>ULVG01085796.1_pt1 | contig 41723 bp, 27 predicted proteins | sample 1959221 | NCBI WGS metagenome assembly ULVG01 (sample SAMEA4835780, study PRJEB28245) | human gut metagenome | biome: gut microbiome; material: fecal sample | place: Denmark | collected 2008
AACAGTCTTAGCAGTAGAGCTATAGATGTCGATCAGTCTCTTGTAAGAAGAGAGCTCGAATTGTTCACGCGACTTCTTGTTTACGAAAGTCGAACGGTTCACAGTAAAGATACGCTTATGCGTAGGAAGAGGAATAGGACCGCTAACGATGGCGCCCGTCGTCTTCACTGTTCTTACAATTTTCTCAGCTGACTTGTCAACCAAGTTGTGGTCGTAAGATTTCAATTTGATTCTAATTTTTTGACTCATTAGTGTTTATTGTTAAACTTGTTATTAAACGGAGAAGCTCCGCAGGTTAAGAGTCATACGCTAACCTGCGGGCTTCTAGATTTTCTTTAGAGTAATTCAGAGTGACCTTTCACTTCGTCAAGCACAGCCTTCGCAATAGAGGTAGATACTTGAGCATGGTGATCGTAAGTCATGGATGAAGTAGCACGACCAGAAGTGATGGTACGCAAAGCTGTTACATAACCAAACATTTCTGCCAGAGGAACCATTGCCTTCACGATACGAGCGCCAGAACGGCTAGACTCCATACCTTCTACCTGACCACGACGCTTGTTCAAGTCGCCAATTACATCACCCATGTTTTCTTCCGGAGTTACAACTTCCAGCTTCATGATGGGCTCCATCAGAACGGGACCCGCCTTAGAGCAAGCATTCTTGTAAGCCTGGATGGCACAGATTTCGAATGACAACTGGTCTGAGTCAACCGGGTGGAACGAACCATCCAACAAAGTAACCTTCATGCTATCCATCGGGAAGCCAGCCAACACACCATTCTTCATAGCTGTCTGGAAGCCCTTCTGTACAGATGGGATGAATTCCTTAGGAATGTTACCACCCGTAACTTCGTTGATGAACTGCAATCCACCTTCCTTAAAGTCTTCATCTACCGGACCAACATTTACGATAATGTCAGCGAACTTACCGCGACCACCCGACTGTTTCTTATAAACCTCGCGAAGGTTAACAGTCTTCGTGATAGCTTCTTTATAGTTAACCTGAGGCTTACCTTGGTTACATTCAACCTTGAACTCACGTTTCAGACGGTCGATGATGATATCCAAGTGAAGCTCACCCATACCAGAGATCACTGTCTGACCTGTCTGTTCGTCAGTACGAACGGTGAAGGTCGGGTCTTCTTCAGCCAACTTGGCCAGACCATTAGACAGCTTGTCCATATCCTTCTGAGTCTTGGGCTCAACAGCGATACCGATAACAGGATCGGGGAAGTCCATAGACTCCAATACGATCGGAGCCTCTTCGTCGCAGAGAGTATCACCCGTACGAATATCCTTGAAACCTACACCGGCACCGATATCACCAGCCGATACTACTTCTACAGGATTCTGCTTGTTAGAATGCATCTGGAACAGACGGGAAACACGCTCCTTCTTACCAGAACGGCTATTGTAAATATACGAACCTGCCTCTACCTTACCAGAATATACACGGAAGAAAGTCAGACGACCAACATAAGGGTCAGTAGCAATCTTAAATGCCAAAGCTGAAGTCTTTTCATCTTCACTCGGCTTACGATCTTCCTCTTCACCTGTGTTAGGATTAGTTCCTACGATATTCGGAGTATCCAGCGGAGAAGGCAAGAAAGCACAAACATAGTCAAGCAACGTTTGTACACCTTTATTCTTGAAAGAAGAACCGCACAACATCGGCACGATGTCCATCTTCAGGGTAGCAGCACGCAGACCACGAAGTATTTCTTCCTCAGTGATAGTAGAAGGATCGTCGAAGAACTTCTCCATCAAAGCGTCGTCGTATTCGGCCACTGTTTCCAGCATTTTACCACGCCATTCCTCAGCTTCGTCTTTCAAATTAGCGGGGATTTCTTCTACGTCATAGTCAGCACCCATCGTTTCGTCATGCCACAGGATAGCCTTCATCTTAATCAGGTCGACTACACCCTTGAAGTTTTCTTCAGCGCCGATAGGAATTACAACCGGACACGGATTAGCGCCCAGCACATCCTTCATCTGGCGAACTACTTCAAAGAAGTCAGCGCCCGAACGGTCCATCTTGTTCACGTAACCGATACGGGGAACGTTGTATTTATCAGCCTGACGCCATACAGTTTCAGACTGCGGTTCCACACCACCTACAGCACAATAAGCAGCGACGGCACCATCCAACACACGCAACGAACGCTCAACCTCAGCAGTAAAGTCCACGTGTCCCGGAGTATCAATCAGGTTAATCTTATATGTATCACCTGCATATTTCCAACGCGTAGTCGTAGCAGCAGATGTGATAGTAATACCACGTTCCTGCTCCTGCTCCATCCAGTCCATAGTAGCTGCACCATCGTGCACCTCACCAATTTTGTGAGTCAAACCAGTATAGAACAGGATACGTTCTGAAGTTGTAGTCTTACCGGCATCAATGTGAGCCATGATACCGATGTTACGTGTCAAATGTAAATCTTGCTTTGCCATTTTAATCCCTTTACTTTAAGTTTTTATCTAAAACAGGTTACGCTTGCAGTAATTAGAAACGGAAATGAGCGAACGCACGGTTAGCCTCAGCCATTCTGTGCATATCTTCCTTACGTTTGAATGCACCACCCTGTTCGTTGTAGGCATCCATAATTTCAGCCGCCAGCTTGTCAGCCATAGACTTACCACCACGTTTACGAGCAAAGATAATCAAGTTCTTCATCGAAATGGACTCTTTACGATCAGGACGAATTTCAGTCGGAACCTGGAAAGTAGCACCACCTACACGGCGGGATTTTACTTCAACTTGAGGAGTTACATTATCCAAAGCCTTTTTCCAAATCTCCAACGCAGATTTTTCTTCATTCTGCATTTTGTTCTTAACTACATCCAAAGCGGCATAGAAAATCTCATAAGAGGTATTTTTCTTTCCGTCGTACATCAAGTGGTTCACAAACTTGGACACTTTCACATCGTTGAACACGGGATCCGGCAGGATAACGCGTTTTTTTGGTTTTGCTTTTCTCATTTTTCTTTAAATGAATAATGTTTTCGTTCTTGGTTGTTTACTTCTGTCTTCTTCAACCCGCCCTCCGGCAGATTTACTCAACCCGTAGCATCTATCCAAGCAAACTAAAACGTAAATCTTTACTTTACTTACTTTCTATTTTTACAGCTTATTTCTTTTTTGCGGGAGCTGCCTGACCCGGCTTCGGACGCTTAGCGCCATACTTGGAACGTCTCTGAGTACGACCGGCAACACCAGCGGTATCCAACGTACCACGAACGATGTGATAACGTACACCCGGAAGGTCTTTCACACGACCGCCACGTACCAGTACAATAGAGTGTTCCTGCAAGTTATGACCTTCACCCGGAATATAGGAGTTCACCTCCTTACCGTTAGTCAAACGCACACGAGCTACCTTACGCATAGCTGAATTCGGTTTTTTCGGAGTGGTTGTATACACTCTCACGCAAACGCCACGTCTTTGAGGACATGAATCCAAGGCAGGCGACTTACTCTTGTCAACCAATACCTGGCGTCCTTTTCTTACTAATTGCTGAATTGTAGGCATTTTAATTGTTTTTAGTTATTATATTGTTGTATTAATTTTCAAGCATACACTTTTTCGGGCTGCAAAGATACGAATAATATTTGAATAACCAATGATCATCTATATTTTTTTTGATTTTCAGCCCACTAGCTCGTCTATACCCTGTTACAAACAGCCTACATTATGCCTCTCCTTTCACGTTTGTCAAAGGTGAAAAATCCATCTCGTCCTTCATACGGATTGGTCCGAAAGCCCGTTCATACTTCTCGATATTCTCTTCCAATGCACGCAGCAAACGTTTAGCATGCTCGGGCACAAGAACGATACGCGACTGGACACTAGCCTTCGGCATGCCCGGCAGCATTTTGATAAAATCGAGAATAAATTCTGAGCTGGAGTGAGTAATGATAGCCAGATTGGCATAAGTTCCCTGTGCCACATCTTCCTTCAATTCGATCTGTATTTGTCCATTGTTGTTAATTTCCTGATTGTCCATGATTTCTATTGCATTTTAGGTTTATGCCACAAAGTTAACGGTTTGTACCAGATTTACCAAATCTGAAACAAACCGTCTCAATATCCTCAGCGAATAACTACTTCATCCACGTAAATGCGTGAAAGCTGTCCGGGACGCACGTGGTCTGATGGACAGTTTCCCGGCCCATCAAGTATAAAACGCACGTAGCGGGCCTTCACATCCACCTTCAACTTCAAATCCTCAATAAAAGTGCCTTCCTTAAAAATCTCCGCGTCAGAAAAGCTCAGGCTACCCACAGGAACAAATGCCTTATTATCGTCCGACGCCTCTACCTTCATCACCCGCGGCTTGTGGCAGCCCATTCCATAATTGGTAATACAACCCACTGCGCATTCCGTCAATTCATAACTATTCAGCAGGTCCACCGTAAAAGTCAACGGACGGTTCATATCCCCCGTGTACCATTCAAAATCCGTTTGTTTCAAACTACCACGAAGACCATTCACCAAAATATTCGCCGAAGCTGGAAGTCCCAATAAAGGTTTCGCTGTAGCCAGATTCCAATCCAATGGCAACTCCAACGTTTTTCCCATTTTCTTTCCATCACAAAAGGTAGCACACTTTATCACAGCATCACCATCCAGCATCAACGAACTTTCATACAATGCAGATTCTGCTCCCGGCTCCATGCCATCGGTTGTATAACGTATCTCCACATCAGGACGTTCACACATAAGATCCACCTTCAGTTTACCATCAACCGGCGTCACCGTATGCTGGATATTATACATAGAATGGGCATACTGAATACCTTTAGCCTGTAAATGTGCCAGATAGCCGTCCAGCGCCTCGACAAACGTCGGCCAGTCCTTGCTACTTTTGGGCGACCAAGCGACTTCAGCCACGGCCACCAAGCGGGGAAACACCTGATAGGTCACGTCAGAAGGATGGTTGCAGAATTCCGTCCACATGGACCCCTGTACACCCATCAATAATGGCTCATACTCCGGTTTCCAATTATCCTGTATCGGCTCGTAATTATAGACATCTTTCAGCGTATTGTTGCCAAAATAGGTAAGCGGTTCAAACCATTGCGGACCCTGATAACGGATGAGGTAGAGCAGACGGGCAGGCGTCATGACGAAACGGTGTCCCTGCGCAGCTGCCTTCAAAGCTGCATTACCAAAGCCTTGCCAGCCGAAGATGATCGCACCCTCAGGCAAGGTTCCGTTCGTCAGCTCGTCCCATCCCATCACTTCCTTCCCCTTGCTCTGCACGTAGCGGCTCATGCGGCGCATGAAGTAACTCTGCAGTTCCTCTTCGTCCGGCAGATTCTCATCCTTCATACGCTGCTGGCACAGGGGACATTTCTTCCAGTAGGTTTTCCAGGCTTCATCGCCACCCAAGTGAATGTATTTCGAGGGGAAAAGGGCAGCCACTTCGTCTATCACGCCTTCCAGGAAATGGAACGTCTGCTCGTTACCCGCACAATAAATGATATCGGCATGGTCGCCGCCCAGCCCGGGCAAGACACCGATATACTTGTCCACCACCGGACAAGCCAATTCCGGATAAGCTGCCAGTGCAGCGTTCGAGTGAGCGGGCATGTCTATTTCCGGAATAATCTCCACCTGCCGCGCCTGTGCATAAGCAATGATTTCACGCATGTCGTCCTGCGTATAGTAGCCACCGACCGAAGTAGATTCGCCGGGCAAAGGATTCCGACGGTCGGGAAAGGGCACGCCATTACGATTCACCCTCCGACTACCAACCTCCGTCAAACGAGGATAACGTTTGATCTCCAACCGCCAGCCATTATCGTCCGTCAGATGGAGGTGGAGTTTGTTCAGTTTAAGCATCGCCATGCAGTCAATAATCTGGAGCACATTTTCCTTGGGAATAAAATAACGCGACACGTCCAGCATCAACCCACGATATGCAAAACGAGGACTATCAACCACGTGCATGGCAGGTATCGTCCAATCGACACCTTCGACTGGTGAGAAAGACTCTATAGCCGCAGGCAAAGTCAGCCGAAGCGTCTGCAAGGCATAGAAGCCCCCAGCATATCCACCCGCCTCAATAAGCACTCCGTTACTATCCACGTGCAGTCGATAAGCCTCAGCAGACAAATCATCTACCCGTTCCAGACGGATATTCCCCTGACCGCCCACACATACTTTCAGCGAAAAGCCCGCCGGACGTACAAAAAGCGAACTGAAATATTCGGCCAGCGGTTTCAATCCTTCATCACCCACCGACACCACAGTTGACGAAGTAATATGAAACGTTCCCGCTACAGCAACAGCTTCCACCGGACGGGGAACGATACGTACCGACGCCGAATCCTGAGCCTGTAATCCGCTTGCAAACAAACAAGTCCATACAACCAGCACCAGCATCCGACTATTAAAAATCATTTTTCCCATGATATATATCTACATTATTTTTCAATACTCACTTCCACTGATAATGTTTTACCCAGTCTACCTGCATTTCAACCGGAAGATCTCCTGCGTCCACCGGACCAACCCATTGCCCCCCCAATTGCATATCTATCAATAGATATTGAGGTACATCGAAGGGGAACTGTCCTTCCTCATCTGTTCTTATCTTGGGATAACAGAATGTACGTACCCCATTGACATGAAAGACCAAACTATCCGGCCAAATATCCACTCCATAAACATTATAGTCATCAGGATCAATAGAGGCAGTTCCACCATGAGCTGGATAATCTTTTATACCTAAATCATATGTATAATGGCTATGAACCGTCTGATAAACAATAGAATCATAATTCAGTCTTTCCATCAAATCAATTTCACCATCATGCGGCCAACCGGCGCGATGTTCAAAGGGCAACATCCAAATAGCCGGCCACGCTCCCTGCGCAGCCTGCAACTTAGCACGAACCTCAATCCTCCCTCCGCGAAAGGCATGTTTTCCTTTACTCCAAATACCTCCAGTAAGAAAAGCCGCCGTATCTTTCGTCCGATCATCGTTTACAATCCCTTTTAAATAGAGAACACCATCTTTCAATTCCAAACAACGTTCATCCAACGATTGCGTGTTGGCCCAGTCAGCCCGTCCTCGAGGTATCCGGCTCCAGACAGTAGAGTCAAGCACTTCCCCATCAAACGTTTCTTCCCAAACCAACACCCAACGAGGCTCACGAGCACAGGATGCGAAAAAAGACACAGCCAACAAACCTGCTACAAATTTAATAAATCTCTTCATATTCCAAAAACTATATATCTACGGCCCATTCAAAAGGGCTACCACAAAAAACATGATTTCAAACTAGAAAAAGAGGGCAGCCAAACACTGCCCTCTTCATTTATGTTATCAATACCTATTTATAGTTCAGGTCTTATAAGAACCCAAAGCTTGCTATATTCACATTATTCAATAGCCGTTCCATCAATCTCTGTCGGCCAGTAAGGATTTTGATAAATAACCGAATTGTCAACAGAATTATCAGGAGAAGCCAATTTGATTTCGTTAATAGCTATCGGGCTAAGATAATTAGCTTTAGCCCATGTAAAGCCGTCATAAACAGCATTGTTGGCTTTCACCTTAGCAAACGGACGGACATATTTCGAAACAAGTCTTGATGACATATTAGCCGTCGGGCTGTTCGGGTCATCATTGATTTCGTCCGTACCTTCAGGCAGTTCATAGGTCTTATAAGCCTCATCCCAGAAGTTGTAGCCCTCAGGAATAAACTTAGTGGTCAGCAAGGCATCCCATGCTCTCCACCTGATCAGGTCATCCCAACGCATTCCTTCGCCGATAAACTCGCAACGGCGTTCACGGCGGATATTATACAACGTAGCGTCGACTTCATATCCGCCCGGATGAGCCGCCAGGTCAGTTTCCTGAGCCAAGTCGGTGTTGTTGATGGAGTAGGTATAGTCGGGATTGATGCCCGCACGGGTTCTGACGGCTCTCCAATATTGGGCAGCCTTTCCGTCCACACGGCCGTTCTTCACATAGTAAGCCTCCAGGTAGTTCAGGTAGGCTTCCACCGCACGGAAGATGATACTTCCCGTCGTGGACTGCGCCTGTCCGGAATGAATTTGAGTGTGATCATATGTCAGGCATTTGCGGATGCGGTATCCGGTCTGGTCTATTGTCTGTGCTTCAGTACTAATAACGTTCGGCTGCGCAAAGGCTTTGAAGGTGCCGTCTTCCGAGTCCTTGGAAGGCAACATGTCATCCTCGCCCAGCAGAAAGAGCTGCAGGCGCGGGTCTCTGTGAGCCTTCACGTCCATGATGCGCTTGTCTCCCTGATAGTTGGAAGACTTGTAGTAAGGCAGACCGTCTTCCATCACGAAGCAGTCCACAAAGCTCTTCAGCATACCGTTGTTGCCACCGCTATAGATATAGGCGGGCGTACCGTGTGAGATAGCCACGTCACCCGAGATCAGATAGTCCTTCCAGAACAGCACTTCCGGATAGACGCTCATGTCTTCGGCCGCAAACATCTCGAAGTAAGGATTCCAGTTCGTGATGGCGGTCGGCCCGGTCGGGTTGGTCAGGCCGGTATTCTCAGTCAGCGTGATCTTGTCGGCCACTTGCTCGGCAGCTGCCATGGCCTGATCCAGGAACCAGTTGATTTCCTGGTCGATGTCGGTGGAGTAGTCGGGATAGAGCTTCTTGCCCGGCCAGTTGGCGTCGCCCGGCACACGGCCCGTGCCGCGATGATACTTCTCGAACGTCGCTTCATACAGCGCCACGCGCGACTTCACCAGCAGGGCGCAGTCTCTGGTCAGGCGGGTCTTGTTGCCCGAGATGTCTTCCGACATGTACATGGCGGCCGAGTCCAGCTGACTGATGATGTAGCGTGCCACCTCGTTGCGCGGACGGCGTGCCGAGTGGGCCAGCAGTTCCTCCTTGACGTCCGGCAGCACCTTGGTCACGATGGGGTAGTCGCCGAAGGACTTGAGTCTGCTGTAATACGTCCACGCGCGGATGAAGTACATCTCGCCGATGTAATGGCGGATTGCGGCGGGGTCTCCCGTAATCTGTCCGGCCTCATACTTGGGGATGACCGTCTCGAAGAAATAGTTGCAGTAACGTATCATCGAGAAGTCCCAGCCACCCGTATTGGGCACACGCCATTGTCCTTTCTCGAAATAAGCCGCGCTGTATCCGCCGGCCACCATGTTGTCGGTGTTCTTGTCGTTGTTGACGGTACCGGCTCCGTATCCGCTGTGGGTGGAGAACAAGCCGTTATACTGAGAGATGCAGTAAGCGCCCACCTGGTCGGCCGTCTGGAAGTATTCGCCCGGCGTCACTTGGTCCAGCGGCTTCATGTCCAGGAAGTCATTGCACGAAGAAGAGACACACAATCCTCCGGCAAGCACAATTGTATTCAGGAAAATATTTTTCAGTTTCATAAGTGATCAATTTAGAAGTTAACATTCAAACCAACAGATATCGTACGCTGCAACGGATAAAGTTTACCGTTGTCTGCATTATAGGCACTTTCCAAAGCTTCCGGGTCAAAGATCTTGGACATGTGCGAGAATGTGAACAAGTTATCACCGGAAATGTATACACGTACTGAAGACATGCCAGCCTTATCAGTCCAAGCCTTCGGCAACGTATAGCCTACTTGCAAGTTCTTGATACGGCAATAGGCAGCATTCTGCAGATAACGGCTCTGTGCACGCATATTTTTACTATCATTCCTTATTACACGCGGATAGTAAGCATCGGTGTTGGCACCCAAGGGGTCACCTTCCGGACGCCAGAAATCCCAATGTTCCTTGAAACCAGTAGCTTGCCACATACCTACACCGTTAGCGCCCCAGAAGTAGGGACCATTCATCAAATAGTCGCGCTTAGCCACGCCCTGGAAGAAAACACGGAAGTCAATGCCTTTCCAAGCAGCATCCAACGTAACACCATATTTGAATCGCGGCGTACTGTTACCGATCACCTTGCGGTCACCAGAATTATCAACTGTATTGTCAGCATTCGAAATGACACCATTGCCGTCGAGATCGGCATACATGATATCACCGGCCCCCCACTTGCTACCCAACGAAGACTGGTCTACCTTAGCCAGATGAGCGTCCATTTCTTCTTGCGTCTGAGCAATACCTACTGTTTCATATCCCCAGATTTCACCCAACTTCTTGCCCGGATAATAAGCTTCCGAGAGCTTTAGATTCTCATTCGGATAGTCCGTAATCTTCTGCTGGTCGTCGGCCAATGTGAATTTCGCACCATACGAGAAATCGCCAATCTGATCTCTCCAGCCCAATTCAAACTCAAAACCATAAGACTTCATGTCAGCATTGTTGATTTTCGGAGGAGTAGCACCCAGAATCGATGGAAGTTCAGGAGCCGGACCAATCATGTCATACGTCCAACGTACGAAGTAGTCGAACGAACCGGTCAATCGGTTGTTGAAGAAAGCCCAGTCCAAACCGATGTCCCACGTTTCAATGGTTTCCCACGTTTTCAATGTAGATACGATGCCCGGCAATGAAGCATAGTTAGGACGTACACCGTTAACCAACCAATTGTAGTTCGATCCCTGAGGCATTGTCTGGTAGAACGGATACCAGGCATCATTGGTATTCGTATTACCCAACTGGCCCCAAGATCCACGCACTTTCAGCATGTTCATATTGGCCTTTTCAGCAATACCAGCAAAGAATTCTTCATTCACCACGTTCCAACCCAAAGAGAAGGAAGGGAAGAAACCCCAGCGCTTATCGCCAATAAAACGGGAAGAACCATCGTAACGTCCATTCACCTCCACCATATAGCGGTCTTTGTAACTATAGTTGATACGCCCGAAGAAACCGGCTACACCATTGTGGGCATAGCCACCCGAAGTCGTCGGAGATTCTGTAGCTGTATTCAGCGTCGGAACAGAATTGGAAATCAAAGTATTCTTCTGCCCTGTTAGATTTGCAGTCTTATACAATTCAGAATTGAAACCAACCATTACTTTAAAATAATGGCCACTATCGAATTCTTTGAAATAGTCCGTATAAATATTAGTACTGTAATAATTTTCTTTATACGAATATTCATTGACTCTGGAAGCACCTGCTGCATAGGAACCACCTCCATCCCAAGAAACAGCATACGGATTGCCATCTACATCGTGAGCATAAACTGGCAATACTTCCCAATGTTGACGCGTGTTAGTAGTTCTCAAAGCACCCTCCAAATGAATAGTCCAATTTTTAATGGGTTCAAAAATCAACTGCAACTGCTGTGTATTCAAATCCTTTTCATTGCGCTGTTTACCACCATCTTCCAGTTGGATGATTTCCATACCATCCATCGGATAACCGTTCGGATCGTACGCCGGACAAGTCGGCCAGCGGCGAGCAATGTTATGGAAGAACAAACCGGTCAAATAAGACGGGCGTTCAAAGTTCTCGCGCGTCCATTTGGTAGAATAGCTCACCTTGAACCAATCGGTCACGCTAGCCGTAATGTTGCTGTTCACAGTATAGCGCTGCAGATTGTCATCGCCATGACGCAACAAACCGTTCTGATCCATAAAGCTACCGCTCAATGTATACTGGATTTTCTCCGTACCACCAGCGATACTTACATTATGCTCCTGCGAAGGCACCCAGTCATTATAAAATTCCTTAAACCAGTCCGTATTGGCATTGGAACCCGTATAATTATTCCAGCGTCTGGTGTTTTCATTAAAGGTACATACCGTTGTCAGTTTTCCGTCCTGATAATCTTTAATGCGCTGCAAAGCTTCTGCGCTGAACGGAGCAGCATCACCTCTATTTTCAGCTGCACGATTAAAATATTGTGCGAAGGTATAGGAGTCCATCATTTCAGGAACCGTAACAGCATCACTAAAACGAACATTCACGCCATAATTCACACGTGCCTTACCTGCTTTTCCTTTCTTAGTTTGCACCAAAATTACACCGAATGCAGCACGTGCACCGTAAATAGAAGCAGACGCAGCATCCTTCAGGACAGAAACAGACTCAATATCATTAGGATTCAGCGAATTAAGGCTACCCTCGATACCGTCAATCAAAACCAACGGAGAAGACCCCGATCCATCACCAATCGTACCGACGCCACGGATATTAAAGCTCATGGAGCCATCGAGCGCACCACCTTCGCTTCCTACCGTGAAGTTCAAGCCCGGTACTGTACCTTGCAATGCCTGAGCCACATTAGTTACCGGACGTGCAGCAAGCACCTTGGAGTCAACCATACCTACGGCACCCGTCACATTCACTTTCTTCTGAGTGCCATAACCTACCACAACAACCTCATCCAATGCCTGCGCATCATCTTTCAGTGTTATTTGAAGAGGTGTTCCTTGCCAGGGCACCTCAACGGTCTGATAACCGATAAAAGAAATTTGGATTACAGCTCCTCTCTCTACATTGGAAAGTTGAAAGTCACCATCGATTCCCGTTACCGTACCATTCGTTGTACCTTTCACTAAAACGGTAGCACCAATAACGGTTTCACCTGCGGCGTCTTTCACCACACCTTTACATACAGAGCCCTGCTGAACTACATTAGATTCCGATACCGTATGATTAGGTATCGCGTAAGCCATTCCTGTGCTCATAAGCCCCAAGAACAGCCAAAGGCTAACTGATCTAAACTTTCGGTTCATGATTATTTATAGATTAAATTAATATAGCGTCCCCAAAGGCAGGGGCGTTTGGTTAACAAATTTTCATGTATCACTTTGCAAAGATAAAAAATATAATTTAATTAAAACATAATTTACGAAAAAAAATATATAAAATGCACTTTTTCGAATATTAAAGAGAAAACTGTCACAGAACAGGCTTTCACTTTTTTTTCAAAACAAAGTACCCTTTCCTGCAAGAAGACAGCAAAATTTCTCACAAAAGTAACCTCTACACCTATAGACATAAAAAAGGGTTCTTTCGAACCCTAATTTTATACTAGCATTAATCTATAGCGAAAGCATTACATAGATCCGCTATTAAAACCATAAATCTGCACAGTATTTCCATTAAAACAGCGCTCCAGCATCCAAACAAGGGCAAGCCTTGGGCGAAGTCCCGGGCAGATCGCGATGACCACAGACTACAGCCTGGGGAAAGAGGCGCCGCAGGCGGGCAAAGAGATCTGTCAGGCGTTCGGTCTGTGCCGGTGTGCGGGTGTCGGCCGGACGACCCTGAGCGTCGAGTCCGCCCTCGTAGCAGATACCGATAGAGCAGCGATTATAGGGACGGCAGTGAGCCCCTACCTCGAGCAGGCCGCGATGTTGGGTCAGGCTGCCGTCGCGGCGGACGTAGAAGTGATAGCCCACGGTGCGGAAACCGCGGGCACGATGGTCGTGCAGAAGCTGTTCGGCAGTGTAATCCTGCGTACAGCGGGTGGCAGAACAGTGAAGGACGAGGTAGCGGACACTGTCTGGTCCGCTCATCAGCTCGCCGTCCTCCACACGGGCGAGGAGGGCCTGTTCGCCCGGCACCTCCTCGCCACCAACAGTCAGGGGATAACGGTCGTCGGTCATGCCAGGAAAGGAATAAAAGGTGTACAACTGGTAATACCGAGTGCCGTCAGAGCAGCAATGGCTGCCTGGATAATGGCCTTCACAATAGAGGCCCAGGTGATTTTCGAAGAATTGGAAGTTGTGTTCATGTTGATAACAGATTAGAAGTTAATAATGAATGCCTGTGAAGGTGTAAGGATTTTACAGCGGGCTGCCTCCCTCTTCTTCTCCGCCCTGGTCTTCACCGTCCGAAGTGTCGTCCTCGCCGGCTGATACGGTTGTACCGGTATACTTCACGAGGCTGATCTTGTCGGGAATAAGGTCGTAGATACGGCTGTTGTTCACCATCGTGAACGAGGGACGGAAGCCGGGCACAAGTGCTTTCACCAGCGCGGCAGTCGCATCCTTCTCTGCACTGACGCTCTTGCCGTTGACAAAACGCAGGTAAAGTTTGCCGAAACCCAGGAGTTCGATGGCATAACCTTTCTTCAGGTTCTCGGACACATAATAGGCATAGCGGTCGAGTACATTCTTCACGTCGCCGGGACTGGCGGTGGACTCGGCGGCAATCTGGCGAGCCACGTCGTCGGTAGTCAGCGTGCCATAGCACACAGGAGCCACGTTGTAGACGGTCTCACCCCTACGGTCACCCAACTGGATGACGCGTTTCATTACTTTGTAAGCAGTTGGCATAGTTTTTTTACTTTTAGCAGGTTAATACGCAGATAAATTCTCAGCGGTAAACGGGGAGGGCGCCTCTCCCCTTTTCCTGCTACAAAGTTAGTACATGCGCCCGAGGCCATGGGCGATGCATGTCGATAAGGGACGGTAATGAAAGGAGTAAAAAGGAAGGAGTGTATCAGACTGAGAGATGAACTTCTGTTTCAGTCTGACACACTCCTTTTTCCAGGCGGAAAGCATTCCTAATGTTCCAGCAGATCAACGATCTGACTGACACTACCATCGCATGGCGCAGGGTCAATACCCAGCAGATGGGCCAGGAGCGGATAGATGCAGGTATTGTCGAACAGCTCAGTGCGTACATATCCGTGCTTGAAGTCAGGACCTTCGGCACGGAAGGGCACGCAGAGGTCCGAAGCCGTGGGATCGAAGCCGTGGTTACCAAGCTTCACCCGTCCGTCCTCGGACACCAGCCAGCCATTGTCAGGCAGCGCCACGATGGGAGCCACATTCGGATTCGATCCGTAACGCAGATAGGCAGGCACGTCTTCCCGACGCCACACGCGCAGGTGGGGCACACGCTCCAGAGCTTTCAGAATGCCGTCCTCGTGTCCGGCCTTGGGGAAAATCAAGGTGGGCAGGTCGGCCAGTACGCGCTCGCACCAGTCGGGCTGCAAGTGGTCCGAGAGGCGGATGATACGTTGGGGCGAAGTGGGAGCCATGCCGTGGTCCGAAGTGACGATGAAATTGATGTCCCCACCTCCGGGCAAGGCACGCAGCCGAGCATAAAAACCGGCCAGCAGCGAGTCCAGTTCCTCGACGGCACGACGGGTCTCATGAGAGGCCGGACCATAAACGTGCCCGCTATAATCGGGTTCTTCGAAGTAGACCATGACAAGCTGCGGACGCAGGCTGTCGGACAGCGTCAGCAACCGTTCGGCTTCGTCGAAGCGTTGTTCAAAGGTCAGCAAGGGCTTCTTGGCATAGTCCTGATAATAGTCGGGATACTGTCCCCGGATGGCTACATCGGAACCGGGCCAATAGACTACACCCACCTTGACACCCTGTCGGCGAGCCGTCAGCCAGATGGGCTCGCCGCCGTAGAACGAACCGTCCTTACCCGTCACCTTGTCGCCGATGCTGAAGGTGCGGCCCGAGGCTACGTCGTAAAACTTGTTGGCGATGATGCCGTGATGGTCGGGGACGAGGCCGGTGGCCAGCGTGTAGTGGTTGGGGAACGTTTTCGAGGGGAACGAAGGACGCATCACCGCGCGGACACCCCGACGACCCAGGGAGTCGAGAAACGGCGTGTCGTACATCTGTGGATAGTCCCAGCGGAAGCCGTCGAGCGACACGATGACCGTCGTATGCCCGCCGGCATACAGGCCGAGGGCGACAAACAGGAATATAAACAATGCGAATTTTCTCATGGGGCAAAGATAAATATAAATAGAAAGAGCGGCAAACCGGCTCCCTTTTTCCATCCAGGGTATGCCCAGTTTACCGCCCTCTTTTCAATTCTCAATTATCAATTCTCCATTAATTGAAGTAGTACTTCACACCGATCTGCATCTTCCAGCACTGGTCGTAGTTGCGGTTGAACGTCCAGCTGGTGAGCGGCGAACCGTCGCTGTTCTTATACATGGAGAAGTAGGGAGTTCCGTTCTCTACCTTGTCCACCTTCAGGATGGCGCCGTTGTTGCAGTTGCTCATGTTCTTCTCTACGCCCCACTTGGAGTTGAAGAGGTTGCCCACGTTCATGATGTCCACGCTCAGTTGCAGCTTGTTGGTGGTCTTGCCCAGCTTCAGGTCGAAGTCGTGTGCCCAGCGGAAGTCGAAGCGGTGTACCCAAGGAGCGTAAGCACTGTAAGCCTCGACATACTCGCCCTTGTGGTTCTTCAGGTAGCTGTCCTGGTTGACAAAATCCCAGAAGAGCTGACGGTCGCTCTCGTTGGTGAAGTGGATTTCGCTGTCGTCTTTGGGGATGTACATCAGGTCAGTGTTGTTGCCGTCGCCATTAAGGTCGTTCGAATAGACGAAGCTGTAGCCTGCACCACGGTAGCCGGTGTAGAACAGGCTGAAGTGGTCCTTATGATAGGTGTAGCTGACGGAAGCGATGACGCGATCGGGGATGACATACTGCGAGTTGTGCAGCTCCACGTTGTTCGGACCGTTTACAGAGTAGAGTCCCGACCAAGCCGAAGAAGCGTTGTTTCCAGGCATGCCGGACATTTCCTTCATCACCGTATGCGTGTAGGCAGCCATCAACTGCAGGTTCTTCACCGGTTCGGCGGTGGCCGTCAGGTTCAGGGTCCAGCCGTAGCCCTTATGCGTGTTGGTCAGCACACAGGCGTTGCTGAAGTCCTTATAGTAACGGTAGTCACTCGGATAAATGTAGCGGTTGTCGGCACCCTGCAACTGTTCCCAGCTGGAGTCGATGGGCTTGATGTTGTAGTTGTCCAGAATGACAGCATTCACGTTCTTCGTATAGGTGAACTCACCGGTCAGGGTCAGCGGGAAAGTCACAGGAAGCTGGTAGTCAACGGCCAGCGAAGACTTCCACACCTGCGGCATCTTGAAGTTCTTGTCCACACCGGCAATCTCGCTCGGCACTGTACCCTGGTCGGGGCTGATCGATTCGGGCGCACCGAGCAGCTCGCGGATCTTGTTGACATCCGTCACCAGTCCGCCGACAAAGTTCTGCAGACGAGGGTCAGACGACGTAACGACACCGTTCGAATAATAAGTGTCGGCATGTACCAGGTTCTGCACCATACCCGAGTTTGTCGGCATGTTGGTGAAGAATACCAGAGGCAGGCGGCCGGCAAAAAGTCCCGTACCGCCACGCACTTTCAGGCTCTTGTCACCGAAGACGTCCCAAGTGAAACCGATACGCGGAGAAATCTGTACGTTACCATCGGGCCAAACGCCGGTATCAATGTGGCGGCCACCGAAGTCCAGGTCATAGATGGCGTTGTTGCGCATCAGGTCGTCGTCGTTGAAGGCAATCATGTCGAAGCGGATACCGCCCGTCAGCTTCAGGTTCTCCTGGATGTTCCATTCGTCCTGAGCATAGAGGCCGTACTGGTTGAACACGACTTCAGCATTCGGGTTGGTCTCGCCGTTGTAACCATAAGCCAGACCGACAGTCTCGGGAGCGGCTCCGCTGAGGAAGTCGTCCAGCGAACGGTAACGGTAGTAACCCGTACCGCCACGCATGTAAGAGTTGTTGGCCAGCTGGTGTTCGAAGCTGAAGCCCGCCGTAATCTTGTGCGCACCGGCATAGTAAGTGAAGTTGTCGATAACGGTCGTTACCTTGTTCTGTACACGGTTATTATAAGAGAACAGCTCGTAACCGAGACTCATGTAAGGAGTCAGGCTCTGAGTCACCGTACCGTCGGCTGCCGTCTCGTACCCACCCATAATGTCGATGAAGGGGAAGGGTGAAGAATTGGTGCCGCGCGCATCCTCAATGTTCGTATAGGTGAAAAGCAACTGATTGGAAATGTTGTTGCCAAAGCGACTGTTCAAGTCGGCCGAAACGGTACTCACCTTATTGTCCATGGAGTACATGGAGTTGGCAAAAGACATGGAGTACTGCGACAAACGGTCCATGTTACGCAGGCGGTAACCGGTATCGCAGGAATTACCGTTCACGGGATTCCAGGCCGTATTCTTCGTATAGTTGTAGCGTACGGCCAGACGGTGGTCGTCGTTGATGTTCCAGTCGATGCGTCCCAGCAACTTCAGGTTGCTCTCGTCGGCAGGGAAGTCGGTGTACGAACCCGTGTCGTAACCATAACGCTCCATCATGAAGTCGCGCACCTTCTGCAGGTCGGCCACGGTCGTACGTGAAATGTAGTTATCGGGATCGGCCACGCCGTCTTCCGACGCACGCCAGCGGTTGATGACCGACGGAATCTTGGCATACTCGGCATTAGCGAAGAAAAAGAGCTTGTTCTTCACGATCGGGCCACCCAAGGTGAAACCATAGGTCGTGTTGCGGTTCGTACCGCGTTCGCCCAGGTCGGCATTGTCGATGCGGTTACCGTGCATGTTCTCGTTAAAGTAATAAAAAAGTTAAAAACGCATGTTACAAACAGGTTAAAGATTTAAGTGCGCGCCGTCACATGACATGTCCCCTCCCCCACAGCACGCCACCATACAGTCCGACGAAGTGCTGCCTTACAGGACAACGCAGCACTTCCTGAGACTGTCACGAAGCACAGCATGACACCCCCAGGAAGCACTGCGTCAGGGGATGACGAAGCACGGCGTCACGACAGGAAAGATACGTACCCCGACAAACGGATGAAACAACTCTTCCCCAAAACAGGACGTCATACCATTTCCATAAAAAAACAATGAAGAAATACACTAAAAAGAATATTATTTATAAAACCTTTTAACTACTTTTGTTGGCAGAATAGAACGAGCACAACGTTTATTGCCCCACGTTTTGTGCGATGTACAAGTATAAAAAAATGTCTTTTAGGAGGGCTGAAAAGACTATAAGAACTACAATGAAAAATTTATCTACTGTTTCCGGTACGCTTCAGAAAAGCATGCTAACTTGTATTTTTACGCTGACCCTTGCATGGACCGGCCCACAGGCGGTTTGTGCACAAGACGTACCTTCCGACAATCTGGAATGCAACGAAGACACGCTGCTGACGCCTACGGACGACAACGACGCCTACCAACTTGACAAAGAAGAGAAACGCCAGGAAGCCGTCTGGAACGACCGGAGCAGATACTTCCACTTCGGCTACCTGAACCAGACGCTGACCCACCAGGACGTACCCGGCCTGAACTGGAAAAGCGATTTCGGATTCTCGATCGGGGCAGGACGTACCTTCTACCTGCATAAGAAGCCACTGTTCAACATGCTGAAATTCGGGCTGGACGCCACCTGGTTCGACCTCTCCTATGCGAAATATGGCGATGCCGAAGGATGGGTGAAACTGCCCTCCGAACCGGTATATCCCGACGAAGGCTATGAAGAAGAAGAGATTGACTTGGGTGTACACCAGTTGGAACTGGGAATGCATGTAGGGCCTTCCATCACGCTCAACCCTGTGGACCATCTCAAATTAAGCGGATATTTCCATTTCATCCCTTCGGCATCGGTTGTCATCATGAATGACGAAGCCAACGTCAATTATGTATCCAACTTCGCAGTGGGCGGTGCCATAGCCTATAAGGTCATCTCATTGGGCATCGAATCGCGCTGGGGAAAAGCCAAATACAACTCGTTCTCTATCGACGAGGAAGGAGATGACAGCGATTGGGAAGGAGATGTAGACATAGACGACGTCTTAAAATCCAGCAAAAACCGACTGAAAACCAAATCAATCCGTTTCTTCCTCATTTTCAGATACTAAGTCCGTCTAGGGTTCGCCCAGATACTCCATGATGAGACGGGCCTCGCGGACGGTGAGGTAGCGGCGCTTGTCGAAGGGGGTACCGCCCCGCGTCAGCTCGGCATAGAGCGGACGGCAGCGGCGGATCCAGGAGGTGAGACGGCGAACGGCCTGCTCGGGTTCGGCATCGGGGAAATACTGGCAGGCCAGGGAACGGCGGGTGTAGGTGATGGTTTTCATAATGGATAATGGAAAATTGAGAATTGAGAATTAAAGAAAACGATGCAGGCGTGTAGGGATGTGTAGGGTAAATCCGCAAACTTTTCGGCATTCCGTAAATAAATAGGCTACCTTTAAAGGCAGACCATTTATTTAATTTTCACGCGTAATGTTTGCATACTACCCTACACATCTATACACATTTTTTCTATCAGGCTATCAATCAGACGTTTGAGGTGTAGGGATGTTTTCATCGCCACTGGACAAAGATTCGGGCAACACACTGTTCATTTCTTCGGCACTGCGGTCGGCAACAATCCAGATATATCCGGAACGCAGTCTTTTCTGTTCGAACCCCAGCTCCTTCATCGCCCGCCCCACCTGCACAGGGCTGAGCCGCATCGAGGCGAAACGGGCACAAATCTGCGAGGCCGTCAGGTAGCGGCCCTTCTCGAGCGCCGAGGGGCGGCGGTAGTGGGCCAGGATGAGCTCGCGGGCGGGATTGGGCGCTTCGAAGCGGCGGTTGCGGCGGTTGAGCGCCTCCACCTCGTCGCCCTGGAACCAGTAGCGGAAACCGCCGTCGAGCAGGGCCTTGGCCTGGGCATAGACACCCTCGTAGTCGATAGGCGTGGTCCAGGGATTCTCGATGTGCTCCACTTCGAAGGGCAGCCAGCGGCGGTTGCCGGTGTCGTCGGTGAGGAACTGGAGGTTGTTGCCCGTGGCGCAGAACGAGGCCACGTGGGGCAGCCGCACCTTGTTGCGCCCGTAAGCCGGACGCTCGTTGATGTAGAGCGTGGTGGTCATGGCCTTCAGCTGGTTCAGTTCGGGACGCTGCATGGAGTCTATCTCCTCGAAGTTGACGAGCAGGTTCTCGGTCATGGTGAAGAGGTCGTCCTTGGTGAGGCGCTGCGAGTTGGTCTTCGTGGTGTAGTAGCGGCGCAGGCAGGGCGGCAGCAGGTTCTCGAGGAAGGAGCTCTTGAACGAGCCTTGCGGACCGAGGAGGACGAGGATTTCGTGGTTCACCACGCCGTCGTCCAGCGCGGCGGCCAGCATGCCCACCAGCCAACGGCGGAAGTAGTAGTCGAACTCGGCGGCCGACGTGCCGCGGCACACCACCATCCGGGCCAGGCGGCCGATGTAGTCGGTCGTGCCATCCCAGGACGGCAGCGTGTCGAGGTAGCGGCGCAGGGGGTGGTACGTGGGCACAAAGTCGCTCTGTAGCAGCGTGCGCAGGCGGAAGAGGTCGGCGTCCAGCCCCTCGTGCTGCATGGCGCGCCACAGGGAGTTCTCCAGCGCATCGGTCATCAGCTGCCAGCGGGGCTCCTCCTCCCCTGCCCCGTCCATGAGCCGCACCTCCAGCTGGTGGATGAGGAGGTTGCGGCGCAGCTGGCACCAGCGGCCGATGAAGTCCTCCATCTGCTCTACCGACACGCGGGGCGCACGGCTGCCACCGCCGCCCGACTTATCTTTAGAGGTACGCGCACGCGCGTAGCGCGCGAGGCGACACGTGGCGTGTTCGGCGGTCAGGACGTAGCAGCTGCGCACGGTGGCCGCAACGGAATGTTCGGCTGCGTCGTAGTCGGCAAATTCACTGAGGGCCCACGCCTCGGCATCGGCCTCGCTCACGCCGAAGCGGTTCATCCAGTAGAGGCAGCGGCAGATGTAAGCGTTGTGGCTGCCGGGAGCGTAAAGGATGCCGTCGTCCTCCACCAGGCGGCGCACGGTGGGGGCGGCACTCACGGCCCGCACGGGTCGGCCCCTCGAGGCACGGGAACGCGCTGGGGCCTCAGGCTCCACTGCCAAGGCCTCGGCCTCGGGACGGTAGCAGACCTCCGGGTCGTGGCAGAGGACGGACATGCGGGTGGCGTTCTTGCACTGGGCATCCACCGTCACGCCCAGCAGGCGGGAGTAGTAGTCGTTCACCGTCTGCCAGGCGCGGGCAAAGGTGCGGGCATCGGTCGGCGCAGGCTCCACACGGGCCACCACCCGCAGGCCACGGCCCGAGAGAGTGACGTAGGCCAGAAACGTATGCGGGTCGGCTTTCACCCGCGCGACCAGCGTGTCCAGGCTTTTGCCGTTCAAATCATCAATATCGACCATCGCCTTGTCGGAGTAGCCGCGGACATGCTGCTGGCTACGTCCTCCTTCGAGGATGACGGAACAGACAAAGGCCGCCTGCGAAGTCTTCAGGGAAACTTTGCGGCGCTTCAGCTCTTCGACGGAAGCAATGTCGCCCGCAGCTTCGGCTTCAGCCAGGCGGGCACAAGTCTCGCGGTAAAGACGAGTGACAGTGAGATGACGTCCTCCACGGATTTCTTCCACCAGCTCGCCCCACGTGGTGGGTACGGGCACGGTGTCGCGCAGGGAGGCAAAGCGCGAGGGCCAGAAAGAGATTTCATTTTTCATTGACATATTCTTTACGGTTTACTTGTTTATTTGGATCAAATTCATTATATTTGGACATGCGATCTTTCCAAGTTTTTTCGGCAAAGGTAGTCAATGACGGATAGCGGATGCTGTACTCATGGATGCAGCATTTTTCAGGCTCTTTTACAGATTTAACTTCTTTTATGCCGTTCATGGTTTGGCCGCCGGCCGCGGTCTAATCCTCTGGGCCATGAATGAAAAGAAGCTAAGAAAGAAAGCCAATTTGTGGATAGCCACGGCCGCAAATGAATTGAACGAGATCCGAAGAAGGTGGCGCCTAACCTCCAACCGCCAGTTTGCCCGCGCAGTCGGCATGAACGAGCGCACCATAGCCAAGCTGAATCCGAAACAACCGGACAGCTCGTTGTCGCTCGAGACTGTGGACCGCATCTACAGCGCGCTCATAGCCTTGCGTTGTGTGTACATCACGGACGAAGAAATGGAAGAGGAGTACCGCCGGCTGATGGAGTCGAGGATACGCATCGCTATGAGCGTAGCCCCGCTGCCACAGGCCGTAAAGGACGCTGTAGCAGACGAACTCCAAAGTCGCGGGAAGCAGACCGGAAAATGTTGAAACGGACCCGTCCGAACCGCTGTGCTGATGGTGATAAGGCCGGCGGGGAAGCAGTCGTACAGAAGGTGTAAAAAGGGAAACCTCCGCACTGTCGCCCTCCTCCCGGGCAAAGAGCAAGCGACTGAAAAGATGTGCGGCAAGAAGGCAGAGGCAAGAGGAGACTGAAGCCCGCAACTTCTACCAAGGCCATGACGACCACTCCGCAACGACAAGCGAAAGAGAAATCCCGGGGGGAACAAGCCATGACTGCCCGCCGGGATTTTGTCTGTAATCTGTATACCAGTCGGGAACGGCTCTACGACGCGTTGGCCCTCAAAAAGAAAAAAGGGGAATGTGTTGCCGTTCCAACACATCCCCTTATCTGATAAAATTTAATGAAACAAACTGCGGAGAGAACGAGATTCGAACTCGTGATACCCTTTAGGGGTATACACGCTTTCCAGGCGTGCCTCTTCAACCACTCGAGCACCTCTCCTTCTGATTTCGGGGTGCAAAGATACGGGAAGTTTGCGAGATTTCCAAATCCTAAGTTTAGAAGATTTCAGCATACATTACTCACAAAAATCGGGATTGTTTGATCCTAACAGATAAACAACCCCGATTTATATTACCTCATCGCTCTAACAATCATTGCTCAGTACTGCTAGCTGAAGGCCAACCCGGATTTTGAGTCAAATTGCTATTTAACAACAGTTCCTCTGTCGGAATGCAATACAAATAATACTGGTCTTTCCATCCTAAACCCTGACGAATCGGATCGGGCTGTACATAGATATAGCCCTCAGTCATGTCCGCATCCTTCAGTCCAGTCTCAGGATTCAAAATGCCATTGGTATTAACCTTATAAACCGGATCGTTCTTGCTCCACCACATACCTTTCTCCTGACGGTTCACAAAGTAAGGAGCCTTCGCCCATCTTCTGACATCGTAAAAACCGAAACCTTCGCCCATCAGCTCGATGATACGCTCACGACGGATTTCCCACAATACAGGGGGAACTTCATAATCGGTCATAGAGCCTGTCCAGTGTGCATTGTTACCCTTATCGCGATTGGGGTCGAAGTTGGCATCAATCTGAGACACTACCATGCGCCCTACCCCGGCGCGGTCGCGCAGGCGATTGATAGAACGGTCGGCAGCTGCCTGGTCGAACTGGCCCAGCTCGCATGCAGCCTCGGCATAATTCAAGATGGCCTCTTCTACCTTGAAGATAGGCTTGTCGGCATCACCAACCTCTTTATTATTATTGGACAATTCCCAACAATTATAACATTTCCACAAATAATAACCAGAAGAAGTACTAAGCGGAGCCTTATTACCCTTCAGGTTGGGCACCTTGTCTATGATGTTGTCGCAACTCCAGTTTGCTACCGGCAAACGTTTCATCCATCCGGTCTGTCCCGGATTCGACAAATAGGTATCTGCACCCAGCATGTCAATATACATGCGGTACTTCCGATAGTTTTCAGGATCCTGCTCTTCCGAAATATATGTCCACTTACAGGTCTCGACACCTTCAGGCATATCACCCGATTGGTTCAGATTGATGTAGTAAGGAGGAGTGACGGTCTGATAGAGACGCGGGTCACGATCCTTGAACACGTCATAGATATCCTTGGAGTCGCCAGCATATTGCGTATTGTTAGCATTGCGAATGGGCAATCCGTTCTTTGTCAGATACATGTCCACCATATCCTGAGACAACTGGAGGTTCATCTGGTCGTTTCGCTCGCGGAAATTAAAATGAGAAGTAGCATAACCCGTCTTGTATTCACGATACAAAATAATTCCTGGGATACCTGCCAGGTCGGGTGAAGTCCACAATTCACCGTAACCGGCCGCATCGTAAGACTGTGTTCCGGTATACAGATTGGGATAACTGTCCATCAGTTCCTTGGATACTCTAACACACTCCTGCAGGTAAGTTTCGCTACCGCTCAGGCCATGGTATTTCCGCCAGGTACCCTCGCGAAGGGTAAAGCGAGACAGAACAAGCTGCACGCAAGCCTTGTTGACAGCGTTGACACCGTCGCGATCGGAGAAATCACCAATATTCTCTTCCGCCCACTTCAAACGGGTCAATATATTTTGGGCAACCTCATCACGCGGAGTACGCGATCCATAAGCTTCGTCAGACTCGGGATCGATAACATGGTCAATCCAAGGCACATCGCCGAAACGGTCTATCAATTCCATGTACCAAAAAGAATGGAAAAAATAGCCAACTGACTTCCAATGATTCTTCTCACTTTCCGACATAGACGATGTTTCCAATCCTCTGAGCATGATGTTGATATGATAAATCCACGAAAAGTTCCATCCGTTACCCGAGGAAGAAGGAGGAATTTCCTGAAAAGCGTAATCATTCATATCGTTGTCACGATGGGACAAATAACCGGCATTGTGATCACCGCGGTATATAGAGTTCAGTCCAAAACTACTCGGAGAAGTCGCAATCGTTGTATTGTACAACAACGAATAACAAGGCCACATGTAAGCTTGCGTCGATTCATACGACTCAAAAGCAGTTGCCTCGCTGATGGTTGTAGTTGGAGCCTTTTCCAAAAAGCTGTCATTGCAGGCACTGATACCCAGCAATAATACGCCACAAACGGCTGCATGTCTGATTATATTTTTCATTGTAAACGAGTTTAGCATTAAAGTGTAACATTAAGACCAAAGGAAATAGTACGATAGAAAGGATAACCCCAGCTCAACCGCTCCGGGTCATACCCTTTGGGCAGTGAAGTGAAAGTCGCCAGGTTTTCAGCGCTGACAAACAATTTCAAATTACTCAGATAAACCTTACTCAGAATGGATTTTGGGAAGTTATAAGACAACGTTACGTTTTTGATACGCATATATGCGGCATTCTGAAGATACTTGGTAGAAACACGAGTATTAGAACCACTGTTGCTAAGCATGCCATAGAGGCGGAACAAAGACGCATCCGGATTCTTGGCAACCCAATATTCAGGATCATTCTCTGTATAAAGGCCATTACAATCACCCACCGGTTCCCAATAATCCGTTTGATTGTAATAAACCGGATAATATGCCGTGGCGCCTCCACCGAAGGGGAACAACGCGTTACCACCTAACCAATAATCACGCTTCGCCGTACCTTGCAACAAAGCTGTCAACGAAAATCCTTTATAGCTGACGCCCAAATTAACACCAAAATTATAACGTGGTGTACTGTTGCCGATTACCTTGCGGTCACCGGGGCTGTCAACGGTACCCAAACCGGAGTTGATTTCATTCTCATTGAGGTCGTCGTTCAGATTGACGAACTTCTCGTCACCCGGACGGGGATTATAACCACTAATGGAAGCGACACCATCCTTCAGCTGCCAGCTGCCTGGAGCGTCAAAGTCGTCGATGGTATAGAAACCGTCGCTGACGTATCCCCAAATATCATTCAATACTGCTCCGTTATAATAATAGCCTATCACCTTTTCTTCGTTGGCCGTGTACTTCAGGATAGTAGACTTGTAGTCATACAGGTTGAAGCCTACATTATACCCCCAATCTCCTATCTGATCTCTCCAGCTGATAGACAATTCCCATCCTTTGGTACGCATATCGGCTGCATTCTGCATAGGTGCAGTGGTACCCACTACTGCGGGAAGTTGTACACCGGCCATCAACATATCGCGAGTAGTACGCGAATACCAGTCGAATGTACCCTTCAAACGGTTATTGAGCAAAGACACATCGACACCTACGTCGAAAGTCTCTACCGTTTCCCAAGTGAACGAAGAAGACACCAAACCGGGCGTGCTGATATATGTGATGTACTCACCGTCCTTCAGCCAGTAATTGCTGTTGCCTACAGGAGTCATCGTAGAATAGTACTGGTAGTTGGCAATGTTCTGGTTACCGATCTGTCCCCAAGAAGCTCTCAGCTTCAGTTCGCCCAACCAATCCTGCGATTTCTCCATCCAACTTTCGCGAGCCACATTCCAACCGACCGAAAAAGAAGGGAAGAAACCGAAACGGGAATTCTTCGGGAATTTGGAAGAACCGTCATAACGGCCATTTGCCTCGAACAGATATTTGTCCTGATAATTATAGTTCACACGATAGAAAGCACCACGGATGGCATAGTCACTGTACGAATTACCGGTAACGACTTTTCCCGTAGCACTGGTAAACGAAGGAGCGCTGGGCGCTACCATATCATAGGCCTGGATATACATGTCTGAATATTGCTTCCGCTCCTGATTGAAACCAGCCATAATAGAGAAGTTGTGAGAATCTTTCAATGAGAATTTATAAGTTCCATAAAGGTTAAAAGCATTGTAGTCGTCATGAATCTCATCTTTATACAAGTAGTCACCATCCGTCTGTGCTTCAAGAATACCCAATTGTTCATTAATATAAGTCCAATTATTGGCATAATAAGAATTCTGCCTGTTCTTTCTATCATAAGTATACTCACCGACAATTTCAAGTCCCTCGAACGGAGTCAAGATAGAACGAAGATAAATACGGGTATTATCAGTATCGGTCATTTGAGGATTGTTATACAGAATCTGATTCTCAGGAGTTCCGATAGGCAGCTCTTCGCCATTAGGACTGACCGATGCCGGCATCATGCCAGAGGGATAGAATGAAATATGATTCATCGCATACAAGCCATCACCGCTGCCGCGAGGTTGGGAACGATCGGCCACTGTATAGCGGACATCAACTTCCTGAGTAAACCATTTGGTAATCTTGGAGCTTAAGAAAGCAGACAAGTTCTTACGCATATAAGTATCACGGTCGTAGATAAGCGGACCGTCTTCCTTGGACAAACCAAGCCCCAAACGGTAATTCAACTTTTCTGTGCCACCCGAAGCAGAGATGTTGTGAGTCTGCATGAAACTGGTCTCCTGAAAAGCCTTGTACACATCTTTTTCATTCAAATAGTAGGGCTTGCCATCTTCACCTACATAAATACCATCTCCTACCGTATTAAATGCGGAAGGATTGGCCTTGTACTCTGCCAGATATTGACGCCACTTGGCAACAGAGGCGCCACCAGCATAAAACTGGTCTGCAAAGCCTGCTGCCTGATAAGCACGCAGATATTCATCCAAAGAAGCTTGCTCGGGACTGTTGATAGAGGACGAAAAACCAAAATTGTTGTTGTAGTTCAACGTAAACTTCTCACCCGCCTTGGCTTTCTTGGTTGTAATCAAAATAACACCTGCTGCAGCACGGGCACCATAAATAGCAGAAGAAGCGGCATCTTTCAAAACAGATACACTTTCGATATCTTCCGGATTCAACAAATCAATATCTCCTTCCACATTATCAATCAATACAAGCGGATCCATACCATTGATAGATACAGTACCACGAATATTAAAAGACTTCGACTCACCAGGAGAAGAACCACCGCTTACCGTTAAACCCGGCATCGTACCCTGCAAGGCATTTTTGACACTGGTAATAGGACGTTCACCCAAAACATCATCCATCTTTACCTGGGCTACAGAACCTGTAAGATTTGCTTTCTTTTGCGATCCGAAGCCTACCACCACAACTTCATCCAAAGTCTGAGTGTCTTCCTTCAGAGTCACATTCACAAAAGTTCCGTTCCAAACGACTTCCTGGGTCTGATAACCAATAAAGGAAATGATAAGTGTCTGGCCTTTCTTGACGCCTGATAATGAAAAGTTTCCATCAAAATCTGTGATAGTACCGACTTCACCATCTTTCACACGTACGCTAGCACCGATAACGGTCTCTCCCGTAGCATCTTTTACAACTCCCTTGCAATCTTCCTTTTGCTGGGTAGCTTCGTTCGCATAACTAGCATACACCGATGCTGCCTGGACTGATACCAGTCCCATTCCGCTAACTATTAGCAGAAATAAGATTTTAAGATTCTTAATCATAGTATTTTTTTATTGGTAAAAACACTACAAATGTAATTATATCTCCAAATAACACAAAAGGAATCTTAAAAAATTTGCTAAGACAGGCGTATATTTAACACTTGAGTTTAGACTTAAACTCTCGCAAAAAGGCAATGGCTAGCACCAAGTAATCATTACAATTATTTAGAGCTAGTCAATAAACAAGCAGAGCAAAGAAAACTAGATTCAAACTTATCTCAATATTCAGCCACACCAAATACAGATGACGAAATCACTCGAAATCCCAAATGGACTTATCTATTTTCGTAATTTGAGCAAGCATATGCATCTCCCCCATATCTGTCGGTATGCTTTTTCAACAGGAGACACTGCTCAGAGCTGTTATCGTACCAAGAACAAAGGACACAAGCTTTTTCTTCATTCTTTGAGATTTCTTCTGCCGAGGGTATCGCAGAAGACGTCGCAGCTCCGAGCATCTCTGGAATAGAGCCCAAAACAGCCTTCACGACAATCACCAATATCACCACAAATATATAAAAAATACCGGCAATGGCAGCCGTCAAATAGCTCACACTGAAAATAAGGACAAGTCCAACAGCCGACAGAACAGCCTTTTCCACCCCTTTTCCACCTTTAATGTCATCCCAGAAAGCTCCAACCACATTTCCTAAAAACAGGAATAACAGGAATAAATTCGGAATGACACATAAATAGGGTTGAAGGCCATAAGAAGCGTCTGGGAACCACAATGCGCCAACATTGTTTACCCAGTTGGGGTTGTCGTTGCAGTAGGCTACGAAAATGAGAATAAAATTCCAAATACCCAACATAACACCCAATCCCATGGTATTGTTCTGAACAGAAGTAGATTTGTACATGAAACCGGTTATAATCATGGGAAGCGAAATAATGATTACCAGGATAAGAATGGCCAACAAGACCTTCCACCATTGAGCAGTAAAAAGCAGTTTCAAAAAACCGCTCATCACATACTCGGAAAAGAAGATACCGGCATTGAACAAACGCGGAATGAAAGATTCATCCGCTGTGGTCTGATACACATGGGCACTATAGGCAATTCCCCCCTTTATCAATGCTAAAACACCCGCTTTTCTATCCCGCAACAGCCTCTCACCTTGATGCCAGTTTTCCCAAGCCTTCTGATAATATTGTTCGGCCATGAGGGAATCTTCCAGAACATGAGTCCGCAGAAATCTGCTGTTATAATAATCCCCCATGTCATAATAACTATCCGGATTATTATATTTGATGCCGATTTGTGCCCATTTGAACAGGATATCATTCCGTCGGTCTTCATACTCCTCATCACTCATCTTGGGATGTGGTTTACGAAAATCAGCCCATTCTTGAAGCCAAGCATCTGTAAGGATTGCGTCATTTCCAGATTCGATCAACACTTGCCGATATCGCTCAAAAGAATCGAGGGGCACTACATCCTTAAAATCATCATAATGCCTTACAACAGCAAACATCGCATTCTTATCCTCCTTCTGCGCCGCCTGATAAACATTCTCCAAGTCGCTCTCCCACGGAGAACACGAACCGAGCAAGAGGCATGAAACGATAGAAACGACTAACAATATTTTTTTTCGAACATGATCCATATATTTCATTACATATCAATTTTTATTCAACCAATCGGGAAGAAAAGGTAGCCAGTACTAAGATAGCACCAGCTTATACATCTACTGAATTTTTCCATAGACCAGTTCTGATTGACTACTACCATATTCCTCAAATCACCGTTTACTTTGAAACGGTGAACGCATCCTTCACAGAGATGAATCCACCGTTTACAAAACCAGCCTAACCAATACTCATGAGTTTCATTATTTTATTTACTCCATTCTCAAAGTACTTCATCGGACCTTAAAATATGGGACAAGAACAATTAATAAAATCAACCCTATAATTTGCCCGACTTCGTTCTTTATCCATTCAGTTTACAAAAAAACAATTATTTTAACTGAAAATTTGTCACCCAAAATAGTGATTTTATCTCAAATAAGCAAAACAAATTAAAAGATTCATATTTCTCATACCAGTTACTATCATAATCTCTAATTTATTATATAATCTACTTCACTAAGAAACTATATATAAATATAGCTTCTAAAGAAAAAATAAAGTAATCTCACTTTCTACACTTAGCTTTTCGTATATTTGCCAACAAAATCATTTTCAACCAAATGCCATGAAAATTCTCTATAAAATACTACTATTATTTCTGCTATTATCATCTTCACTTCATGCAGAACAGATCCCTCTAGATTCTACATTAACGCGCCTTTATACCCACGCTGCCGACCTGATGAGCGAAGGGGGACAAAACAATTACGAAAAAGCCCAACGAACATTTGACAGCGCCTTTGCCATACGCGGAGTAGAACAATCACCTATATTTCCCATATTATTAAACGAACAGGCTACATTATTGGTATACATTGGCGAAGGAGAACGTGCTTTTGAAATGAAAAAAAAGATGCTCCCTTACTTACCTAAAATAAAAGATCTGGAAAAACACATCAGTGTATACAACGATCTTGCTATTCTTTACCGTCGACGACACATGAATGACTCTACATTATATTACTATAACAAAGCATTAGAAGCCGCACTACAATACAAAGATGAAGGCTGGATTACGCATATCTACAATAATGTTTCCGTTTTTTACTTCAATATAAGACAACTGCACGAAGCAGAAAAATACATAGATCTAGCCACTGAACATGCCATAAAAACTGACGATATTTTTTCAACATTCAGTACATGGCAACTACATGCAGCTATCAAAGCAGAACTAAATAAGCTAAAAGATGCGGAACAGTCCATTCGAAAAGCATGGAATATAGCCTGTCTATCAGGAGAAAACGCTTCCAGTTGGAAAATCAGATGTTTGCCATCATTACTAAGAATTTTTGAACAAGAAGAGTTATCTGATTCCATAGACTATTACTTGCAATTAGGAAACGACCTTTTAATAAAAGAGCCTACCAATTCCATTCCTGCTATCGGATTTATACAAATAAGGGCCTCCACTGAAATAAACAGAAAGAACTACACACAAGCACTAAAAGACCTACTATGGCTACGAAAAGAAAATATAGGCAGTGAACCTAAAACACTCCTTACGCAAATCGCCCAATGCTATCATGCTATAGGCAACCATGTGCTAGCATATGCTTACATGGACAGTGCACGCATGTGGACCGACACACTGGCCCAACAGAATCTAACTCGACAAATGGCTGAGTTCAACGTCAAATACCAAACACAGGAAAAAGAATTACAGATAGCGAATCTAAAACAGCAGCAGCTGGAACATCAAGCCCTTCTGTTGAAAGGAGCTATCGGAAGTGGGTTGTTATTGATTTGCATATCCATCATTTTATTGGGAGTATATCACAAGAAACGGACAGCAGAACAAAAAATTGAATTACTGAAACAAGAAAATGACCTGAACTCAGCACGACGCTATATCGAAGGCCTGGAAACTGAATGTAAATACTTTGCTAAAGAGTTACACGACGGCATCGCCAACGATCTTCTGGCTCTACAAATGAAAATGAGCAACCAAATATCAAAAAACAATGCGGAAGAGCTAACCAATCTCGTCGGACAAATAAGAAACAGCGTACGCAATATTTCCCATGAACTGATGCCCCCTGAATTCGATGAACTAAGTCTGGATGAAATATTAGTGCGCTATGCTTCAAACCTGAAAGCCAACACCGGCATACAAGCCAGCTATACCCCCACCATAGGCAATGCTTCCCGCAATCTTCCCAACGAAACTGCCTATGAGTTGTATCGTATCACGCAGGAGCTCACTATGAACATTGCAAAACATACCCGAGCAGACTATATCCACATCAGCTTACAAACTGAAAATGGGACAAGATATACATTACAGATTGCTGACAATGGTACCCAATCTGCGAATCAGCAGTCTACAAAAAATGATGGCATAGGCCTACGCACCATAAACGACCGTATCAAAGCCATTCGTGCTACTACTAACCAAACTCAATCCAGTGATGGCAACAACATTTTTACACTACAATTCGACATATAGTCCAATGGATAAAAACACGTATAAGCTACTGATCATAGACGACCATCCCATCGTAGCAGAAGGTATCAAAAACATAGCAGAACAACTGGGAGATGTTACATGCCAAAGCGCCATTTGCATGAAAGAAGTGGAACAAGCAGTCAATGCCTGTCAATTCGACCTTTGTATCATTGATCTGGAACTTCCAGACACAAACGGCTTCAAACTGATCGATTTCCTGCACAATCAAATACCTGAATGCAGAATTCTGATATACACCATGCATGAAGAACCTTGGGTCATATCCAAGCTAGCACACCAGGCTATTCATGGAGCTGTCTCAAAAAACAACAGCATCCAGGAACTAGCTACAGCCATCAAAGAAATAAAGAATGGAAATAAATATTTCTGCAAGACTTTTTCCGAGCAGCTCGGCAGAAATTCTATAACCCATATCCGAAAGGTGCCAGAATTATCCAAAAGAGAAAAAGAAGTATTGACTTTATTATCCCAAGGGCTGAGTACCTCAGAAATTGCAAACAAGATATTTCTTAGCACTAACACGGTACACACTTACCGCAAACGACTGATGGAAAAACTGGAAGCCAAAAATGTAGCTGAATTAGTATACAAAGGAACTGAGCTATTCTAATCAAGATCTTATTCAAGAAAACTCTAAACTAAAAAACAATTTAAATCATACCACTGAAAAGAGATATTCAGTATATCTCCTTAAAAAAAGGGAGAATGTCCTTGCGAACACCCTCCCCGGAATATTACAATTGATGTATTACTTGCAGTTTATTCTTCTTCAACTTTCTCGTCTACCGTGTTGTAGTCGAGAACCGTCTTCTTGTTGGCAAGCATACGGTCATACTCTTCTTTGGAACCAACGATGATCTTCTCGAACTCACGCTGACCTGTACCGGCAGGAATGAGGTGACCACAGATCACGTTCTCCTTCATACCTTCCAGACGGTCTACTTTGCCGTTGATAGCTGCTTCGTTGAGCACCTTCGTCGTTTCCTGGAAAGAAGCGGCAGACATGAAGCTCGACGTCTGCAGAGCGGCACGCGTAATACCCTGAAGTATCTGTGTAGAAGTGGCAGGCACCGCATCACGTACTTGTACCAGCTTCAAGTCACGACGTTTCAGCATGGAGTTCTCGTCACGCAGCTTGCGGGCAGTAACAATCTGACCAGGCTGCAGGTTCTGAGAGTCGCCTGCATCGGTAACCACCTTCTTGCCCCAGATGCGGTCGTTCTCTTCCATGAACTCGATCTTGTCGACTACCTGCTGCTCGAGGAAGCGGGTATCGCCCGGTTCGTTGATTTCGACCTTGCGCATCATCTGACGTACGATGATCTCGAAGTGTTTGTCATTGATCTTCACACCCTGGAGACGGTAAACGTCCTGAACTTCGTTGACGATGTATTCCTGTACAGCCGTGGGGCCTTTGATGGCCAAGATGTCGGCAGGCGTGATGGCACCGTCGGACAACGGAGTACCGGCACGTACGTAGTCGTTCTCCTGTACCAGGATCTGCTTCGACAGAGGTACGAGGTATTTCTTGACTTCACCGCTCTTAGAGGTAACGATGATTTCACGGTTACCACGTTTTACCTTACCCATCGTAATCTCACCGTCGATTTCGGAAACGATGGCAGGATTGGACGGGTTACGAGCTTCAAACAACTCGGTGACACGGGGAAGACCACCCGTGATATCGCCGGCCTTGCCGACGGCACGAGGTATCTTCACGATGACTTCGCCGGCCTTCACCTTCTGGCCGTCCTCCACTACCACGTGGCCACCCACGGGGAGGTTGTAGGTACGGATCAGTTCGCCGTCTTCGGTCATAATGTGTGCTGTAGGCACCTTTGCCTTGTCCTTGGACTCGATAACGATGATTTCGCGCAAACCGGTGGACTCGTCGGACTCTACCTTATAGGTGACGTTCTCGATGACATCCTCGAACTCGATCTTACCGGTAGCTTCGGTAATGATGACTGCATTGAAGGGGTCCCAACGAGCGATGAGTTTGCCTTTCTCTACCACTTCTCCATCGGCAGCGTACAACGTAGAACCGTAGGGCACGTTGTGAGTAGAAAGTACGATGTCGGTATTGACATCGACAAAACGCAACTCAGCCAAACGGCCTACCACTACCTTGGCGGGTTCGCCTGCTTCGTCAATCACGTCAACGGTACGAAGTTCCTCGAATTCGAGGCGGGCGTTGTTCTTGGCCACGATGCTGGCGTTGGCGGCGATGTTGGCCGCCGTACCACCGGCGTGGAATGTACGCAGTGTCAGCTGAGTACCCGGCTCACCGATGGACTGTGCCGCGATGACGCCGACAGCCTCACCCTTCTGTACCATGCGGCTGGTGGCCAGGTTACGGCCGTAGCACTTGGCGCAGACACCCTTCTTGGACTCGCAGGTGAGCACGGAACGGATCTCGACACTCTCGATGGGCGACTCTTCAATCTTCTGGGCAATGGCCTCGGTGATCTCTTCGCCGCCGGCAACAATCAGTTCGCCGGTTGTCGGATGTACAATATCATGTACGGATACACGTCCCAGAATACGTTCATACAATGTAGCAATGGTTTCATCGTTATTCTTGAGGGCTGTACAAACCAGTCCGCGGAGTGTTCCACAGTCTTCTTCGTTGATGATCACGTCGTGTGACACGTCGACCAAACGACGAGTCAGGTATCCGGCATCGGCCGTCTTCAAAGCAGTATCGGCCAAACCTTTACGGGCACCGTGGGTAGAGATAAAGTACTCGAGCACGGACAAACCTTCCTTAAAGTTCGAAAGAATCGGGTTTTCAATGATCTGACCACCTTCGGCACCGGCTTTCTGCGGCTTGGCCATCAAACCACGCATACCGGAAAGCTGACGGATCTGCTCCTTCGAACCACGGGCACCGGAATCCAACATCATGTAGACAGAGTTGAAACCCTGGTCATCAGATGAAATGGTTTTCATCAGGATGTTGGACAATTCGGAGTTGACGTGTGTCCAGATATCAATTACCTGATTGTAACGTTCGTTGTTGGTAATGATACCCATGTTATAGTTGTTGATAACCTGTTCTACTTCTTCGTAGCCCTTCTGTACAAGTGCCTCCTTCTCTTCGGGGATAATGATATCACCCAAGTTGAAGGACAGACCTCCCTTGAAGGCCATGTAGTAACCCAAGTTCTTGATACCGTCAAGGAAGTCAGCAGCCTTGGACACACCGCACACCTTAATAACGTGACTGATGATGTCGCGCAATGACTTCTTAGAGATAATGGTATTGATGTATCCGGCTTCGGGCGGTACAATCTCATTGACAATGACACGACCGACAGAGGTATCGTGCATCATCTTCTTGACAATGTTACCGTTCTCATCTACATCGTCCACGATAACACTGACAGGAGCGTGGATGTCGCACTTGCCTTCGTTATAGGCAATCAGGGCTTCTTCTGGACCATAGAAAGTCAGGCCCTCACCCTTAGCACCCTTACGCAGCTTGGTGATGTAGTACAGACCAAGCACCATATCCTGTGCAGGCACAGTGATAGGCGCACCGTTGGCTGGGTTCAGAATATTGTGTGACTGGAGCATCAGCAGCTGTGCCTCCAGAATAGCTTCGTTGCTCAGCGGAAGGTGGACAGCCATCTGGTCACCGTCGAAGTCGGCGTTGAAGGCCGTACATGCCAACGGATGCAGCTGGATAGCCTTTCCTTCAATCATCTTGGGCTGGAAGGCCTGGATACCCAAGCGGTGCAGTGTCGGGGCACGGTTCAGCAGAACTGGATGTCCCTTCATGACATGCTCCAAGATATCCCAGATAACGGGTTCCTTGCGGTCTACAATCTTCTTGGCACTCTTCACCGTCTTCACAATGCCGCGCTCAATGAGCTTACGGATAATAAACGGCTTGTAAAGCTCAGCGGCCATCAGCTTGGGAATACCGCACTCGCCCATACGCAGTTCGGGACCAACGACGATAACCGAACGGGCAGAATAGTCAACACGCTTACCCAACAAGTTCTGACGGAAACGTCCCTGCTTACCCTTCAAACTGTCGGAGAGAGATTTCAACGGACGGTTGGCATCAGTCTTCACAGCGCTAGACTTGCGAGAATTGTCAAACAGTGAGTCGACTGCTTCCTGCAACATACGCTTCTCATTACGAAGAATGACTTCAGGAGCCTTTATTTCAATCAATCTCTTCAGACGGTTGTTACGAATGATAACACGACGATAGAGATCGTTTAAGTCGGACGTAGCGAAACGACCACCATCCAGCGGAACTAACGGACGCAGTTCAGGCGGAATAACCGGTACGATACGGACAATCATCCACTCGGGCTTGTTGCGTCCGCGCGAAGCACGGAACGACTCAACAACCTGTAGACGTTTCAGCGCCTCGTTCTTACGCTGCTGTGAAGCGTCGTTGTTGGCACGATGGCGGAGTTCATAGGACAATGCATCCAAGTCCAGATGAGTCAGCAGGTCGTAAATGGCCTCTGCACCCATCTTTGCAATAAACTTATTGGGATCAGAATCTTCAAGGAACTGGTTTTCCTTAGGAAGCTTGTCCAACAAATCCAGATATTCGCCCTCTTCCAAAAGGTCATACTGAGCTACTTCATCGGCCAATACACCGGGCTGAATAACGACGTAACGCTCATAATAGATGATGGCATCCAGTTTCTTAGTCGGCAGACCCAACAGATAACCAATCTTGTTGGGTAAAGAGCGGAAATACCAGATATGAGCCACGGGCACAACCAACTGGATGTGTCCCATACGCTCACGGCGCACCTTCTTCTCGGTTACCTCCACACCACAACGGTCGCAGACGATACCTTTGTAACGGATGCGCTTATACTTACCGCAGTGGCACTCATAGTCCTTGATAGGACCGAAGATGCGCTCGCAGAACAAACCGTCACGCTCGGGTTTATAAGTACGGTAATTGATGGTTTCAGGCTTTAAAACTTCACCACTCGAATTCTCAAGGATTTCTTCAGGTGAAGCCAAACCGATAGAGATTTTCGAGAAATTACTCTTTATCTTATTATCTTTTCTAAAAGCCATACTTTATATTGTAATTGATAATTGACAATGGATGATTGAAAAATTACTCTAAGTTGATGCTCAATCCGAGTCCGCGCAACTCATGCAGCAACACGTTCAATGACTCAGGAATACCCGGAGTAGGCATCGGCTCACCTTTGACGATGGCTTCGTATGCCTTCGAACGGCCAACTACATCATCAGACTTGATTGTCAGAATTTCTTGCAGGATGTGTGCAGCACCGAATGCTTCGAGTGCCCAAACCTCCATTTCTCCGAAACGCTGTCCACCGAACTGTGCTTTACCACCCAACGGCTGTTGTGTAATAAGTGAGTACGGACCGATAGAACGGGCATGCATCTTGTCTTCAACCATGTGACCCAGTTTCAGCATGTAGGTCACACCTACAGTAGCTTGCTGCTCGAACGCCTCTCCCGTACCACCATCGTACAAAGTAGTTTTGCCATAACGAGGCAAGCCAGCTTTATCAGTCCATGTGTTCAGGTCGTCCAACGTAGCTCCATCAAAGATAGGAGTAGCAAACTTAACGCCCAACTTCTTTCCTGCACTTCCCAATACGGCTTCAAAGATCTGACCAATGTTCATACGAGAAGGCACACCCAACGGATTCAACACAATGTCAACCGGAGTTCCGTCAGCCAAGAACGGCATGTCTTCCTGACGCACTACGCGGGAAACGATACCCTTGTTACCGTGACGTCCGGCCATCTTGTCACCGACACCGATCTTACGCTTCTTGGCAATGTAAACTTTAGCCATCTGAATGATACCGGCAGGCAGTTCGTCGCCAATGGTAATGGCAAATTTCTTACGTTTCAGTTCAGCATCCAATTCTTTATACTTCTTGATGAAGTTCATTACCAAAGCACGGATCAACGTGTTGGCATGTTCATCCTTCGTCCAGCCGCTCAATTGGATGGCAGTGAAGTCCAAATCGCTAAAATCAGAAGCATGGAAACGGGCACCCTTAGAAATAACATCGGTTCCCATATAATCCTTCACGCCTTCAGAAGTCAAACCATCAGTCAACTTCAAAAGTTTATCAATCAATATCTTACGTAAATCGGCTACTTTACCTTCAAATTCCTCGTCAATCTTGGGCAACAGAGCTTTGTCGGCCAGTTTGGAACTACGAGTCTTTATGACACGTGAGAACAAACGTTTGCCGATAACCACACCTTTCAACGAAGGTGATGCCTTTAAAGAAGCATCTTTTACATCACCGGCTTTATCGCCGAAAATAGCACGAAGCAGTTTCTCCTCAGGAGAAGGATCGGACTCACCCTTCGGCGTAATCTTACCGATCAGGATGTCACCCGGCTCAATACGGGCACCAACACGCACGATACCGTTCTCGTCCAGATCTTTAGTAGCTTCTTCACTTACGTTAGGAATATCAGAGGTCAGCTCTTCCATACCACGTTTCGTTTCACGTACTTCCAACGAATACTCTTCTACGTGTACAGAAGTAAGCAAGTCTTCACGAACAACACGTTCGTTCAGCACGATGGCATCCTCGTAGTTATATCCCTTCCACGGCATATAGGCAACCAACAGGTTCTTACCCAGTGCCAACTCGCCGTCTTCGGTCGAATAACCCTCAGTAAGGATCTGCCCCTTCGTCACACGCTGTCCTTTCACACAGATCGGGCGGAGGTCAATGGTCATATTCTGGTTCGTACGACGCCACTTCGGAATGCGATATTCTTTCAATGCCGATTCGAAACTTACAAATTCTTCATCTTCCGTGCGATCATAAAGAATACGGATGGTCGTAGCATCCACAAAATCTACTACACCTTCACCTTCGGCCGTAATCTGCGTACGCGAATCGCGAGCCAACTGACGCTCAATACCAGTTCCAACAATCGGAGCCTCGCTACGCAACAAAGGTACTGCCTGGCGCATCATGTTCGATCCCATCAACGCACGATTGGCGTCATCGTGTTCCAAGAACGGAATCAAAGAAGCGGCAATAGAAGCAATCTGCTGCGGAGAAACGTCCATCAGCTCGACTTCATTGGGAGCTACAACAGGATAATCTGCATCCTGACGTGATTTTACTTTATCACGGATAAAGGTTCCGTCGTCATTCAAAGGAGCATTACCCTGCGCAATAATCTTGCCTTCCTCTTCTTCGGCGCTCAGATAAACCAATCCTTCGGGAGAAAGATCAACCTTACCGTTTTCTACCTTACGATAAGGGGTCTCGATAAATCCAAGATCATTGATCTTAGCGAACACACAGAGAGAAGAAATCAAACCGATGTTCGGACCTTCAGGAGTCTCGATAGGACAAAGACGTCCATAGTGAGTATAGTGTACGTCGCGCACCTCGAAACCAGCACGTTCGCGTGACAAACCGCCAGGACCTAAGGCAGACATACGACGCTTATGAGTAATTTCAGCCAATGGATTCGTCTGGTCCATGAATTGAGACAAAGCGTTGGTACCAAAGAACGAATTGATGACTGAAGATATAGTCTTGGCATTAATCAAGTCGATCGGTGTGAACACTTCATTGTCACGCACATTCATTCGCTCACGAATAGTACGAGACATACGGGCCAAACCGATAGCAAACTGATTGGACAGCTGCTCACCGACAGTACGTACACGACGGTTGCTCAAGTGGTCGATATCGTCGACGTCTGCCTTCGAATTAATCAATTCAATCAGATACTTGATAATCTCAATAATATCTTCCTTCGTCAGGACACGTACATCCATGTCGGTCGTCAAGTTCAACTTCTTGTTGATACGATAACGTCCCACATCACCTAAATCATATCTCTTTTCAGAGAAGAACAAGTTGTTGATGACTTCACGTGCACTGGCATCATCTGCAGGATCCGCATTACGCAACTGACGGTAAATGTAAAGCACAGCTTCCTTTTCCGAGTTACTGGGGTCTTTCTGCAGTGTATTATATATGATAGAGTAGTCAGACTGGTTCGGTTCTTCCTTATGAACAAGAATATTCTGAACGCCTGACTCTAGAATGATATCTACATGTTCCGGTTCAATCACAGTTTCACGGTCGATAACAACTTCATTACGTTCGATAGAAACTACTTCACCGGTATCTTCATCTACAAAGTCCTCAATCCATGTTTTCAAAACACGGGCAGCCAATTTACGACCAACAATCTTCTTCAGATTGGCTTTATTCACCTTAACGTCTTCTGCCAAATTGAAGATTTCAAGAATATCCTTATCATTCTCAAAACCGATAGCTCTCAGCAACGTTGTAACGGGCAATTTCTTCTTACGGTCGATGTAGGCATACATGACATTGTTGATGTCCGTAGCAAATTCAATCCAGGATCCCTTGAAGGGGATGATACGAGCTGAATACAACTTCGTACCATTGGCATGTACACTCTGACCGAAGAATACGCCCGGCGAACGATGCAATTGGGATACAACGACACGCTCGGCTCCGTTGATGACAAACGTAGCTTTATCTGTCATGTAAGGAATAGGTCCAAGGAAAACGTCCTGAATGACCGTATCAAAGTCCTCATGATCAGGGTCGGTACAATACAATTTCAATTTTGCCTTTAACGGCACACTATAAGTAAGCCCTCGCTCTATACATTCATCGATGGTATAACGCGGCGGATCAATATAGTAGTCCAGAAATTCAAGAACAAAATTGTTTCTTGTATCGGCAATAGGGAAGTTTTCAGCAAATACTTTATACAATCCCTCGTTCTTACGTTTCTCGGGAGGAGTATCCAGTTGTAGAAAGTCTTGGAATGACTTCAATTGTACTTCCAGAAAATCCGGATATGCAAGCGGATTCTTAGTCGAAGCGAAATTAACTCTTTGATTTACAGTATTTGAAGACATCTGATAATGGATTTGTAGAAGTGAATTTTAAATATATACACAAAAAGGTTAAGAACCCTTTTCA
>ULVG01010776.1_pt1 | contig 40905 bp, 34 predicted proteins | sample 1959221 | NCBI WGS metagenome assembly ULVG01 (sample SAMEA4835780, study PRJEB28245) | human gut metagenome | biome: gut microbiome; material: fecal sample | place: Denmark | collected 2008
CCGGCTGTGCCGCCTCTACCATCTGTTCTCTCTGTGCACTCTGTTTCTTCTGTAATTTGTCACCGACTCTGTATAACACGAACATGATCGCAAGTGCTACCACGATGACAATAATCATGATTAACCACCAAGGCATGGTTCAAATCCTCCTCTAAATGTTATTTTTATCATACATATCCTGTATAAGCTGTGGAAACTCTGCATATCGTTCCTTGCGTTCCTTTGGAGGAAGTTCACAAGGATAGATCGGCTTTCCGAATTCAATCGTTACGCTATGGCTGTGAATCCGTTTCTTTGGTGCAGATTCAAGCATCAGATCGGAACGGCAGATCGATACCGGAACGATCGGGGATTTCGATTTCTCTGCCATCTTATATCCGCCCTCGCGAAATGGCAGAAGTGTGTCGGTCTGGTTTCTGGTTCCCTCTGGGAATACGACCATCGAATGTCCCTGCTTCATGTATTCCGTTCCCTGCTTGATCACGGATAAGCCCTGCTTGATATCTTCTCTGTCTAAGAACAGACATCCGATATCCCGCATATACAGTGGGAGAAGCGGAATCTTTTCCATTTCTTTTTTCGCAAGGAAGCCAAGTGGCTTGCCGATTGCTTCATGATAGATCAGAATGTCGAAATAACTGCGGTGGTTGCCGACGAATAACACCGGTCCGTCCTGCGGTATATTTTCTTTTCCGATGACGTTCACCTTGCATCCGGACAGTTTCAGTTCAAACCGGAAGAAGCCGGATACAAACCTGCGTGCTTTTTCCCATGATTTCTCAGGATTTTTCTTCCATAATTGTTTCATGTAGAGATGGTATGGCAGACAGAAGAACAGTGCCACCATCAATACGATTCCAACTCCCAATGTCTTCATAGATACACCTCTTATCGTCCAAACATTTTACAGGTTTCATATAATCTTGCTTCAAGTTCATGTGTCAGTGCGTCTTCTTTGTATCTCCATGCCCAGTTTCCTTCTCCGACACCCGGTGTGTTCATACGTGCCCAGGAATCTAAGCATAATACATCCTGCATTGGTACGATCGCCATGTTAGCAACAGAGCCAAAGCATGCACGGATCATAATCCAGCAGATGTCATAACCATCGGTTGAGAAGTAGCGGCGCAACTTGTCTTTGGAAGCTTCATATGCGTGCTTGTACCAGCCGAGGGTTGTATCGTTATCGTGTGTACCTGTATAGCAGACACAGTTACGAACAAAGTTGTGTGGAAGGAAATCATTTTCCTCCGGATTCTCAAATGCAAACTGCAATACCTTCATGCCAGGCAGACCGAATTTGTCGCGCAGCTCGATAACCGAATCATCGATCTCACCAAGATCTTCGGCGATAATCGGAAGATGATAACCGAGGGTTGCTTCAAGCTGTGTAAAGAAGTTTACACCCGGTGCTTCTACCCATTTACCGTTGATGGCGGTTTCTTCGCCATAAGGGATCGCCCAGTATTTATCGAAACCACGGAAATGGTCGATTCGCAGGAAATCACAGAGTGTCAGCTGGTAACGAATACGGTTCAGCCACCACTCATAACCGGTCTCGGTATGCTTCTTCCAGTTGTATAGCGGGTTGCCCCACAACTGTCCGGTCGCTGAGAAATAATCCGGTGGAACTCCGGCAACGACGGTTGGGTACCCCTTGGAATCTAATTGGAACAGGCTCTGGTTTGCCCATACATCCACACTGTCCCAAGCCATGAAGATCGGGATATCGCCCACGATGGAAATGCCCTTATCGTTTGCGTATTTCTTCAAGGTCGTCCATTCATAATAGAATAAGAACTGGATGAACTTGTAGTAGCCCATCTCGGTATCGAGCTTCTTCGCCCATGTTTCCTTCTGCTTCTTGGTTGGTTTCTTCAGGTTATCTTCCCACATGTACCAAGGCATGCCCTGATGATAGTCCTTGCCTGCCATGAACAATGCGTAATCCTCCAGCCAGACAGATGTCTCGCAGAAATTATCGTACGCCTGCTTCATCTCCGGATCGTCATGGATACCATCAGATAAAGATTCGTCGTGAAAACGGGAATAAGCAAGCTTCAAAAGCCCTGTCTTAAACTCAATCAACTCACCATAATTGATCTGCTCTGCGTTCCATGCCGGCATATCTCGGAAGTCTTCGTCGTAAAGAAGATGTAACTCCTTCAGATGATCCAGACTGATGATAAGCGGCTGTCCCGCAAATGCGGAGAAAGGCTGATATGGAGAATCTCCAAATCCGGTATGTCCGAGTGGCAGTACCTGCCATGTGTTCAATCCCGAACGTTCCAGAAAATCAACAAATCTATAAGCGCCTGCACCCAGCTCACCGATGCCGTAAGGCCCCGGAAGTGAGGTTGGATGAAGCAGGATCCCCGTGTATTTCTTTGGCTTTTTACTTGCGCCAGCTTCTTCTGCCATAATATTCTTGTCCTCCTAATTATGTATCTCCTATTAAACCAAACTTCATTATACAGAAAAACATGGAAATTATCTATATAATTTGTAAAGTTTTTCAAACAAAGGAATGGCTTTTTCGACCATATCCGTTGTCACGCAGTAAGAGATTCGGAAATGTCCCGGACATAAGAAGCTGTCACCCGGTACGATGATCAGGTTCAGCTCTTTGGCTGCGCGCCAGCAGAATTCATTTGCATCTTCCGTCAAGGCGCGTGGGAACATGTAGAAGGTTCCGCCCGGCTCAACCATCTCGTAGCCGATGCGTGTCAATTCTTTATATAAAATATTCTTGTTCGTCTCATAGATTGACAGGTCACTTGTCTGGTCAAGCACAGACTCCACAGCCATCTGGATGATGGAAGGTGGGCAGTTGTGTCCGGTAAATCTGGAGATCTGACCAGCCATAAGTACGAGAAGCTTTGCGTCTTCGCAGGCTGGGTTCACTGCCATGTAACCGATACGTTCACCTGGCAGAGACACGGACTTACTGAATGAGTAACAGCAGATCGTGTTCTCGTATAACTTGGAAATAAATGGTGCATCCACACCAGCAAATACAATCTCACGGTAAGGTTCATCGGAGATCAGGTAGATCGGATGTCCGTATTCCTTCTCTTTTGCACGCAGGATATCCGCCAGCTTTGTGATCGTGGCAGTTGAATAAACGATACCAGATGGGTTATTCGGAGAGTTGATGAGGATTGCCTGTACATTCGGGTTCAGGGATTTCTCGAATTCCTCAAAATTGATCTGGAATGTGGTGATGTCGGCAGGAATCACGGTAAGCTTTGCACCGGTTCCTGTCACATAAGGAACATATTCCGGGAAATAAGGTGCAAAGGTGATAACCTCATCGCCATCCTTTGTCACGCACCGAAGCGCATGTGCCAGCGCACTGGCTGCTGCACTCGTCATGAAGATGTGATCCATCGTGTAGTTCATGCCAAAACGCTTATTCAGAGAATCCGCAACCGCCTGTCTTGTAGATGGAAGTCCAAGCGATGGACTGTAACTGTGCAGCTTCACTGGATCTTCGGTCTGTAACAGTTCGATCATGCGATTTGTAAATGCCTGTGGCACAGGAACGGAAGGGTTACCAATAGAGAAATTGTAGATATTTTCCATGCCAATTTCAGCGCCCTTTTTATTCGCATAGTCAAAGAACTGGCGGATAACGGAACCTTTTCCTGTCATATCCTTGTAGAATTCGTTAATCATGATATATTTCCTTTCTTTGATGATATTGATTTATCTGTGAAAACGCACTTTGAATTTGTGTATTTACCCGTCTCCGTTTCTGTAAATATAGATATGTTTGGGACTTAGAAGTTCTTGATGTTCTGTAAGTATGCAGCAATGGTTGAACACGATGTTCAACCAAGCCGCCACTGAGCCACGGATGGCGAATTGGCGGCGGTTGCGTACGGTATAATATGTATATCAGAACATCTAGTACTTCTTAGTTCCAATACATCGTATATTTGCAGAAACGGAGGCGGGTATAATATACACAAATTCATGTGCGTTTCACAAATTAAATTCAATGTGAGTGAATTAGGAATAAACAGAAAACAAGTGGCGAGAAAAACCGGGGAGGGAATTAATTCGCCACTTGTTTGAGGGGAGAGAGGATTCAAATATATGAAAAGCTCTTACAATGCATACTATAACAATAAATTGTGTCTAAAATATGTTCTAATTGTGAAAAAGTTTTCACATCCTCAAATCCCTGCTGTTTATTCAGCGTCATAGCTCTTGATGGATGCATCAAGCTTCTGTAATGTCTTCTGAATGGAGTCGTTGATAACACCTGATTCATGTGCCATCTTACCAAACTCATGCGCAACAACGGTGAATCCGCGTCCGGCTTCGCCTGCACGTGCAGCCTCAATCGAAGCGTTCAGTGCAAGGATATTCTGCTTATTCTCAATCTTCTTTAATCCCTGCGATTTTCCGGCAAGCTCCTTGATCAGGGCAGCAGCACCAGCAATCTCTTCATTGAAAGAAGCGATTGCTTCCTCGTATTTCTTCTTGCGGTAGCCAGCCTCTAAGAGATTCTGGATAGCGGCAACCAGAATGGCAGCAGCAGCTTCGACAACTTCTTCGTCTGTATCCTCATCCAAAGGACCGCCAACAACCGTTGCAACCTCGACGTCATCGACTTCGATGCTCTCGCCAAATGCTTCTACATTATTTCTGGAAAATCCGAGCTTGTTGGAAAGGAAGTTACCTTCATCATCGAGAACAACGGCGATCATGTGTGTTGCAGCCGCCCACTGCTCTAGGATGTTATCAAGTGCTTCCATATCTAAATAATCATTTATAGTCATAAAATGCTCCTCCTTGTGCGTAACATATACCTAATCTTCATTTTACCGAATTTACAGAGGGATTTCAATAGCGGAACCAAATAAATTCTCGAATATTGTGGCGAATTTATGCAGGACGGAGGATAGATGCACAGATATTTACGACTGGGGTTGCACGAACATCTGGTGTAGGGTAAAATAAACGCAATTATTATGGTAAGGCAAGGATAAATGAAATGATTCAGATATTTGATACACATGCACATTATGATGATGAGAGTTTTGATGACGATCGCGAGCGGCTTCTGGCTGGATTTCCGGCACAGGGCGTACACGCGGTGACGAACATCGGAACGAATATCAGGGCGAGTGAAGAGACGGTTCGGATGACAGAAAAATACGAGAATCTGTACGGTGTGGTTGGTATATTCCCATCGGAAGTTGCGGAACTGGAGAATCCTGATAATGTCAAGCGTCTGAAGGAGCTTGCAAAGCATGACAAGATCGTGGCGATCGGTGAAATCGGACTCGATTATCATTATGAAGAAACGGACAAGGCATTGCAGCACAAATGGTTCGCCGGACAGATGGATATTGCACGCGAGTTAAAGTTGCCAATCGCGATCCACAGCCGGGATGCGGCGCAGGACACAATTCAGATCATGCGGGCTTCCCGCGCAGAGGAGATTGGCGGTGTGATCCATTGTTATTCGTATTCGAAGGAGAGTGCACGAGACTTCCTGAATATGGGATTTTATTTTGGCATTGGTGGCGTGGTGACATTTAAGAATGCGAAGAAATTAAAGGAAGCAGTGGCATATATTCCGCTGTCAAATATCGTGCTTGAGACGGATGCACCATACCTGACACCGGAGCCATTCCGCGGCAAGCGCAATGATTCATCGAAACTCGTCTATGTCGCACAGGCGATCGCGGATATCAAGCAGATTCCGGTGGATGAGGTGTATGCAGAGACATGGAAAAATGCGCACCAGATGTATAAAATTCAGAAGTAGAGAAATGGAGATAGAATGGAAAAGCTTAGCAATCCAAAGGTTACAATAGAGATCATACAGAAATATAATTTCGCGTTCCAGAAGCGGTTTGGTCAGAATTTCCTGATCGACGGGCATGTGATTGAGAAGATCATCCGGGCAGCAGAGATCACAAAGGACGATGTCGTGCTGGAGATCGGTCCGGGTATCGGCACGATGACACAGTATTTAGCCGAGGCGGCAGGGGAAGTATTCGCGGTCGAAATCGACAAGAATCTGCTCCCGATCCTTGCCGAGACACTTGCGGAGTATGATAACGTGACGGTCGTAAATGAAGATATCCTGAAGGTGGATATCGCGGCATTAACCGGCGGCAGACCGGTAAAGGTCGTGGCGAATCTTCCGTATTATATTACGACGCCGATCATCATGGGACTGTTCGAGAATCATATCCCTGCAACATCAATCACGGTCATGGTGCAAAAGGAGGTTGCCGAGCGGATGCAGGCAGGTCCGGGCGGCAAGGACTATGGTGCATTGTCGCTTGCGGTGCAGTATTATGCGGAGCCGTATATCGTGGCAAATGTACCACCGAACTGTTTTATGCCGCGTCCGAATGTCGGTTCTGCGGTAATCCGGTTGACAAGACATACAGAGCCGAAAATCGTCGTGAAGGATGAGAAATTCATGTTCAAGCTGATCCGTGCGTCGTTCAATCAGCGCCGGAAAACATTGCAAAACGGGATCAATAACTCCGCCGAATTATCAATCAGCAAGGATGCGGTTGTAGAAGCACTTCGGAAGATGGGACTTTCTGAGAGCATCCGCGGCGAGGCACTGACACTTGCGCAGTTCGCAGAGCTTTCTGATCTGTTGTGTGAGTAGCGTAGATCACAGTTATAGCGGTATTCGCGCAGGGGATACTGTGGGTGTGTGGCGTCGTATAAATGTATATTATGTCGTAAAAAATTTGTGATAAACAGACAACCCTCTGCATACATATATAGTACGTATTAATGCATGAAGGGGGAGCGTGGTCTGTGATGCAGCAGAGGAGATGGGTGTCTTATATTTACCGGTATCGCGAGTTCGTGCGATGCGAGATTGCCGGATTCATCAAGGTACAGAGAATCAGCAACAAAGATACGGATGTGACGAGAATACGAATGGGGATGAAAATGTACAAGGAATATGCGTGTACGTGTTATGCGTATCTGCTGTGGCATGGACAGGCGAAGCCATTTACAGCGGTGCAGTTCGCGGCGGGAGAACGCGATACGATCCTGACAAGTGTGGAGCTTCCGTGGAGCAACCCGCTAGGAGATGGTGTAGCATTTCCTGAATACGATGGTGTGTATTTCGTGTGTGACGACGGTGAGATTTTAGCCGGTATCTGGTCGACGGAGCGGTATGATCTGCGGCAGGTGCAGGTGACGGACAGGCAGGACGGGCTTGCGGAAGAGGACGAACCGGTGCTGGAATATGCAGGTGCCGGGACAAAGCCGCAGGAGGAACCTGTCGAGGAAATCCCACAGATTCCACTTCCTTCGGACATGGCAAATGGGTATGAGGAAATGCTTACGACATATCCAAAGTTACCGCTTTTTGCAGGAAGTCAGATTGTTGATGGAGTGAAGATTGCACCGCAGGATATCGGGAAGCTGGATATGGCGAACTGGAAGCTGGGCGTGAACAGTTTTCTTGCACATGGGTATTACAAATATCAGTATCTGATGCTTGGAAAGGTGAAGATGAATAAGGCAGAATTGCATGTGATCGGAGTTCCTGGAATCTTCACGAACAAAGAACGGTATCTGGCGAATATGTTTGGATTCCGTGTGTTTATTCCGGTGCGGAAAACGAAGATTCTGACCGGGAATTTTGGTTATTGGGTATCTGAAATTGTAGAATCAGAGAAGCTTCGTGTACCGCATCAGGTCAACGTAGTGTCCTAAGATGTTTGCACTTTGCGGCTCAAACTGTAATGGACGGAAGCCAAGCTTCGTCGCGAGTGTGATGGACGCAATATTTTCCGGGTGGATGCGGGCATCGACGCGGTGAATCTGGTAGTCATGTTCAAGTACATAGAGCGCCGCTTCGCAGGCTTCATATGCGATGCCGCGGTTCTGATAGAGGGCGTCAATTTTGTAGCCGATCTCAGCGTATGGTTCGCGGGAGGTGCGAAAAATATTGAAATTGATAGCGCCGATGATCTTATCCGGGCGGTCTTTTAAATAGATGTAATAACGCAGGAAGGTTCCCATCGTGTAAGCGATGTATTCGCGGTGCAGGGAAGACCAGTGGTAGTCCTGCGTGTAAAAGGATGCCGGACGCGTTGGCTCGTACTGCTCGAATGGGAGACGATTGCGCAGATAGAGATCTAAGACTTGTTTGGCTTTTGATTCATTTTCTACGCGCAGGATTAAGCGATTTGTATATTTTATCAGTGGTCCCATGAGCGTCTCCTTTCTGACGTTTGTGACTGTGGAATACAGGAACGATTCTTGTATCATGCAGCCATGAGGTCAGTATAGTACATTTTATGGGAACAGACAATAAAATGATACGGAAATGAGGTACAATATGAGGAAATTGAGTGAGGATGAACGATATATGCGGCAGGCGATCACGCTTGCGAAGAAGGCGGCGGCGAATGGTGATGTGCCGATCGGATGTGTGATCGTCTATGAAGGAAAGGTGATCGCGCGTGGTTACAACCGGCGGAACGTGGACAAGACGACACTTGCGCATGCAGAGATCATGGCGATTAAAAAGGCGTCCAAGGTGCTGGGTGACTGGCGGCTGGAGGATTGCACAATGTATGTGACGTTGGAGCCTTGCCAGATGTGTGCCGGGGCGATCGTGCAGGCTCGGATTCCGAAGGTCGTGATCGGATGTATGAATCCGAAGGCAGGATGTGCCGGTTCCATTTTAAATCTGCTTGATATGAAGCAGTTTAATCATCAGGTGGAAGTAACACGGGGAATCATGGAAACAGAATGTTCAGCGATGATGTCCGGTTTTTTCGCGGAGTTGCGTGCAAAAAAGAAGGCAGCCGCGTTAAAAGAAAATAATGGGATGTCTTGACTTTACATAATTATTTTTATATACTAAAGAGGTATCTGTCGATATGGGGTTTATAAGAAACAGACTTTTCGATGGATATGCGTGGACTTGTTATAAAATTTCCGTGCAGCCGGGGAGATAGCGGTGCCCTGTACCCTCAATCCGCTACAGAGGGGGTGATGGCTGGTTTCGGGTTGTCTTCTTGTGAGGCTGCCCACGGTAAGTGGCGTTGATGTTTTGGTCTTGCGCGACAGGAATCTATGAACCGTGTCAGGTCGGGAACGAAGCAGCACTAAGTAGAACCTTCTGTGCGCCGCGAGGCAGCCGGGACTGAGTTAACTGCCGTGGTAACGCTTATGAGAGCTTCACAACACCAGCCGCACGGTTAAAAAAATATAAAATACATGTGGTATTTTTGGTAAAAAAATGGTATCATTTTAGAGATAGGTAAATGATACCTAACTTTGGGAAGAACAAAAGAATCGGGTGGCAAAAACAACGGCATGAGTGTAAATTATGCAGAAGTAATTGAATATGTGAAGAAGATGACTTCTGAGAACGGCAGGCCTTCGAACTATCCATTCCGTAGTCGGTTTGAGCACACGATGCGTGTGTATCGATGGGCCATCAAGCTGCAGTCAAAGCTTGGCGGAGATCTGGATGTGATCGTACTTGCAGCTTTGCTTCATGATATTGGATGGGATGATGAACGTCCACATGGAGAAGTTGGTGCAGAGCTTGCTGTAGAATACATGGATAGCATTGGAATTGATCCGGAGACGATCCGACGCGTGGGAGAGATTATTATGATTCACGAGGACAAGGATTCGGATGCTGATCTGTCGCTGGAATGTAAGATTGTGATGGATGCCGATCTGCTCGATGAAGTTGGAGCGATCAGTGTGCTGTGGGATTCGATGGCGACAGCATGTGAGGATGAGGCAAGCTACAAGAAAGCCTATTACCGGATCAAGAATTATTATAGAAATAACAAACCAAAGATTCGAAGATGCAAGACAGATGCAGCCAGAGCAGAATATACGAAGCGTATGCAACTGCTTGACAGTTTCATCTTCCAGTTGGAAAAGGAATTATTTTAAAAAAGCTGTTACGTTTTATGTGACAGCTTTTCTTTTTTATAGAGATTGATGATAGGGGAAATATTAAGTTGGAAAAGAAGCGATCCTTAGGTGTTAATTTCATATTTAATATGATGCGGACGATGATGGGTGTGATCATACCGCTCATTACATTCCCATATTCTTCCAGAGTCTTGGGACCGGAAGCACTCGGTAAGGTCGATTATGCGCAGGCGAACATGACATACTTCACGTTGTTGCAGGCGTTTGGCATTGGCGGCTATGCAATCCGGGAGGGTGCCCGTATTCGGGATGACCGAAAGAAAATGGATGAATTTGCGAGTGATATGCTGTCCATCAATCTGATGACTTCTGCACTTGCGTATGTGCTTTTTTTTGCTGCACTTGCGATTCCCAAACTTGCGGGATATCGGACGTTGATGCTGCTTTTTTCGACGACGATTATCTTGTCTGCGATCGGCGTGGAATGGCTCTTTACCATCTATGAGGAATATCAGTATATTACGATTCGTTCGTTTGTCATGCAGATCGTATCGGTCGTGTTGCTTTTCACATGTGTGAAATCCGAAGAAGATTATATGATTTACGCATTAACATTGGTGATTTCAAGTGTTGGTTCAAATGTGATGAATTTCATCCGGGCAAGAAAATACGTGAAGTTCAAGTTGCGGATCAGTAAGAAACTGCGGATTCATTTGAAGCCGATGTCGTATATTTTCCTGTTGGATGTTGCGTCGGCGGTGTATCTGGTTATGGATCGTTCTATGCTTGGTTATATTACCGGGGATGATACCGAGGTCGGACTTTACGCGGCAGCGATTAAGATTGCATCTGTGTTAACGTCATTCTTCAGTGCGTTATATGCGGTAATTCGTCCACGCGTCGCGTACATGATGGAGCGGGATGAGGAACAGGCGGAGAATCTGAATGATCTGACCGCGCGGCTTATATTGCTCTTTAATATTCCGATGGCGATTGGCATGTTCTGTCTGAGTCGGCAGGTGCTGCATTTGTTTGCGGGCAGCAAATATCTGGGTGTAACATCTACGATGCAGGTGTTGATGTTGAATGTTATCGTTGCAACCTTTAACAGCTTCCTGATCAATCAGTTGTTTATCATACACCGGAAAGACCGGTGGGCATCGACTGGTGTTGTGATTGGCGCAGTTACAAATGTCTGTTTAAATGCGTTGACCATTCCGGTATATGGGAAATTTGGTGCCGCAGCCAGTACGGTTGCAGCGGAACTGGCAATCTTCATTTATGCAAGTATCAAAGCCCGGCATATGTATCCGATCACAAAGCTTGGCTGGCAGCTCGGTCAAAGCTTGATTGCATGTATTCCGATTGTGTGTTGCTATAACTGGTGTGCACATAGTCAGTATTCGGATCTTCTGACGATTGCGTTGACCGTTTCAATTGGTGCAATTGGATATTTCGCGATTATGATATTGTTCCGAAATCGTCTGGTGATAGATGGAATTGAGAAGATAAAAGAGCGTTTTTCAAGAACGCCGGTATAAAAGAGTGAGAAAAATAAATCCCCTGAGTCGGGGTCTGACTGTAACAGATCAGAGCGCCATTCAGGGGACTTTTGTTTTTATTTGTTTGCTAACTCATCAATCATATCACAGATCATCGTGATGGCGTCGGACTTCGTGGAAAGTTCCATTGCCTTGATGTAATGATCGTGATTTTCGTACACTTCATTGACTGCGGCAAGCAGTGACTCGTTTGTCAGGTCTTCCTCTAACAACAGCTTGGCGTAGCCGCGCTTGTCGAAGGACTGTGCATTTAAGATCTGGTCGCCCCGGCTCGCTGCAAGCGATAATGGAATCAGAACGCTTGGTTTGCGGAGTGCCAGAAGTTCGCATATTGCATTGGCACCGGCACGGGAGACAACGATATCTGCTAATGCGAGCAAGTCAGCAAGCTCCTGCTTGATGTAGTCGAACTGGACATAATGCGCAGTTCCGTTATAGCTTTCGTCGATATTTCCTTTTCCGCAGAGGTGAATGACGTTATATTTCTTCGTCAGTTCCGGGAGACATGAACGGATCGCTTCATTGACACGTACGCTGCCAGAGCTTCCGCCGATTACCAGAAGAGTTGGACGAACCTCTGTAAAGCCACAGAAGGTCATCGCTTTTACAGCGTCACCGGCAAATAATTCCTGACGGATCGGTGTACCAGTTACAACTGCTTTTCCTGCAGGAAGATTCTCCATTGTCTCTGCGAAGTTGCAGCACACCTTGGATGCCTTTGGAATACTGATCTTGTTTGCAAGTCCCGGCGTCATATCAGATTCATGGATAATACATGGAATCTTCTTCGCACTTGCGGCGAGAACAACAGGGACAGAGACAAAGCCGCCTTTGGAAAATACAACATCCGGCTTTAACTCCTTCATCAGTTTTTTCGCTTCGTTGAAGCCTTTGATCACGCGAAATGGATCAGAGAAGTTGCGCAGATCGAAATAGCGGCGCAGCTTTCCGGTTGCAATTCCGTGATATGGAATGCCCATATCTTCAATCAGTTTTTTCTCCATTCCATCATAAGAGCCGATATATTGAATATCATATCCGCGCTCCTTTAAGGTTGGAACGAGAGCCATATTGGGTGTTACATGACCAGCGGTTCCGCCACCGGTTAATATAATACGCTTCATGAATGGTTGATCCTCCTACTTATACCTTTAACCTATGCGTGAAGTGCCTGCTTTAATGCCTGTGCAAGCTGATCCGGGCAGGATGTGCTCTTGAATCCGCACGTTGTGCCTTCCAGCCGCTTGATAACTTCCTCTGCATCCATGCCCTCCACAAGCTGTCCGATGCCCTTTAAGTTACCATTACAGCCGCCCGTGAATTTCACATTATGCACCTTGCCATCTGTAATCTCAAACTCGATCATCTGGGAACAGGTTCCCTTTGTCTTATATGTCATTGTGTATCATCCTTTCTCGTGTGTAACAATTATATTATACGTTTCGCGTTCCTATTATAGCATAAATATAAAGTTCCTTAAACCCATATTTTCTGTCACATTTACAAGGATTTTTACGACCGAACAGGGGTTGCATTCTGAAGTTCACCTTCTCTATAATCGCCATCAGACAGTGAGGAGAAAAAAGGCTGTCGGTCCAAAAAATCTTAATGGAGGGATTTTGTATGCTGCAAAAAATCATGGAAGTTTCAACCGGGGTCTACATACTATGGGGGTTAGGCGTGTTAGGAGTGCTTATGAAGATACTGGCAAATGCTTACATGAGTAAAATGGTGCGAGCATCGACAAATCTGGGAGAGACAAAACGAAAGAAGCTTCGCAATATGTGCCGGCAATATGAAAACAAAAAAGGCTTTGGACTGTGCGGAGGCGATGAGGAGGCGTATGCAGAAAGCTTTGTGAGGGGGTTAAAATTCCTGACGCGCCCGATGGAATTCTGGAACCGGAGCGGAACCGTGTTGTCGCTCGTCGTCTGTGGCACGATGGCAGGAGCGTATCTGTATTACGATCCAAGCTGGAGAGGCAGTCCGGACATGCAGTTTTTCTTAGCGAATAGTATTTTAGTATGTGCATGTTTGCTCGTGCTTGATCATATATTGGTTATAAATAATAAAGTGGAAATCCTGAAAGCGAATATCCGCGGGTACCTGGAACGGATTCCGAAACCGCGAGAGCAGACAGCGGCTGCGGTACGTCCCTTTGTAGTGAAGCAGGAGATGTCGGCGGAGAAAGGGGAACATGCCGACAACGATGGATCACCGCAGACAGATGCATCCGGGGAAGAGTCCGAAGGCGGGACAATGCAGGAGAAAGAGAGTGCCGCCAGTGAGGAGACGCTCAATCGCTTTTTGGCAGAGTTCTTTTCTTGATGGGAAACTATAATGTAGGAAATGAAACAAAAAATGGTTCGCGTTGTGTTTGTAAATGGAAAGGAGTGGTTTGCCTTGCAGGGATTCTGATCTCTCTGGTAGTTGGTAGTTTTTGTGTTGTTACATATGGAGCATCCGCGGGGGAGGCGGATGGAAGTGAATCAGAGCAAGTGGATACATCCGGGAATCCGACGAGTGATGTGGAAGATGGGTTGACTGGTACAACCGGAGGATATGCGGAGCAGGAGGATGGAGATTTGCCGATTCATAGTATGTTTGACCAATGCAGGAAGGTTTTCTGCCGGTATCAGACATACCCGATTGAAAATCATTTGAAAGAAAAAGAGGCGTACCAAAGCCTTGATAACACCAAGCTTTCATGGTGGTTCCGGCGGGATATGAACCACGGACCGAGCGGGTGCGATGACACGATCGATATCTCCGAATACGACGCGTACTATTTGGATCAGAATGCTTCAAAGAAGAATGAAAAAGTCGTCTATCTGACATTTGACTGCGGGTATGAGAATGGATATACCGAGCAGATGCTGGATATCCTGAAGAAGGAAGATGTTCCGGCGTGCTTTTTCGTGACACAGACGTACATCCGGGATAATGTTGCCATAGCGAAACGAATGAAGGAGGAAGGACATCAGGTGGGAAATCATACCATCTACCATATATGCATGCCGGATAAGTCCTATGAGGAGATTGTGCAGGAGGTCAATGGTTGCGCGGATTATATGAAAGAGGCAACGGGATATGCGATGGACCCGTACTTAAGGCCGCCATGCGGTGAGTATAGCGCACGGACACTGGCAATCACCCAGGACCTTGGTTTCAAAACTATTTTTTGGAGCATGGCATATATGGATTTCGATGTGAATAACCAGCCGGGTGTTGATTTCGTGATCGACCATTTCAATAAATATCATCACAGCGGGGCAATCATTCTGATGCACAACGTATCGTCATCGAATGCTGGGGCGCTGGAAAAGGTGATTGCAAACCTGAAGGCAGAGGGGTATCGGTTTGCAAGTTTGAATGAATTGCAATAAATTCTGGTAATGACTCCGGGCATTGTACTGTATTATAATACGGCGCAATGCCCGGTTGCGTTATTGGCAGATTGTTTATTGCATAGTTAAAAACTAAAAAATATAAAATAAAAATATAGTGATCAATGTATTGCATATTACGGGGAAATAACATATAATATAATTAGTTTTGCACAATGATACAAAAAACGAAAAACTAATAAGGAGGGGATGATATGGCGATTGGAAATATCATAGCAAGGCAATACGATATTGCTCAAGGAACAGCCGAGAATATTGATGGATTACCCAAATATAAGAAATATGCGATATGTAACTTAAGAGGTGGTATCGGAAAAACTACGCTTTCCTTTAATTTGAGTTATCTTGCAAATAATTTATTGGCTGTAGATACATGTCCACAGGGAAATCTATCCTTTTTTTATGATAAGAATTATTATGCAGGGAATCAAACGAATGTAAGAGATATGATATTACCATATTTAGTACCAGGTCTGGGAAAGGCTGCAAGAGTTGCTACGTATATTGGTGCAACTAATGAATATTTTGCGGACAAAAATAACTATTTCATACCTTCTTCGGATGAATTATATTTATTGCCTTCACAATTAAATACGGCAATAAATCAGGCAACAGGTTTGCAACAACCACAAAGAGAGCAGGCTTTGAACAGTATTTTGTATTCATTAAGAAATGAGATTGATAGAGAATTGGAACAAAATTCATTAGATAAATGCATAATCGACACGTCACCCTTTTTTGCAGGAGCAACGCAGTTAGCATGGTATGCGGCAGACGCTTTAATTATTCCGGTTAGAACGGATCAACAATCGATTAAGTCATTGGAATTGCTTATTAGCACATTGACAAACCCGCAAAGCGAATTTAGAAAATATCTGTTAGAAAATGATATGAACGTTCCTAAAATTCAAATGGTTGTATTGACGCATTGCGGTTGGTCTACAGTTGCAGGTGCAAGGAACGTACCAAATCAGCAAACGAAGGTTTATTTAGGCAGGGTATATGATATCTTATCAAAATATAGATCACTATTAAGCACGGATAATCCGGATAATCATTTGTTTATGTTGGATGATTTTTTGGGATCTGGGCGTATCTCATCATGGGAAGCTAAACCAATTGAATTATTAAAAGAAGGTGAAACAAAAACAATTGAGAGACAAAGAGTGGTAGTGAATCAATCTGTTACAAAATGTAAGCATCAGTTAGAATATATTAGCAATCAACTTTGGTAAATCTATTTTATAAAAAATGAGTGTCACATAACAAAATTGTTATAGTTATGTGATACTCATTTTTGGTTATATGGAATCTGAGAAAATATCAATTCATCTTGAATACTCCACAGAAAAGAAATAAAACAGAATGCAATACATAAGCATTGCAAAATTATTGCAAAATGTATTGCAATAATGAAAAAAGCTAGTATAATATGCGTATATAAATTTTTCTTAATATGTGGGAGGTACATATGAATAACATTACTTACATGACGGGATTACTTACGTTTTATCTGAAAGGGAATATATCGGCTGATCAGAATTTTGTCAGGCTAAAAATTCCAAATACGATTCTTTCCTTAATTCCATTAGGCGCACAAAAAGAGAATATACCGGTCAATCAGGTTGCCTCGGTATCTTCAAATTTCCGGTTACAATTTAAAAATCTGATTGTAGGGATTGTTGAAGTAATTCTGGCATTTGCGCTGTTTCGTTCATCTGCATTATGGGGACTTATATTATTGATTATTGGAGCTTCTACAGTTATTACTTCGTTTGTTACAGAATTATACATTACAACAACAGGCGGTCAGACGTTTTATGTTCCTTTTCTGATATTTGAGAAGGCAAAAGCTGGTCAGGCAGAGTCTATGATTAACAGCATAATCTGTGGACGTTTGGATGATACCAATTATCGTCAGGTTAGTGAGACATCTACAAATGCAATTGTAAATGCAATTAATAACAGACATTAAATACTGAATGTTTATTTGAAATCGTTTGAATAGTATCGTGGAAACTGGGTATACTTCTCTATGTAGCAATTACAAATGCAGGGAAACCTGCAAAGCAAAAAGGAGATTAGTTATGGCAGAAAAAAATTATCAGTCAAACGAGCAGAAGAACAAGCAGACAAATTATACAGGAAGCAATCAGACAAACAAGGAAACAGCTTCAAACAGCAAGATGAAGAATAGTCAGAAGAACAGCCAGAAAAACAATTCAAGTAACAGTACAGACTGTTACTAAAAACCCCCTCCGAGAGGACCGTTTAGCGGTCCTCTTTCTTTGTAATAAACCATCTAGCAGAAAGCAATCACAGACACAAATCCGCACGCTCCGCATATCCTATTAGTAAGAAGAAAGGAGGCGGAGCGATGCGATTTCATAATATAAATATTCGGAACATCCTGAGTGAGGCTCTTAACTATGGAGGAATCATCGTTGACGTTCGAACGAGCGAAGAATTTGCGAAAAGTCACATTCCGATGGCGATAAATCTGCCTCTGGAAGAAATACAGGCAGGCAATATTTCTCTTCCGAAAGGAAAAGTGATATTGGTTTATTGCGCAAACGGGGGAGGCAGCACACTGGCTGCAAAAATATTGACAGAGAAAGGGTATAAGGTCATCAACACGGTTGGGGGAATCTCCGGGTATCGTGGGGCGCTGACAAAAACCCGGCATTAGCAGGATTTGGTAAAATTTACATGTGCAAAATGTAAGAATAAATTGTTCGATTTTGTTGACTTCGTACAAAGATAAATTTACAATACAACTAAGTATGTTCAAAAATCGGAACAGGGGAAGAAAGGGCAAAAATACAAGCATGGAAAATATGTATGAATTGATCGCACCGTGCCATTTTGGTTTGGAGTCGGTGCTAAAGCGTGAGATATTAGATCTGGGCTATGAGATCGTGACTGTGGAGGACGGAAGAATCACATTTCGCGGAGATGTCACAGCGATTGCCCGTGCAAATATATTTATCCGGACAGCAGAGCGTATTCTGCTGAAGATGGGTAGCTTTCAGGCTACGGATTTTGATGAACTGTTTGAAGGGACAAAGGCAATTCCGTGGGAGGAGTTTCTTCCGCGGGATGCAAAGTTCTGGGTGACGAAGGCGACAACGAATAAGAGTGCGCTTTTTTCTGCGAGTGCGATTCAGTCCATCGTGAAGAAGGCGATTGTGGAGCGCATGAAGCAGACATACCGCGTGGAGCGGTTCGAGGAAGATGGGGACGAGTATCCGATTCGTGTGTTTATCTTCAAGGATCAGGTGTCGATTGGTCTGGATACATCGGGAACGTCCCTGCATAAACGAGGATATCGGACACTTGTCGGAAAGGCACCGATTTCAGAGACACTGGCAGCAGCGCTTCTGATGCTGACGCCGTGGAACAAGGATCGTGTGCTGGTCGATCCATTCTGCGGCAGCGGTACATTTCCAATCGAGGCGGCGATGATCGGTGCCAATATCGCGCCGGGCATGATGCGGGAGTTCACCGCTGATTGCTGGGGCAAGGTCGTGCCGAAGAAGGTGTGGTATAACGCGTACGATGAGGCGGAGGATATGATCCGCCGCGATGTGCAGATGAATATTCAGGGTTATGATTTAGACCCGGAGATCGTGAAATGTGCGAAGGCGAATGCGAAGGCAGCCGGTGTCGGAGATTATATTCATTTTCAGGCGCGTGACGTGAAGGATCTGCGCCATCCGAAGCATTATGGATTTATCATTACGAATCCGCCATATGGCGAGCGGTTGGAGGAAAAGGAAGCGTTACCGGCACTGTACAAGACAATCGGCGAGAGCTTCGCGAACCTTCCAGACTGGTCAATGTACTTGATTACTTCGTATGAGGATGCAGAGAAATATATCGGAAGAAAGGCAGATCGAAACCGTAAGATCTATAATGGCATGATTAAGTCCTATTTCTATCAGTTTATGGGACCGAAGCCACCCAAGAATAAGGAGCCGAAAGAACAGTAGAAAAGAGCGTTAGAGGTTGAAACGATTTTGGATTTTCCCGGTGCTGGTTGCAGTGCTGGTGACAATTACATTCTTTTTAGGAAGGAATCCGGTCAAGACGATTGATGAGTCGGATGCGCTCGCGACGTGCAGTGATGCATTTGCGGCAAATATCCGTTCCCGCATGAATGGGGATGATGTGATCATCACGGTTGGCGGCGGAAGCACGGAGGAGTTCGGCTACACATTTTATGTGAGTGACAACATGCATCTGATGGTGGAAGGCGAGTTCCTGCGCAGCCTGCTTTTGTGCTCGGTACAGCGATATCCGGATGGTAATGTCCTGATCATGAAGGGCGACAACAGCATTTCACTTGCCGTGGGTTCGGACAAGGCAACGGTCAATAAGAAAACCGAGGTGGAGCTGGGCGATGCCGTCTATGTGGATGAGGCAGAGGACAAGCTGATGGTGCCGATTGACAAGATCGCAGAGTATTTGAGCTACGAGGTTGATTATTATGTCGATCAGAAATGGGTTGATCTGGCGCGGCTGCCGGATGAGACGCCATTGCCGGAGAAATACGATATGCGTGATTATGGGCGCGTGTCACCGGTGCGTGATCAGGGACGGTACGGCACATGCTGGGCATTTGCATCGCTTGGCGCGCTGGAGACAACGCTGCTTCCGATGGAGGAGGATATTTTCTCAGTCGATCACATGTCGATGTGTAACAGTTATGCACTGGATGTGAACAGTGGCGGCGAGCATACGATGAGTATCGCGTATCTGGCGGCTTGGCAGGGACCGGTGCTGGAGAAGGATGATCCATATGGCGATGGCATGAGTGATCCGAATCTTACCGCGGAGAAGCATCTGGAGGAGGCTCTGATCATCAACGGGCGTGAGGACGAGACGATCAAGAGTGCGATTTTCCGGTATGGCGCGATCGAGACATCGATTTATTCGGCACTGGAATATGTGGACAGTTATTCCATGTATTATTCGAGTGAGTATGCGGCGTATTATTATGATGGTGATGAGACGCCGAACCATGATGTCGTTGTCGTTGGCTGGGATGATAATTTCCCGAAGGAGAATTTCACGATCCAGCCGGAGGGCGACGGTGCCTTTATCTGCAAGAACAGCTGGGGCGAGGAATTCGGCGATGATGGATATTTCTATGTATCCTATTATGATACGAAGATCTGCCGGAAATCGGTTGTTTACACGCGGATTGGAGATAAGGATAATTATGATAAGATCTACCAGACGGATAAGCTTGGCTGGGTTGGACAGCTTGGTTTCTCCAAGGAGGATGCGTATTTTTCCAATGTCTACGAGGCAGGAAAAAATGAGAATCTGGCAGCCGTTTCTTTCTATGCGACGGATAAGGATACGGAGTTTGAAGTGTATGTTGTGCGGCATTTTGATGGTGTGGACTCGTTTAAGAACCGGGAGCTTGTGACGTCCGGCAGCATGCAGTATGCCGGGTATTACACGGTGGATTTCCCGGAGGAAATCGAACTCGATGACAATGAACGTTATGCGGTAGTGGTGAAGATCAAGACGCCAGGCGCAGTGCATCCGATCGCGATTGAGTACAATGCGGATGAGCGGACGGCAAGCTTTGATATCAGTGACGGCGAGGGCTACATCAGTTTGTATGGAGAGATGTGGCACCGGGCGGAGACGAGTGAGAAATGCAATGTGTGCTTGAAGGCGTTTACGAACAAGAGGGTGCAGTGATTATGCAAACCGCCGCTATAGTGTTTGATGCAAGTATCTTCCAATCGGTACATTCCTATATAATGTATTGAAACTAAGAAGTAGTAAGTGTTCTGATTTGCGTTATCGAAGACACACGCAATCGCTGCCAATTCGCCATCCGTGGCTCAGTGGCAGCTTGCCTGAACATCGTGTTCAGGCATTGCTGATGAAGTACAGAACACTAACGACTTCTAAGTTCCAAACATATCATATAGTTCATGTACAGATTGGAAGATACATGCATCTACATATTTTTGCGGTTTGCATGAATGCTGGCTGCAGGCTTTGGTGTTCGTGACCTTCAAGGTGTGCTTGGTGAAATGAAGTAGGAGTAAAGCGAGCAGGATAAGGATGTTTGCTCCAAGCGGGGAAGAAGTAGGTAAAATGAGATTGGAGCAAAGCGAGCAGGAAATGACGATTAGCTCCAATCAGAGATAAATAATAGAAGAAAAATAAGAAAAAGGAGATACAGGCAGATGAAGAAGATTATTTTTGCAACTGGTAATGCGAATAAGATGGTGGAGGTGCGCATGATTCTGGCGGATTGTGGGTACGAGATTGTGTCTATGAAGGAAGCAGGCATAGATATAGACATTGTGGAGGATGGCAAGACATTTGAGGAGAATGCGATCATCAAAGCGACAGCTATCAGTAAGACAATGGAAGCGGAAGGCTGTGTGGTTCTTGCCGACGACAGTGGCCTGGAAGTTGATTATATGGATGGCGCGCCGGGTATTTACTCTGCAAGATGGCAGGGCGAGGATACGCCGTACAGCATCAAGAATCAGATGATTATTGATGCCCTTGCAGATGCGAAAGAGGAAGAGCGGACAGCGCGGTTCGTATGCGCAATCGCGGCTGCATTTCCAGATGGTACGGTGACGACACGCCGCGGCGTGATTGAGGGTATGATCGCGCATCAGCCTGCCGGGGAACATGGATTTGGCTATGATCCGATCTTCTTCCTGCCGGAATATGGAAAGACGACCGCGGAGCTGGCACCGGAGGATAAGAACAAGATCAGCCATCGGGGACGTGCGCTGGAAATGATCCGCGAGGTTCTGTAATGAAGTGACGCCACCTGGACGATATACGGCAGAGCGGATGCTGTGTGATGTCACTCGCCGATATATGACGGAGTGGATGCGGTACGACGCCACCCGCCGATATACTACAGTGTGGATGCGGTGCGGTACTTTACAAGAAGGAGGAAATTATGCTGCGGATTTTGATAATGAGTGATTCGCATGGGCGAAATGAGAATGTGGAGCTTGCAATCGCGCAGGTGCGGGAAGAAATTGGAGAATTCCAGATGTTGATACATCTGGGCGATGTCGGCGATGCGAGGGAGATTGAGTCGCTGGCAGGTGTGCCATGCTACATCGTGCGTGGAAATACCGATTATGATGCAAAGCTTCTGAATGCAAATGTGATCGAGGCGAGCGGACATCGTATCTTCGCAACGCACGGGCATCTGTATCAGGTGGACATGCGGCTGGATCTGCTGCGGTTTGCGGCATTGGAGAATGATTGCGATATCGCGATGTATGGACACACGCATGTGCCATATCTGGAGGAAGATCCAGACGATATTACGATTTTGAATCCGGGCAGCATTTCGAAGCCGCGGCAGGCAGATCACCGTTACACATATATGGTGATGGAAATTGACGATGAAGATGAAGTGACATACGAATTAAGGTATGTCGAATGATGATGGCGGAATGAAGAGAATATGTATATGGAGTTGTAAATAATACACATTGTAAAGCAGACCGTTGAAGCACGCTGGTACTTAATGAACGACAACTTGTTGACGTGAATTTAGTACCACTGCGTGATGAACCGAGCGAGAGCGTGTCTGCGTATAATGTGTATTGTTTACAACTCATAGAGAAATAAATTATTCCACAATCATATGAGAATAAACGAAAATGAGGAGACAGTCGAGTGAAAAAAGGTGATGTATGCGAGGGAATCATTGAGCGTTATGATTTCCCAAACAAAGGAAGCTTTCAGGTGGACGAGCGCAAGGTGACGATCAAGGGCGCCCTGCCGGGACAGAAAGTGAAATATATGGTAACAAAGAAGAAAAGCGGTATGGCAGAGGGAAAGGTGCTGGAAGTCTTAGAGCGGAGTCCGCTGGAGGATGTAGAGCCGACCTGCCATTATTTTGGTGCGTGTGGTGGATGCGCCTACCAGACGATGTCGTATGACAATCAGCTGAAGCTGAAAGCGGACATGGTAAAAGCATTACTTGACCGCGTGCTTCTGGCGGAGGATTCCAATTCGAAGGATTATGAATGGGAAGGAATCCTTGGTTCGCCGAGCCAGACTGCGTACCGGAACAAAATGGAATTCACGTTTGGCGATGCCTACAAGGATGGCCCATTAGCACTTGGATTACATCAGAAGGGAAGCTTCTATGATATCCTGACGGTTGATGGATGTGAGATCATTGGCGCAGACTGGAGCCGCATACTCACGGCGACACTTGCATTTTTCTCAGGGCGAAATGTGCCATTCTTTCATCGGATGCGCCACGAGGGAATCCTGCGGAATCTGGTTGTGCGCCAGTCGCGGGCAAATGGGCAGTTCCTGATTAATCTGGTAACATCGACACAGTGGGACACATATGGGTTTGATGTAAAACAGCTGCTTCAGGCGTTCGTGGAAATGCTGCTGGAATTAGAGAAGTCCGATGCATTTGCGGGAAGTATTGCAGGTATTCTATACACGGAAAATGACGCTTTGGGCGATGTCGTGCAGAGCGATCGGATGGAGCTTCTATATGGTCAGGATTACATCGAAGAGGAAATACTTGGACTGAAATTCAAGATCTCGCCGTTTTCATTCTTCCAGACAAACACAGGTGGCTGCGAGGTGCTGTATGAAAAGGCGCGCGATTATATCATGCGGGGCAGCGTGAAGCTCGATGGCGACAAGACCGTGTTCGATCTGTATAGCGGAACCGGTACGATCGCACAGATGATGGCAGCGGTTTCGAAGAAAGTGATCGGAATCGAAATCGTGGAGGAAGCGGTCGAGGCAGCGAAGGAAAATGCAAAGGCAAATGGACTTTCTAACTGCGAATTCATCGCAGGTGATGTGTTAAAGGCAATCGACCTTGTGGATGAGAAACCGGATCTGATCATTGTCGATCCGCCACGGGACGGGATTCATCCGAAAGCACTGGAGAAAATCCTTGCATTTGGCGTGGACGAGATCGTCTATATCAGTTGCAAGCCGACCTCGCTGGCACGCGACCTGGAGACGATCATTCGTCGCGGGTACCACGTGGATAAGGTGTGTTGCGTCGATCAGTTTCCGAGGACAAGTCATGTAGAGACGGTGTGCCTCTTGAGCAACACCCAGAGTAAGAAGAAAGAGTCCTATATTACGCTTGATGTGGAGATGGCAGATTACTATCGCATCAAGAACGAAGGGAAGAATTCTACCACCTAAGTTTCAGCCTCACAATCGAATAGGAATTTGAATAGATAAGCTGCAGATGCGGAAATGATCCAAATCTGCAGCTTGTTTTGTTTCAAACCAAAATAGTCGATTGAAAAAGGAGGACAAACACATGGCAAACAAGAACGAAAGAGAACTGAAGGTTTGTGCGCTGAGCGGGCACAACTACAAGCCTGTCCCGTCGATCCGGTTGATGGGGCAGTGGCTGGAGGCTGCTGGGTTTCACATTGGAGATCCGGTATTGGTCAGATGCGAGGACGGCAAGCTCATCATTAGCCTGGATGCTGCAAGAGCGGAGATGATCGAGGCAGAAAAGGCGTTTATGGAGAAGGAAACCAGAAAACTGCATGAAAGATTCCTGAAGGAGAAGAAGGCACTTCATGCTCAGTTTGTCGCGGAGCGGCAGGCAGAATATGTTAAGGGACAGGGGGAAGACTATGTTTGATGCAACTGATCTCTCTGCTCTTGATCCTAAGTACTTCTCCATCATCTTCACAGATGCCTTCGATGTTACGATTATGAGCCGGAATACCGGACATTACTGGTTCATCCATAATCCTGAGTATCCGACATCGGGAACATGTATCATATTCCACAAGCATAAGGCATCGCATCCATATCATCAGCACGGTCGTGCGAATAGCTTAAAGCAGGCTGTCCGGAGCATACAGAGCCATGACAGGTGGCAGATGCAGGGCAGACCGTCTAAGAGATAAAATCGAATATAATGGCACACAGCAAAGCAGCGGTACCGGAGATAGTTCCAGTATCGCTGCTTCTTTCATTTGTGCCGGTCTGTGTTAGTCGGCATAGTAGAGATCCTTAGCCAGCTTCTGAGCTGCTTTGATTTCGGAATATGCCTGGGTTTTCTTGATGCCATATTCCGAGAGAAGCGCATCAAGGATTTCGCCCTTGGTGTATTCCTGCTTCAGCAGATCGAGTATGCGACCATAGCGTGGATTCATCTCTCTGACCTGACGGATCAGATCGTCAATGATAAGGCCGAGCAGAGTAGTGTTCTCCAAAGATTCTGTCTGGGCGGGATCATAGCCGTTACCGTCTTCCGACATCATATCTTCCAGCATCTTGTCGTAGGAGAGGATGTTCGGGTCCTTCTTCAGGTCTGCAATGTAAGTGCGAACATCGCTCCAGAAGAGCTTCATGGTGCCGGGAAACTGTTCTGCAGTGACCGGTGTGAAGGCGACTAAAACGGCGATACCGCTGAAGTGCCAAGTTTCAAGGTTGTCGCGATGATAGTTCATCGCTTTCACTTCGTCCCAGCTGTGAACCAGGAACGGAGCAAGGTACTGTCCTTCCGGTACGGGAAGGTTGTTGTACGAGCGCTTATCGCTGTACTTGGTGAGTTCGTTATCGACCATAACGCTTTTCCTCCGTAGATTTGCGCGGAGGAATCCGCATTATGGCGATATGAAATTGTCCCTATCAGGTGGCCAGTCATTTCGGATTCCTCCTAGTTTGCTTGGCCAGCCTGTTCTACATGGGCTGACGTGATTTACATGGTGTCTTCAGTGAGACGGTAGAACCATCTTCAGCGCTAAAGAAGCAATCCCACTGAAGCTAAGACCATCATAATCGCTATAAAGGAAATCCCCAAAACTCACCAAGTCGGATTGCAGACAACAAAAAAGCCCGCATTTCTGCGGGGTTCAGCGGATCTGCTTATATAGAATTCAATACCAGAAGAGGGATTTTGTGGACGAATCGCGACTCACCGAGTCGGAAATATTTTTGAAAAAGAAAAAAGCCGCGTATCCCAGTGATGGAATAGCGGCTGAAAGTTCTATAGACGTTGCTTTGTGCCAAGAGTTTCGTATCCTCTGGCAGCAAGGAAATCATTGCAGTCTGATAAAGGATGCCCGGAGAGACCGGTAATGCAGAAACGTAAGGCTCTATCTTCTGGAGTATCTTTGAAGTTTCTGCCGGCAAGATAGAGCATCTTGTCGACTGTTTCTATATCGAGGGATAGGCCTACACCTATGGCGATGATTGTTCTGACTGTCGGATCGTTCTTTAGGCCCTTTTCTGCCTTTCGGTAGTTCTCTTCTCCGAGTTCAGTCAGAGTACAGAAGTGAGCTTTGCTGATACCTTTGATGTTGATGACTTCAAAGATATATTCCCAACAGTTCTTGTTTGCAGTAGAGAGCAAATGTATTTTCTCGTTTTCCTCAAAGTTCTTATTTCTGCGCTGAAGATCCTCCGACAACTGTAAGACTGCAGTATTATGATCAGCATCATATTTGGATATGTCCTGTTCATCATTTTCGCGATGGAATATGATCTCAGGAAGAACTTCTTTTGCGGATGCACGACGTATCCGCTGCCAGCCAAAGGACAAGGTGCATTCATCGAGATTGTCCCAGGCATACTCGGTAAGAGTTGCCTTTCCGGTTTCATCAGCGGCGATATACTTTTCGTCGTTGATGACAACATATCCATCAACATATTTGAATCTGCCAGAGTCAATGAGCTTGCGGAAATCGCCATTGGTGCTGTACTCATAGAAAACGTCTTCGAGGCTGACGTAGGAATGCCATTCTTTTTCGTTTATAGCTTGAAGTACAGACTTTGCTTCAGGATAACCGGTCTCTGTCATGCGAATGAGGGCAGACTGCCTTGATACACCATAGAAGCGTGCGAGATCATCGGCGATGCAGGTGAGCACTGCCAATTTCAGCGGCGTATCTTCATAGTTGTATTGTTGATACAGCTTATCAACCTTAGTCTTGAATGTCTCGATCGGCATAAGGATACGGGGAGCCAGATTGTTGGCTTGCCATTCCATGCGCTGTTCATCGGTCCATTCTTCACTTTCGTTGGGGTATACCATGTCAGCAGGGCAGCGGCAGGCAATGAATCTTTCATTCCGGAGAATGGATTTTATCGCTGCATATAGTCTGTGACGATGCCAATGATAGACTTCGTGCGCGATGGTGTTGTTTACACAGCCGCTATTACGCTGCCAGTAGGTATAGGCGTCGATCAGTATTGTGCCTCTGGGCACTTCTTCTTCCTTCTCTGAAGTTTTGAAGAGATCGTATATTTTTACTTTACCCGGAGAAAAGCAGATTTGGCCGAATATGCTGAAGTCGTCGGTGATCCGATATCCCTGTACAACATTCAGATGAAGTTTCTCTTTTGCGATATCTTCAATTGGAACGCGCATCGGCTCAGCTAAGGCTTCCGGATAATACTTTTCCAGAAAAGCCGTAGCTTCTTTATCAAGATCCTTACGAGCGATAATAGGAACTATGCTCTTGGAAGCTGCAATACCATTCCCGGATGGCTTTGAATCCCTGCTCCAGGGCTTTACGGATGAAACCTTCAGAGAATCCAGCTTATCTGTGATGACGGCTTCGCAGGACGCGATCAACCATTGTGATGTTTCTCCGGACATTTCTCCGCGATATTCATCAAATGACTGAAGTTCTATGGTACAGCTGAGTATGGCATCGAAGAACAGAGAATCTTCATCGATACGGATATGAGTGGCATATTCCAGAAGCATATCAAGCAGCAGAGCAGTATCGGGATATTTGATGCGTGCCATGCTGAGATTCAATGCTGTTGGATGTACTGCTATATAATTATTTACCGATTCCCAGATGGGCCGGTAACAGATTTTGTATATGAATTCTTCAATCTCATTCTGAGCTTTGCTCATGGATAGATACCTCTTTTCGAAGATGTGCCCTCTGGACACAATTATACAAAATGCATTATAGCATATAATCGGAGAGGATTCAATTAAAAGCGATGTGAATTCCCGCGTATATGGAGTTTTTCACTTGTGATTTTGTTGGGCTGGTGGTATAATCGAAACTGTATTAGTATGCACAGTTACCTGATGATATATGAGTTCTGAGAATGGAACCGAGAGGATTGCTATGGAAGTAAGTTACAAGAAGCTTTGGAAACTGCTTATAGACAAAGATATGAAGAAGAAAGACCTTCAGGCACAGGCCGGAATCAGCTGGACTTCTGTCACAAAATTGTCCAAGGGCGAAAACGTGAGTATGGAAGTCCTTATGAAAGTGTGCAAAGCGCTTGAATGCAACATCGGCGACATCATGGATCTGATTCCGGAAGAAGGTGATAAGAATGTCAAGCTCAAAGAAGAATGATGTGATTAGCGTTTCTCCGCCACACAGCATTAAGAAATTTGAATTGATCTCGGAGTATGTGAAAGCATGGATCAACATTCTTATGCTGAACAAGAAATGTCGTGGAATAGTCTATATCGACTGCATGTCAAATAGTGGCGTATATAAGGATGATGAAGGGAATGAGATAAAAGGTACGCCGCTTCTGGTATCTGAAATCATTGCGGAAGCTATGACCAGATACACAGATAAGCAAGCCTACATATATTTTAATGATCTGGACGAAAGAAAGATTGATTTGCTGGAAACCAGGCTTCCAAAGAAGACCAGCAATCTCACTATCTACACAGAGTCGATGGATGCTAACGTATTACTTCGTAAGATTGGAAGCCAGTTCTCGACGATGTTTAGTGATATGCATTTCCTGCTCGTTTACGATCCTTATGATGCACATATTGAGTGGGATGCTATGATGCCATTTCTTAAAAACTGGGGTGAAATCATCATCAATCATATGGTATCCGATACAATCCGGGCGGCAAAGATGGCAAAGAAGCCAGAAGTCATTGAAAAATATGAGGAAACCTATCAGACGACGATTGATGAGCTGATTTCCTTCGGCAGTGATAGAGAAGCTTTTGAGAAGAAGATAGAGCAGATAATACTGGACCTTAGTGGCAGAAAAAATGGGCGGTATTATGTAGCTGCATTTCCGTTCTTCAACAGCAATAACTCTGTTGTGTATAACTTGATTCATTGTACTGGGCATCAGACAGGATTTGATCTTTTCAAATCAACAGCTTGGAAGGTCTTTGATGACCAGTCGTCTGGCAAGCACGTCAATAATAGCGGGGAATATGATCAGCTGACATTCGATGCGCTTACGGGAGAAATTGTCTCAGGACGAACAGTAGATGATACATGCTATACAGTTCGAGACATAGCAGCATATCTACAAAAGAAGTTTAAGGGAAGGCAGGATGTACCTAAGGATGATGTAAAAGCTTATTTGTTTGAACATCCGGTTTTTCCTGTGCGTGATTACAGCAATAAAACATATGCTGCGTTGAAACAGTACTATGGTGCTGTGATTCATAGATCAACAATAACATTTTCAGATAGGAGTTATTGATTATGCCGCAAGTGGAAGGCTACATACAAAGAAAATCTATGCTCTACAAAACCGGTGTGGAGTATGGGGATTATACGCTGAATTTCGTGCAGGGATGTGCGCATGGCTGCCGGTATCCTTGCTATGCCTTCCTCATGAAAAAAAGATTTGGACAGGTCAAAACATATGAGGACTGGCTGAAACCATATCTTGTTTCAAATACTTTGGAGATTCTGGACAAGGAGATTCCCCGGCTGAAAGATAAGATCAAGTCTGTACAGCTTTGCTTTACTACGGATCCGTTCATGGTGGGATATCCGGAAATTGAAAAAATGAGCTTAGATGTGATCAAGAAGCTGAACGCAGCAGGCATTAAGTGTACAGTGCTTACGAAGGGCATTCTTCCGGTCAGTCTTGCAGAATGTTCAAAGGAAAACGAATACGGAATCACTCTTATTTCTCTGGATGAGGAATACAGAGAGCGGATGGAGCCGGGTTCTGCATCATATAAAGACCGTTTGAAGGCATTGAAGAAGCTACACGACAAAGGTTGTAAGACATGGGTCAGTATCGAGCCGTATCCTACGCCGAATCTGATAGAACAGGACTTGATGGAAATCCTGAAATCAGTCAGCTTTGTAGACAAGATTATTTTCGGAAGAACCAATTACTGTAAGGATGTAACGACTGGATATCCGGAACACAAGCAGTTCTATAACGAGAAGGCAAAAGAAGTGATTGATTTCTGTGAGAAGAAGGGGATCGCTTATCACATAAAAGATAAAACCATTACAGATTAGAGTCCGTATTATGGGACAGTATATTCGATAGAATTAAGATGTCGGAGTGTATAATGCCGGCAAATGAGACAAACAGTAGGAGGAAATGGCATGGCTGCAATACATGATTTACTTGCACAAGTGCAGGATGAGGCACTTAGAGCCAGACTGGTGCAGGAGATAAACAGACTGTCAAAGACAAAGAAATTCGGGTTGGTGTTTGAAGAACATCTGCCGGAGTGTACGCCGCTCTATGATATCCCGGTGAAGCGTGGCTCTACTGTGGCAAAAAAGACGGGTGCTGTCAGTGAAATGTATGAGGTTAGTGCCATCAAAGATGGTATAGCTACTTGCTATCACAAAGTGACGGCACAGATGGAAATGATTTCTGTGGACGAACTGGTATGCGTTGCTCAGTTCGGTGAGCCTATCTATCCGTATTTAAAGCCAATCGATAGCGTGTGTAATGCTCCTGATAGTGATCTTTGGCACACTCTGATTGAAGCGGATAATTATCATGCATTACAGCTCTTAGAATATCTCTATGCTGGCAAAGTGGACTGCATTTATATTGATCCGCCGTATAATACCGGAGCTAGAGATTGGAAATATAATAATGATTATGTTGATAGTGCAGATTCTTACAGACATAGTAAGTGGCTTTCTTTCATGCAAAAACGATTACGACTGGCAAAGAATTTGCTCTGTGAAGACGGAGTTCTTATTGTCGCTATAGACGACTATGAAGAGGCAAGATTGGCACAACTTATTGAGGAAATAATGCCTAGCTATGATGTCAGTCCAGTTATTGTCAATCATCATCCTCAAGGAGGAGCAGCTGATAATATTTCGCGTACCCATGAATATGCGTTATTTGTCACTCCCAAAGGAATGAAATTGATTAAAGGTAATAAGACAGAAGATGTTGAGGAACGTTGGTCTTTAACAAGAGGAGGTACAGATATAAGGAATCTACGAAGAGGAAGACCAAATAGCTTCTATGCGATATACGTCGATAAAAAAACAAAGGTTGTTAAAGGTGTTGGCCCTCATTTAGATGCTGATACACCATATGACAAAAACGAAGCTCCTGAGGGCTGTATTGCTTTTTATCCTGTTGGGAAGGATGGAAAAGAACGTGTGTGGAGATATGAAAGAGAATCAATGATGCAGCATATTGAGGATGGAGATATCATTTGCACCGACAAAATGACTTTAAATGTTGTTAAAAAGCGCGATGTCAAATATGATCCAGTTTTCAGCGTATGGACTGATGGAAGATACAATGCGGGAACTTTTGGAACGAGTATGCTTCAGAATATTTTCGGGGGTGAAACTAGATTCTCATATCCTAAGTCCCTATACACAGTCGTTGATTGTATTAAGTATTCCACCCAAGAAAAACCTAATGCATTAGTGGTAGACTTCTTTGCAGGTTCTGGAACAACAATTCATGCCATTAATCTTTTGAATGCGGAGGATGGAGGGAAGAGACGTTGTATTCTTGTGACGAATAATGAAGTATCCGAAGATGAAGCGAAAAGTCTAAAGGTTAATGGCTTTAACCCCGGAGATAGTGAATGGGAGGGAAAAGGTATAGCAAGGCATATAACATGGCCCAGAACAGTATGTACCATTAAAGGAACTGATATTAAAGGAGAACCGCTTGGCGGAAGCTATTTAGGAACTAATAGTCCAATGGCAAGCGGATTTAAGACAAACGTAGCATATTTTAAATTAGGATTCTTAGATAAGACGTCAGTCGCTCTGGGGCGTCAACTTGCAGAACTGTTTCCGATTCTTTGGCTAAAAGCAGGTGCTCATGGTCCCTGTCCGAAGATTCAGGATGAGAAAACAAATATGCTAATTTTCCCGGAAAACCAGTTCGCTGTTCTTGTAAATGAAAAACATTTTCAAGAATTTGACGAAGAAGTGCAAAAGTATCCTGAAATCCAGACAATATATATTGTAACTGATTCTGAAGCGGGATATCGTGAAATGATCTCTGGATATGGGAATAAGGATACATATCAGCTTTACAGAGATTATCTTGATAACTTCAGAATCAACACAGGGAGGTAGGCCATGAAAGCAGAATTATTTCCATTTCAGAAAAGAGCTTTAAGCGAGCTCAGAATGAAATCAGCGGAAGCTGTGTATCGATATGGTCGCTCTCACTCCAAACAGGTTGTTTCTTTTACGGCTCCTACAGGTGCTGGAAAAACTATCATTATGGCGGCCTTGATCGAAAGTATTTTCTTTGGGGATGAGATGTTTCCTGAGCAGCCGGAAGCAATTATCGTGTGGCTTTCTGATTCACCGCAGTTGAATGAGCAGTCAAAAGATAAGATTGATTTGAAAGCAGATAAGATCCGCTTGGGACAATGCGTTACCGTCCAGGACGACTCATTTGACCAGGAGATGTTTGATGACGGGCATATCTATTTTCTGAACACGCAGAAGCTGGGTAAGAGTTCAAATCTTACAAAGCACACGGACAATCGTCAGTACACTATCTGGGAGACGCTGGCAAATACGGCACGTGACAAGAGCGACCGCCTGTATTTCATCATTGATGAAGCACATCGAGGTATGCAGGGACGTGAGGCTGGCCGCGCCACGACTATCATGCAGAAGTTCCTTAAAGGAAGTCCAGCAGATGGTATCGAAGCTATGCCGGTGGTTATTGGTATGTCTGCTACATCAGCACGGTTTAACGCATTGGTACAGGGCATTGCATCCGATACACAGTACGTTGTGGTTACGACGGATGAGGTCAGAGCTTCCGGACTCTTGAAGGATCGAATCGTCATCTCTTATCCGGAAGAAAACTCCGGTAACAAAGATATGGCTGTGCTTCAGGCAGCCGCGGATGAATGGAAAGATAAGTGGGATCATTGGTATCAATATTGTTATGAACAGCACTATGCATATGTGAATCCTGTGCTGGTTATTCAGGTTCAGAATGCGACATCATCTTCGATATCTGCGACTGATCTTGATGATTGCGTCCAGAAGATTGAGGAACGAACAGGAATCCGTTTCCAGGAAGGCGAAGTGGTTCATACCTTTGGAGACGCAAATAACGTGATCCGGATCAATGGTTTGAATGTACCATATGTGGCTCCTTCAGCGATTGCAGAAGATAAGCGAATCAGAGTTGTTTTCTTCAAAGAGAGTTTGTCTACCGGCTGGGATTGCCCGAGAGCAGAAACGATGATGTCTTTCCGACATGCTACGGATGCGACATATATTGCTCAGCTCCTTGGTCGTATGATTCGTACACCGATGCAGATGCATATTCAGGTGGATGAGACATTGAATGATGTACATCTGTATTTGCCGTATTTCAATTCTGATACCGTAAAGGAAGTTGTGGAAGAATTGCAGAATGCCGAAGGCGGTGATATTCCGGCAGATATCTACGGGGAATCTCTCGATACCAGAGTTATGGATACATTGTCTGTTAGACCGCGAAGCACAGCTAGCGGTGGAACAAGACATACACCTGTCTACCCGGGACAAATGTCAATGTTTGATCTACCCGGTGGAACGCAGCCTATGGAACTGCATGATGGCGGTGCTACTCCGTATGGTAGTGGTGGACAGACTGGAACGGCTTCTGGCGTTCGCGAAGCATCATCCTTCAGCACAGGCACAAGGAATACACAACAGGAAAACACGCAGCAAGTTCAACCTGCACAGAATACGAATCAGCCGAGCGCAGCAGTACCTTCGTCAGGAACATCACAAGCAGCTCCGGAAGGTCAAACAGCACAATCAGAGCCAGAATATGTTCATGAGTCTTTCATTGACACCTTAGATCGAGAGGGTGTCGTAAAAGCAATCAATGATTCCGGACTTCTTTCATACGATGTAAGGAACGTCAGAATCAATAACTATTTGAATTCGCTGTACAGCCTGGCAAGACTTCTCAGACAGTCCGGGAAATACCAGGATGCCACAGATGATGTTCTGGAAGAAATCGTAAAGATGATCCGTGAGTATGTGGGTGATCTGAAGAGAGATGGAAAATATGACGATATGGCAAAGAAGATCATGGAATTTCAGATGAAATCCCAGGTCTTTGATGTGTTTGGAGAAACTGTAGATGATAACATTGTCCATATGTTCATGTCTACAACGGATATTGATATTGACCGGCAGTTCCGCCGTGCTGAAACAAAGCTGGGGAATGAGGGCGTAGGCAATAAGTATGGACATTATTATTACGATGAGGATGATCCGAATGCATATAAGATCGATGTAATCTTGTATGCCTCTAATGATGACTGCTATGCACGCCTCCTGGCTTACGCAGAGAAGGCATTCCATAAGATGAATGATAATTATCGTCGGAAGATTGTCGGCCTGGGTGATCGTTTTATTAAACAGTATGATGCAATTGTCTCCAATGGAGATGTTGTCAGTAAGCATAACTTCCGCCTGCCTGAGACCATCAGCTTACCACATGAAGTGAATGGCAAGGATTATGATGATCATCTTTTCGTAGACGACTCCGGAAAGGCTCGTATCAATCTGAATACTTGGGAAGAAGGCGTTCTTGTGGAGGAACAAAGTCAGGCTGATTATGTTTGCTGGCTGAGAAATCCTCCGAGAAAGCCTTGGTCCCTCTGCATTCCGTATGAGATGGGCGGAGAGCAGAAGCCGGCGTATCCGGATTTTGTGATCATCCGTAAAGACAGCGATGATGAGTATGTTGTGGATATTCTGGAACCGCACGATCCTACAAGAATTGATAACCTTGGAAAGGCCAGAGGATTTGCAGAATATGCAAGGCAGAATCCGGGTGTAGGACGCATTCAGCTGATACGTATGAGTAAGGATGCCGTGGGACATAATCGTTTCAAAAGGCTCGATATGGCTATGAGTGCTGTGCGTGATAAGGTCTCACGGGCCATGACGAATGATGAGTTGGATCACATCTTTGATACGGATGGATTTTTTATGTAATACAGAGTACAGATGGGAGGCTTCAAGATGGATAATGACCAGATTGTAAGCAGGATGAATACATATTTGCATACTTCCGCCAATGTGCTTGCCGAGTGGCTTGGAAAGCTGTTACCCAGAACATCGGAAGATTGGTGGGAGGACTGTGTTATAGCTAAGTTGAGTTATAACCAAGCGGAGATGGCAAGAGAACGCGGTTTTACGGAGCTGGGACAGTTTGACCTGGCTGCGTTGCTTCGCATTGCGGATAAATCATGGTATGAGATGAGGAATGTGGCATTCCTTCCTACCAGGGAAAGAGAATGTATCCGTGATATGATGCGTGTCCGTAATAACTGGGCTCATGTTGGTGCTATGCTTCCGGGCAAAGATGCCATCCTTGCAGATCTGGATACCTTTCATCAATTCTTTGAGCAGAGAGAATGTGATGACAGCCTCATAAATGAAGTTGACCGTATGATAGAGGAAGTGAAGTCTCCATCCACGGTTGATTTTGAATCCTTTTCACAGGAGTCACAGCCAGAAGCTGCAGAGACAGTGATGCCGGATGTAGGTGATGAAGACGAAATCAGAGAAAAGAGCCTGGTATATCTCGTAGGAAGCCCCGATGTGCGCGGAATTGTTATGTCCATTACAGATCTTGGGGATACTAAGAAATATGATGTCTTTGTAGATGGTAATTTCAAGACTTTTTATTCCGGGCAGATCGCACTATACGTTGAGACAGCATCTTATAACTGGGTTGATATCAATACATTCCGCAGCTACCTAACAGCGTACCAGATCAATAATCCTTCTGGAAATGATCTGTATTCATTGAATTCAGCCAGGATCGATTTTGTCCCTTACCAGTTCAGGCCGGCATTGAAGCTGATCCACGCTGATGAGCCAAGAATACTGATTGCTGACAGCGTTGGCGTAGGTAAGACGATTGAAGCCGGTCTGATAATTAAAGAACTGCAGGCAAGAAATGAACTGGAAAATGTTCTGATCATCTGCCCCAAACCGCTTGTAACAGAGCGTAAATGGGAGATGGAGATGAAGCGATTTGATGAGGAATTCGTGCCGGTGGATGGACCGATGCTTCGTCAGATCATTTCCGATACAGATCGAGACGGTGAATGGCCGATAAGGTTCAGTAAGACAATTGTGCCTTATTCCATTTTGGACAGCAGAGCCTATGAGGGAGAGACCACTAGGAAGAAGCATACATTTGGCTTAAGGGATCTGGATCCGGCTCCGCACTTTGATTTGGTTATCATCGATGAGGCGCATCATATCCGAAACGGCAGTATGGAGAAGGAAAAGGCCTTCGAGTATAAATGCGTGAAGTATTTCTGTGATAATGCCGATGCTGTTGTCATGCTGACGGCAACGCCGCTGCAGACCAGTGATGATGATTTGTTTACACTTTTGAATGTTCTGCGACCAGATGTTGTGATTGATAAACAGACATTCAATATGATGTCCAGACCGAACGTACATATTTCTGAAGCTGCAAAGGCTATTAGAAGGGCTGATCAGGACTGGCAGGCTCAGGCCACAGAAGCCCTCAAAGGTGTTCTGGGGACACAGTGGGGAGAAAATGTAATCGCCGCTAATCCGACTTACGGAGAGATGATCAAAACTCTGCAGCAGGCCAAAATCACACGGGAAGAACGTGTGAAACTTATTTCGGATGCGGAGAGCCTTCATAGCTTTAACTCCATGCTTAATCGGACCCGAAGAAAAGATATTCAGGATTTCTGTATCAGAAGACCATATACCTTAGCTGTCGAGTTTACTGAGCGGCAGCAGGAGCTGCATGATGAACTGTTGCGATTTGAGTCAAACGCATTACTGCAGCTTCATGGAAGCGCCAGATCCATTCCGTTTATGATGTCCACTATCAAGCGCCAGGCAGCAAGCTGTATTTTTGGTTTGGCGCCGCATATTCGGGATCTGATAAAGAGAAGATTCCAACAGATGGAGGATGATCCGAATCTGGACTATTCTCCAGGCTTTATCTTTGATGGAACTGATGCTAATGCGCTGGAGGCGTTAGCTCAGAATCTACTGGCAATGGCAGACAATCTTCCGGATGAAGATCCTAAGTTTGATCAGATGCTGGAAGCCATTATGGAAAAGCAAAAACAGGAGAATAACAAAATTATTCTCTTCAGTACCTTCCGGTATACGCTGTATTACCTGAAGAATAAACTTCTCGATGCCGGACTCAGAGTAGAGCAGGTTGATGGCAGCGTCAAGGATGCTATGCGGCAGGAGTTTCGTGCAAGATTTGAGCTTCCGAAGGAAGATGCGGATGCTATTGATATCCTGCTATTTACGGAAGTTGGTTCCGAAGGTCTGGATTATCAATTCTGCGATATGATGATTAACTATGATCTTCCTTGGAATCCTATGAGAATCGAGCAGCGTATCGGTCGTATCGATCGAAGAGGACAGCAGAGTGAGACTGTTAGCATCTATAACATGATTACGAATGGTACCGTTGATGCTGATATCTATTTCCGATGCCTGATGCGTATCGGTATATTTGAAAGCAGCATTGGCGAGTGCGAGGAAATCTTGGGCGATATTGCTACACAGCTTGATCATATCGGGATGGACACGACCCTTACCGATGAAGAGCGAAAAATAAAACTGGAGCAGATGGCTGATAATGAAGTCCGAAGAATCCAGGAAATGAATCGTTTGGAAGAAGAGGAGAAAGAATTCTTTGGCTTTGATCTCTCTGAGTATATGACATCACAGGAGATTCATAACGCAGAGAATCCGTGGCTTACACAGAAAAGTCTGCAGATCTTGATTGAACAATATCTATATCGCCGCCTTGGACAGGGGAGCTATATTCTGGGTGAAGGTGACGCAAAACAGCTGAGATTATCAGCAGCGGCCAGAGCGGAGCTTAGAGATGATTTCCGGAAACTTCCGAGCGGACGAAATGCAGTACGTCAGAGCTGGGATGTATATCTGAAGGGGAAAGCTCCTATTCATCCGATTACTTTTGATGCAGAGACTGCGGAAAAGAAGAGGGATAATTTCTTTATCACAGCTATGCATCCTTTGGCAAAACAGGCAGCGGCATATTTTGCTTCAAACGAGCAGGCGTATATCAGACTGCAGTACGCAACAGAAAACCTGCCAAGTGGTTCTTATCATTTCTCTGTATATGCCTGGAGCTATGTTGGGATCAATCCGCACTTTAAGCTGGTTGTTGTATGCGATGATGATGTAATTGCGTCAGAGCTTCCGGATATTCTTCAGGAGGCTCAGAGTGGCGCTGCAGCTGTTAAGATGCAGCCATCCGACTGGGATATGCTTGAGAGGAAACAAGTGAAATTATGGATGGATGAGAAGGCTGAAGAAATCAAGGAAGCAGAAAATACATCCACGTTTAAGATAGAGAGTTTGTCCAATAATTTCAGAAACCGCAAGAGATCTCTGGAACAGAAGATTATAGATACCAGCAGCGAAAGCATCCGACGGATGTATACGAGTGAGCTGGAATCTGCTACAGAGAGCTACGAGCTTAAGGTTGCCGAAATTAGGAAAAAGGTTGATCAGACGGATATCCACACGACATTGATTGCCAATGGAATCCTGGAAGTTATCAACTAACTATACGTGTTGGAGGTGTCAGGCATGGCTAAAATGGCGATTGCAGATCAGGTCTTACAACGCCAGGACAAAGATGGAATGCTTCGGCGAGCATTGGAGAGAATTATCCAGCTTTACACGGATAAATCTCACTTCGTTTATGAACTGCTTCAGAACGCGGAGGATGCCGGAGCCACTAAGATAAAATTTGAACAGTATCCTGACAGACTTGTGGTGCTTCACGACGGGCATCCGTTCTCTATGGAGAATCTGCAGGGCCTCTGTGATATCGGAAAATCTGATAAGACCGATGACTTAAACCAGATTGGTGAATTTGGCGTCGGCTTCAAATCGGTTTTCGGTATTTGTGAGACCGTGCGCCTTTATAGCCATCCAAGCAAGGGTGATCAAGAGAAAGGCTATCATCAGTTTGCCGTTGAAATCAAAGATTTCACGCATCCGGTCGATATTGATGATCAGGATGTTGCTTTGGGATATACAACGATGTTTGTATTTCCGTATAGTGTCGGATTCACATTCTCCGGATTTGCAACGATTGAGAAGCTCAATGATGTTCTCTCAAAACGTTTGCAGAATTTGGGAATCACTACGCTTCTTTTCATGAAGCATCTTCAGTCCATCGATTACAAAATTGAACTGCCAAAGCTTAGGACATCAGGGACGTATTTGCTGGATAAAACACCTATTAATGATCATTGCGCCCTTGTATCAGCGATGGGTGAGACTGGAAACAGAAAAGAGAACGAAGAGATCTCTTATCTGATGTTTTCACGTCCAGTCACAGGAATTCAGGCGGGCAGGACAATTGATATTGCTTTTGCAGTCAAGGTAGAAGAGTCTGGCGAGTACACATTTACAGCTTCTAAGTCACCGTATATCTCTGTATATTTTCCGACAGAAACGGAAAGCAAACTTAAATTTATTGTCCAGGGTCCATATCGAACTACACCGAATCGGAGCAGTGTTCCGGCAGACGATAGAGATAATATTGATCTTGCTGAACAGACAGCATCATTGCTTCGGGATAGTGTTATAGAACTGAGGGATACTGGAAAACTGAATTTTAGCTTTCTGAACATTCTCCCGGTGGACAGCGATGTTTTCTACAGTGCACCGCTGTTTGAGTGCATGTTTAACGAAACGGAAGAAATGATGACGGAGGAGGCACTGCTGCTTTGTAAAGACGGATCTTATGCGGCTGCTGATTCCGTAAAGATAGCCAGAGGTGCTGATTTTGCAGAAGTATTGACGGAAGAACTTCTGACTGAGCTCTTGGATGATGGAACAGAATATCACTGGCTTCCTACATTCCTGACCGAGACTAATAAAACGTATAAGACATTATATGAATTCTTGACGGATGTACTGGATATTGAAGTGATCCGCCCTGAGAATCTTAGAAATGCTTTTAATAACAACAGGGCTTTCCTTCCCAGGCGTGATGATGAGTGGCTGGTAAAGCTCTATAACATGTATGACTCCGTTGCTGCCGCTTTCTCAAAGCAAAGAGGCGGATCCAACATGCTTACAGCGGAATTCATCAAGACATCAAAGGGGACGTTCGTTGCGCCTTATCGGAAAAGCGATGGTAATGAGTTGAATAGCTTTTATTATCGCGGCTATGAGAATGCATCATATTTGCCTAACATCTTCCTGCCGAGTAGCAATACTGATGGCATGGATGATATTGCCTTTGTGGATGAATGGATCCTTCAGAGATGCAGGCATTTCTTTACAGAAATACTGAACCTACAAAAGCCAAATGAATATGAATTCTTTATGCGGGATTTCAAGAGAAGATATGAGAGCGGCGTCGCTCTTTCTGATGATCAGCACATCACTGATTTGAAGAGGCTTTTGCACTATCGTGGAAACTCTGACTATCGTGATGAAGTAAACAATCTCATCAAGAAATATTTGAAAGTCAGATGCATTAAAGACGGTAAAAAGGTTTATGTGAATCCCAGTGGGGAAAAGGTTTTCTTCTCTGTTAACTCTGAAGGAATGAGCATAGAACAGTATTATTCTCATATAGTCAGCTATCCTTATGTGGACGTGGATTTTTATAAGATTGAGGATGTTGACAGAGATATGCTGAAGCTTCTTGGGATTTCCGAAGAAGTGGGAACTGGCCTTGACCGAACAAATGGCGAGTATTATACAGGCAATCCTGGCCGGCAGCCTGAATGGACAACCTATCAGAAC
>ULVG01071376.1_pt1 | contig 40136 bp, 48 predicted proteins | sample 1959221 | NCBI WGS metagenome assembly ULVG01 (sample SAMEA4835780, study PRJEB28245) | human gut metagenome | biome: gut microbiome; material: fecal sample | place: Denmark | collected 2008
TTCAAACGGTTATATTAAACCGTTGAAAATCTAAAATACAAATATAATCAATATGAAACGAACCCGATATACTTTCAACACAAAACTTATGCTATAGGACCAAGAAAAACAAAAAAGCCCCGCCTTTCTAAAGGCAGGGCTTCTATTGGATTTCGAGGTACCTGGCGGAACATCTCCGTCACTGACTCTCTGAAAATTACCCCACCTTCGGTCTACATTTGGGCTTCAATCACCCATCATTCAATCACAAAATATCTACATAAAAGTTTAATATCTGGGCACAAGGATTTCTACTTCGCCAAACCGTACGATTTTACATCGGCATTTTCTGCAACCATCCCGACGCGCGCACATTCTTTTTTAAGTTCTGATATCTGACGATCTCTATCACCCAGTTCTCTATTCAACTGCTCTATTTTCCCCATCAATTCCTTATTTTGATTTTTTAAGAACTGGATGATATCTGAATCCGACTGAACGGTTTCTGATGCAAGCATATCGCCTTCACCTGTAAGAAGCCATCGGGCATTCAAATCCTTATACACACATAGCACTTTTGCAATATTATCATAGCTCAATCCCTTGTTCCGCTTCCTCGCAGAATTGATAGCACCAATAGCAAGGCCACACTGAACTGTGACTTTATTATCATTGAGGCCAGCGTAAGCCATATACTTCCCAAGTCTTGAGATGAAATTATCTTCCATATTGCAATATTCCTAATAAAACACTTGCATATATTGATATATAACAATATATTTGCAGCAAATAATCAATTCACGTGCTACAAATGTATAAAGAAAACACAACTAAAGCAATAGCGAAAAAACGCTATTCATTCAGAAAAGGCTACCTACAAGTAACTCTGAAAGACAGAGATGAACTAAGAGAGGAGCTGAAAGGAATACTTCGCATCACCCAACGAAGTTACTTCTACACAGTTATGAATACCGGCATTATCGACATCAGTTTGCCGAGGTTCGAAGCTATTAATCAGGCGTTCGCACGCCGCAACATCTCAGACGTATGGGAAATCACGGAACTACCGCAATCTTGACAGATCGAGAAAGCGAAGTGGCTGAACGTATAGCCTGGGGTGCATCTCAAAAGGAAGTGGCCACTGAACTGGGGATATCCCGGTACACAGTGGACAATATCTTGCGTAAAGTATATGATAAGCTGCACATTGGAAAAATCAACGAGCTGTCTGCCTGGTGGTTCTGTACGACTTTCGGCATCAGCTTTGATCTCTCACCGCTCAAACGTACCATCGGTGCCTGCTGCTTGCTTGGCATATTCGTGGCCGGCGAATATTTCAGCGAAACACAGTTCTGCCGATATCGCTCCAGGCGATATTCAGAAACTGAATATATTATACGTATTCGGACAAGGGAGGTGTTATGATGAACCAATATACTGCATCCATCGATACGCGTGTCGTTAATGATCTTCTTACCAGAAGTCAAGAGGAGATATGGCCATGCGATTTACATGTCGGTCGACCTTATCGGGATACTAATGGGAACTATATGGCAGACGTGGTAGCTACTTATGAAGCTGATTTCCCTTTTTTGAGGGAACTTATTAAGTCAATTAATAAAATCATACAGAAGGAAATGATATGAATGTACAAGAACTTATTGAACGCCTCGAGGAGTGCGACCCCGAGGCGGAAGTGTACCTGAATACAGGCGACCTGAACCTGATGGAAATCAGCAGCGTGAAAGAACATATACCGACTAATTCGGTAATCATATCATGAACAGGAGACATGACGCATGGAAACGTATGAGATAAAAGGATTCACCGACTACACCATCGACGAACGGATGGAGGTGGTGAGCCTGAAATACGGCAAAAGGCGGGTTATAAAAGGCAACGGAGTGTCGGTGATGCTGCACAGGGACGGACGGGGGTACTCATTCTGCAGGACCAAGCTGCTGTATGCGGCCCTCCATCGACTGGATCCGTCCATGATAGACGGCAGCCGTTTCATCGTACACAATGAGAACGGTCGGATCGTGGTCGATGAAAAAGCGGACTTCCGAAGAAAAATTGCTGAAAAAACAAACAGGCGCCCAGTCTTCAGCAAGGAGGACGCCATCCGCCGCTACGAGGAGCAGAAGGTGTTCATCGACGCTACGATGGAGTATCTGCGCACGGGCAACGGACGGGAGATGACCGCCCTCCTGTATGCCTGCCGCGAAGATTCCGTCCGGTGGATTGCCTGCAACTATTTCGGAGGACGCCGGGAAAGCGCCTGGTCGTTTGTGGACATGGCCATAGAGAAGGTCATCGAAGGCATCGGGAACGGAACGGTGCTGGTCAACAGCCTGCCTGCGGTATGCGTGCGCAACATTGCCAAGAAGATGGTTTTCGCCTGTCGCAGGCAACGGCGCACAACGGTGCAATACGACGACGGGAAGTGGAAGAAAGGAATACAGGACAACCTTTAAACCAATAGCATTATGGTAACAGACAACACTCAAGAAAAGAAGATAGATCCTGCCGAAGCAGGTATATCGATGGCCGGACTGGACGGGCCGAGCGCCTACATAGACGGCAAGGAAAAGTACCGGAGAATATTCATCCGCCTACGTACGCCGTACGAGACGCTGACCTGCAGCCCCATCGAAGACGGAGCGGACTTCGCTCGGAGGGCATCAATAATCGAGAATTGGTTCAACTCCATTGTACGGAAAGGGAACTTCGTTCTGACGTTCGATGCCGTGCAGATAACCGATGAAGACGCCAATACAATGTTTAACCTTGAACGAGAACAAAATAATGATTGAAATTGACACGATTCTTGAATATAAGGACGGTAAAGTATTCGTTAATAAAATGAATACAAACGAAATCCCGGCAATGCTGGCATGGCGTATTATTGAAGCTTTGAATAAAACTATAATTGAATATTATAAAGAGGAAGAAAAATGAAAAACATCTATAAACCAAGCTTGAAGGCCGGTGCCCGTGTTCGTGTGCTGGCCACCAATGAACTCGGCACGATTGCCGACAAACAGCTGATCCGAAAGAACGGACAGACGAAAGTATATTGCAATGTGCGGTTGGATAAGAGTCCCGACCAAGATACATGGTATTTCGCAGACAGGCTGGGAGACACCAAGGAATGCGTTTTTGTCACCTTCGAAGACCATACTGACAGAAGAATCATCGTAGGTATTGAGATTGATTATGAAAATAGTTGCGTTAGTGCTTTGAAAGTAAAAGGATTGCCAGATGATCCAGATAAACATACTGGTTTATACAGGCATATGGCTGCTAATTTCTTGAAGAAGGTCAAAGAATTCCGTCCTTGACTATACAGAAACAATGAACCAATTTTGCAGGGCGGCTTCTGGCCGCCCCTAAAACTCACATGCTATGTCATATACTCAAGACGATATCAGGCGCATAAAAGATGCCAGCGAGGGCAGGCTCGTCGATGTAGTCAGCGACTTCCACGAGCTACGCCGGAAAGGGAAAGATTACGTTTGTGACTGCCCTGTCTGTAAAGGCAAGGGCAAGATGAGCGTATCGCCCGCCAAGGGACTATTTAAGTGCTGGAACTGCCCGGATGTATCAGGATACAATGCCATCAGCTACCTGATGAAAGCCGAGCGCATGACTTATCCGGACGCACTCGACCACCTGGCACGACGTTTTAGTGTTATTCTAGATCCGCCCCCTGCCCCCACCCGTGCGGAACGACCACGTATGAAGAAAAAAAGCAAGGATGCCAAAGGCGAAGACACCGACAGCTACTGTGCCCGGATGCTTGCGGCAAGCGGACTGACCTTCGCAGACGTAACGGCCAAGATCTACAAGACAGGCGACGCACAGAGCATCTTCGAGGCTCGTACATTCCGACCAGGAACGATTGATGAATACGGTAATATCACAGAAGGTGATGACGTCATTATCGAATACTACGACCTCGAAGGAATGCCGGTCACCTACCTGCGCAAAATGCCAGGGCGCAGGAAGAGCAATACAGAACCGAAGGAATACTATCGGGTACGATGGCAATACCCAGATGAGCATCTGGATAAAAACGGGCAACCGTATAAATACAAGTCTCCTGCAGGAAGCGGCACTCCCATATACATACCTGAACGGCTCCGCCGGATGTACAAGGAGAAGACGCAGTTCACTCGCCTTTACATTCAGGAAGGAGAGAAAAAAGCGGAGAAGGCCTGCAAGCACGGAATCCCCTCCATCGCCGTGAGCGGCATCCAGAATCTTGGCCAGAAAGGCTCTCTTCCCGAAGACCTTGTGAAGATCATCACCACATGTGGAGTACAGGAAGTGGCTTTCATCTTCGACAGCGACTGGAACGACCTAAGCCGGAACATCAAGATAAACACCCCGGTAGACACTCGCCCCAAATGTTTCTTCGCGGCGGCACGCAACTTCAAGGAGTACATGCGTATGCTGAAAAATCGCGGCATCATGGTGGAGATATTCATCGGTCACATTCTGAAAAACGAGGCCGACGACAAGGGATTGGACGACCTGCTGGCCAACACCCTGCAAGGCCGCGAAGACGAGTTGGCCAAAGATATGGAATTTGCCTGCAACGAGAAGAGCGGCCACGGCCAGTACGTCAATATGTACAAGGTGACGACGTGGAACGACCAGAAGCTCCGAGAGCTGTGGAACCTGCACAGCCACGAGAAGTTCGCCGAGCAGCACAAGGACGTACTGAAGGAGTTGCCGGAGTTCATCTTCGGCCGGTATGCCTGGAAGTTCGATGAAGAGGGTAAACTAGTATCAGCCCTTCCATTCGAAGAGGACGAGAAATTTTGGATTGAAGTGCCAAAAGAGGACCGAAATGGAAATCAAAAAACTGATACCAATGGAAATCCGATATACGATTGTCAGTATGACTATGTGGCCGGAAAGAACTTCTTCCAGAATCGAGGAATCGGCCGATATCGCCTGCTCGACGACAGCTGGTTGTTCATCCATCTGGACCCACCGGTTGTCCGTACCATCAGTGTGGACGACGCCCGCGATTTCATGTACGCATTCGCAGAACAGCATTGCTCACGTCGAGTGAACAACATGCTGCTGCAGGGAGGTTCTCAATACGTTGGTCCCTACCAGATGTCGCGCCTTGCTTTCATCACACCCAACTTCGTAGCAGCGAGCCGTGAAGAGCAGTATTTCTACTTCGCGTCGCGCTGCTGGCAGATCACCCAGCATGAAGTGAAAGAAGTCGGATACGAAAGCATCATGCATCACATCTGGAGTGAGCAGAAGAAACCAGTCGATGCCGAATATTACGGCCATCCGCTGATCACGTTCACGGAGACTGACGGAAAATACACTTACGAGTTATCGCCGGAAGGAAAGAAATGCCACTATCTGCAGTTTCTGATCAATACCAGCAACTTCACCTGGCGGAAAAAGCCGGAAGAAGTTGAAGAAGACGAATTGCTTGAAAACAACCTGCATCTGTTGTCCAAACTATGCGCCATCGGATACATGCTGATGGAAGCCAAGGACAACAATGTCACACGAGCCGTTATCGGCATGGATGGAAAGCAGAGCGAAGTCGGTGAGTCTAATGGTCGTAGCGGTAAATCACTCATCGGGGAACTGATGCGTCAAGTGATGCCCATTGTCTATATACCAGGAAAGAAGCCCGATATCTTCAACGACTCATTCATTTGGAACGATATCGACGAAAAGACGCGTCTGGTCTTCATCGACGACGTACTGCAGAATTTCAACTTTGAATTTCTGTTTCCGAACCTGACCGGCGACTGGACGGTCAACAAGAAGGGAGGCAGCCGTATCACCTACCCCTTTGCCAAATCCCCCAAGATATATATCGCCACCAATCATGCCATCCGAGGAACGGGCTCCAGCTTCACCGACAGACAATGGCTGATAGCCTTCTCGGACTTCTACAATGACACGCACAAGCCGCTTGACGACTTCGGCGTGCTGTTCTTCAGCGAATGGGATTACCAACAATGGAACTACTGCTGGAACCTGTTAGCCAACTGTATCCAGCTCTATCTCAGATACGGTGTCGTGCAGGCACCAGGTGAACGTCTTGAGCAGCGAAAGCTGCGTCAGGAGATTGGGGAAACGCTTATCTCGTGGGCCGATGAGTACTTCAGCTCAGACGAGCATATCAACAAACGTATTCCCCGGAAAGAGATGTATGACTCATTTATCACATACGACCCATCACAGCGGAAGTACATCCAGCCACAACCTTTCAAAAAGAAACTGGTCTTGTACTGCAAATGGAAAGGGTATCTATTCAATCCCAACAAGTACGATTCAAAAAGTGGGCTCCCCCTCTACCTGGACAAAGACGGGAAACCTATCATAGATGATAAGAGTGGTGGAGTGGAATACTTCACTATCGGAAAGCCGGACAGCGGTACACCAACTGAGGCGTTAGATCCGTTAGGAATACCTTTGGATTCTGACGGTAAACTTGATTTTTAAAACGAACCGTTATGACAGATACTCACGAAGAAATCATCCAGAGGCTCATACCGCTGCAGGAAAAGAGCCATAACAGATTCATGGCATTCTATAATGAGGTGTGTGCACTTTGCCACGATTTGCCCGAAGGGCAATCATTCCGCATCTCAGATAAATGCAATGACAAGAGCAAGAATCTATTCAGAGACATTGTAGCCTTATGCATCATGGAAGAACCTTATGATATCAGCAAGGGAGAATTGGAATTATCTGATGACGGGGAATTTGTAAGAAGAACCGTAGGATTCAGGCCGTCCGGATATCATTCGAACAGCCTTCGAAAGAAGTAGAACTACCCAATTTAATTCACTGTAAAGATACTAATTTTCAATGACATAGACAACAAAATCATGATAAAAAAAGAGCTAAAAATTCACGTCGTGGTATCTCCAGATCCGACGGAACGAAAGCGCATGTTAGCACAGCTTGCCGTGCGGATGGGATTCGCAAGGATCCCTTCAGATGCGGTCAAATTGATGGCACCTGACATCTACAGCATCGATCTGCAACTCGCGTATTTCGTCTTGTGCCCGGAATACAATTTCAGAGGAGCCACTCTGACCAATCAGCGGCTCTACGAAATGGCAGCACGCGGTATCTTTGTCGGCGTCGGCGTGAAGAGTATTCCTCGAGAATATGAGTTCATATGCTGCAGCTATTATCCAGAGGACTTTCGATAGCAAGAGTATTCTTGTACACATACTAAGAGAGTATTCTATCTGTCATCGGCCGGCGCGCATGCGTTGGCCGATGACTGTATCAGGAACCCTTCCCCCTTAACCCCTAACCATCAGAGGGAGCAAATAGGACAAACGTGCAGGGAGCTCGCGAAAGCCAAGCCGGGGGTATATATATTTTTCTTTATTTCTTCTATGGCAATTAACCCCAATAAAAAACGTGGAAAAAATCGTGCAATCGTGCGCAATATTACAAATGTAATATTATAACCGTGAAAATCAGAGTGTTATAACCGCACAATTTTTGCACAGAACGTGCACAATTCGTGCACGATTTGCACAAATAGAGAAAAAAACGGGAATCGTACGAAAAACAATAAAACTGTGCACGAAAGTACGGATTTTGTACGCTCATATATTTCTGAACAACAGATATTTACGGATAATACAGCGCACAAATGTACTATTGCACGATTTTGTAGTACATATTCTGCAAGATTTCGAATAAACTTTGAATGAAAGATAGTCAATTTGTAGACCGATTTTGTTTGAAAACTGTACAATATTTATTATATTTGTATGAAATTCAACAATTTACAAGCATGATTACCACACGAATTCAAGTACCCGAGCACCTTCGCGAATATCTTTCAGCCAAGTGCGAGTGCGACGAAGGTAAAGCTATCCGCATTCCGGATAAGCTTGACCTATACCACTACATCTATGATTTACTGGAGAAGCGTCCATCCGATCATCCAATAGACCATGGCAATCTTGAAATTGTATTGCCCGAACGGAGCATAGGGAAACGTCCAGAGAGTTATAACTACCTTGGCATTCGGTCACAGCGGATCATTGCAAAGAAAATTGAAACGATGATGTGGTCAGAAGTGCATGACCTGCTCGACACGATGAAGCACCGTGAGGGAATAGACTATAAGGATGCCGTCCACTTGTTTATCTGCAAGTATCGAATCGAGAGCTTGACTGAGGATGCATTCTTGAAGAATTACTATCGGTGGCGTGGAATTGTGCGGAGAAGGGAAAAGAGAAAATATTTGCGGAAATAATTCATGCAGCAAGTGTAGTCATTTGTCCGTTTTTAGTGCTAAAAGTGCATCAAATCTGTATTAAAAACGTTAAATAATTAATATTCAATGTATTAAACTGCAATGAAAGAACTATCAATTCATATTAAAGTGTTTCCTATTGCAAAAATGAAACAGACTGTCTATAAATTTGAGGCAGATCAATTTGATTATAATCCAACACCTGAAGATAGTGATGCTGGAAGATGTTACATTTGCGACAAAGATATCTACATAACAACACCTACTACAGATATCCTCAACGAATTTTCAAGTCCCCAGTATGCGATTGTAGAAATAAAAACGACTAGGGGACAGATATATAAAATTGGGAATAATCAGATACCAGCACTGATATCATTAATTCCACATATTATTTGTACAACTTTACAGATCAAATGTAAAATGTTACATTCACCACTGATCTAACGTCCTTCACACGCTGCTTTCTACGGTATATCTTCGCAGAAAAGATTTGAGCAGCTCATGAATAAAACTTACTTACGAAAAATTCTTTTATCGAGAAACAGTCAATTACTCATCACAGCAGAAGGGCTGGCTTCCATAATGATGGAGGCCTTCCCAGTCATTCCGTCGTCTGGGAATACACCTGTTTCCTTTTTCTTCAATGAAAAACCTCCTACATACAAAGAGAATGTAAACAAAGCACTCAATGCTATTAAGAAAAAGTTAAAGGCGACAGCAGAACTTCAGAATATAAATCTGACAACAGAGTTTGACTCACCAGAACTCCCGGAAGGAAGCATCGCATATCATCGGATCTGGGGAATCATAACGGCAGCAAGCAAATGGTATTTCTCAAGTAAACAATTCGAGACTGATTTACTTAGTGCAGAAGGTAATCCATCCATCGCTTGCCATTTCATTCATGCGAATTCTCCAGGTGGAGAAGCCTGGTACATGGATCGATTAAGCCAGACGATGAGAAGTCTGCAGAAGCCAGTGATTACCCTATATGAGCAAAGTAATTGCTCCGCTTGCTACTACATCACCTGTCACAGTAACTACATTGCTGCTTTGACAAATAATGATTTTGTTGGATGTATAGGAACCATGATCGATACTTACGATTTTGATGGTTATTTCGACAAACTTGGGATTAAACATATACAGGCAAGATCACATCAATCCGACCTTAAAAACAAGAAGTTCGATGATCTGAAAAATGATAAACCTGATCAGTATATTACAGATGTACTCGATCCTCTCACAGCGCAATTTATTGCGGAAGTTCGTTCATGTAGAAAGCGTATGACTGGAACTAAAGATGAAGATCCTGTATTACGTGGTGAAGTGTATTATACCCAAGAAGGCATAGATAAAGGTCTTGTAGATGGATGTATGACCTTTATCGAAGCGGTTGCAAAAGCGGCAGAGATGGGAACCTCTTATATCAAGACTCAAGAACAAAAAAAGAATGCACTCAATTATCTATAACCCTTAAAATTTCAGCGTATGAATTTTAAAGAAAAACTTACCAAGGTCCTTCAGAAACTTAACCTGATGGACAAAGCGAAAGAGAAAACACTGACGCATGATGAGTGGCAAGCCATTGTCAACTCGTACCAAGAGGAGTTTAAGGTTACTCTTCAGGATGATTTGGAAGCAGAGCAGGCTTCACATATTCAACCTGTAATGACACAGGAACAAATGGATCGTGTTCAAAGTATTTTGGACGGCATTGTAAATCCAAACTCAGGAAATAACGATCCAAATAATATTCAATCTGCAACTGCTGACGGAATCATCCAACTTGCTCAATCAGTAAATAGCCTTGTCAACAAAATGTCTAACCGCGCAGAAGAGGATGTCCCTATAAATGTTCTGAATGCAGGGACCGTAACCTACACGGGTAATGCTGATCGCGCAAAATTCTTATTCGGAATCGACTCACCCATGTTCTCCATGGATAAACGATGGAATAAAATTGCTGCAAATCCAGCATCGGCTGCCTCATTCGGAGCGTGGGATGAAGAAATTGAAGGTGCGGAATTCCGTCGTCAGACTGTAGCTTTTAGTCGCTCACTTCAGAAACGATACATGTATCTTCATGCCAACAACATGCTCGATGCAAAACGCCTGGCAGCTGGAGAATTTGCGACAAATTATGATGGAGTAAATTCAGCTGGAGTCGGTAATCAGCATGTGGTACTTCGTCAAGATGCACTCATCGCCCGCGTATTGAAGAAGCGAGATTTAACAGTGTGGTTCCCTGTTCGCTATGGAGTACAAGATCATGACCTCGTTTTCAATGCTTACTTCAGCGAGGTTTCTCAAGCTTATCAAGCCGGAGAAATTTGGAAGGGTGACATGAAGATCGAGAATGAAATGGGACATGTTGATGATGTTATGATCAAGCAGAAGTTTGGTCCCATGAAAGAACTTGAGCGCATGTACATTGCATACCTTAACAAGGAAGGAAGTGATCCAATCAAATGGACGATGATTGAATTCTGTATCATTAATTCTCTGGAAACTGCACAAGTTGAGCAGAACAAACGTCGCATGCGTGGTATCTACGCCAAGCCAGAAGAAGGCAAACCGGGTAGTTACTTGAACGGTTCTACCGGTATTATCTACACGCTGATCCGTTACATTCATGAATACAAGATCCTTCCGCATGATGATGATGCCTATCGTACATATACCAGTGCGGACATGCTGGAAGCTGTACAGGAATTCGTATCGGATGTAACAGCTTCTTGTACAGAAGATATGGACCTCGATAATCACGTGCTTTACTTGAACAAGCTACATCAACCTTGGTGGATTAAAAACATCCGTGCTACATACGGAAAAGACATTGACTTCACTGGACCGGATAGCTATCTTAATGTAGTACCCGACACTAAGATTCAGATCCGCTGGCTCCCCTATTTGGGTCAGCTCCCATTGATGTTTATGGACATACCAGGAAATATCCAATTCCTGGAATACGTTCCGGGCGAGATGCTCTCTATCAAGGTTAAGGAGGATATGGAGCTTGTAAAAGCATGGAGTACTTGGAAAGAAGGTTGTGCTGCTGCCTTTACAGGTCGTCGTTTCGACTCTTTGGAAAAATTAAAGGCGAACAACTATGAATGGCAACAGATTTTCATCAATAAGCCTACTGTAACAGTTGAAGCCGATGCAACAACACTTGATGCGACCAAAGGTTTCTGGTTCGAGACTGCTGCTGGTTCATCTGCTTCTGCATCCATCACGGATATTACAGGAGCAAAAGCTGGGGTAGCCTATATCATTGAGGTTGGAGGTGAAAGTAACTTCTCCAAGGTAGAAAAAAGTGGCAAGTTTACCAACCTTACGGAAGCATGGACACCCACGAATGCCGGAGACTACCTGATGGTTATCCTGGGAAGTGACGGTAACTTCAGAGAAATGGAACGGTGCACGGGTGGAGTACGAAAAGTCAACGACAAACTCCAGCCAAACATTCCGGGCGTGAGATAAACTCAATCTGAATAGAGATCAGGATTTACTGATCTCTATTCCAACCATTAATTAATCACAGAAATATGAAGACTAAGATTATTAAAACCATGTTTTTTCTGGCAGTTGTTTCCATCTTCTGCCTATTTCTTGACTACGTAACAGGTACAGTCTTTATAGGAGGCTCTCTTGCCATGGCTATGATGACCATTGGAGACGTAGATGATGTTAGTGACAGAATGACGCATGGTAGCAATATTGCCTACAAACTCTATCTGATAGACATTTCTCAGATTGATGACACAAAGGCATTCCCAATGCCTAACAGCAGTCGTGAGGTAAGTACCATTCCAATGAAGGATGGCCAGTACATGAAGTACTTCGTGGCACACGACATTCCAACCTTCAGCTCCACCGGTGAGAAGGGTGATATCACCACTTCTGGTACCAACACATTCACGGCAATTATGGGTGGCATGCGTAATCAGTTACTTGACTTTATCGAGCAGCATGCCGGCGGCAAGTTTATCATACTGTTCAAGGAGGTAGGTGATCCTCAGTGGTATATCCTTGGAAGCTACGATCGACCAATGGTACTCTCAAGCTATGAATCGAAGAACGACAAGGATGGGCGTTATGTCACTATCAACTTCTCTCGCACTAGCATTGACCAATATTACAAATACACAGGCGAGATAGTCCGCGTTCCTGCAGCAGCACATACTGCAGACCAGACAACACTGGCTATCAAGAGTACCAATGATCGGTACACCATCCCTGATGGAAGTTCTTCCACTTATGAGATCAATGCTATCTCAGGACTCTCAGCCAATGACAAGGGACGTTACATTACACTTGAAGGAACAGGTACAGACAAATCGGCCACTATAGCTGATGGGAACTCGTTTATTATGGAAGACGGTGCGACATGGACAGCTAAATCTGGAAGCAGTATCACCTTCCATGTTCTCGATCCACAAACGTTGGTAGAAGTTCCAGGAAGTCGTGTACAGATATTGTAATTCATAAAATGGAAAGTTATGTACAGCTTTAAAGAAAAAAAACGCCATTTTTCCGATTTGAAGAATACGTCTGCAGCGGAATCCGACCTCCTACTTCTCAAGTCGAAAGTAAAGCAGGTGATTTCAGCCTGGGAACGACAACCAAAGCGATACGCAGACGATATTCTGTATCGCCTGCTTGATGTAGCTACCCGTGAAGAGATACGAATCAACCGGCGTGAGCGGATAAAGGTACAGGAAGAGTCTTCTACTGGTGACGAGACCAAGGATCCTGTAGATAATTCTGTCTCACGCGAAGGATCTGAAATCGATGTACATGATGCGCCATCACAAAAATCGGATGACAATGATGTACAGAAACGTATTTCGGAAGCTGAAGCTGCCAGAGAGGAAGCCGAAGAACGTGCCGAGGAAGCAGAAGCAGCCTTGGAAGAAGCCGAGGAACGTGCTGAGGAAGCAGAGGCGGCTCTTGAAGAAGAGAAAAAAAAAGAGCCGAATACAGAGAGCCCCACACGAAAAGTCGGAAAAAGCAAAAGCAAGAAGAGTACCCGCAAATAGATTGGGATAATCTCTTTGACCCGAATGTACAGATGGCCACGCTGCTTTACAATGACCGCGTAGTCACCTGGAAGCAAATGAAGCAGCTCGACGAGCAGCTTGACCGGAAGCCCAGATGCCTGGACATCATGCAAATGGTGGAGCTGCGCATCCGCAACCTACAAGCCTTCGCCGAGCTGCGTTCGTTTAACGATAGCGGACGCTTTCTTTACCGCCATCCTCTAATTGCACACAAGTCCGAACGTCATCAGCTGGAACAGCTCATGAAAGATAACCCCTCTGAGTTCCTGCGTCTGTACAAGAACTGTACTGACAACATCCGTCGTTACGAGTCTTTCCTCCGACGGCCAGACAGAACCGGACGACGTGTACAGGACCGTGAAAATCTGAGAAGGCACAGAGAAAGGGAATCCTTGTTCAAAGTAATCATGCAACAAAAAAACAATTAATCATGAATAAGCTTATAGAAGTATTTAATTTGGGTGGACTGCCTACTGCCCCGCTGGATTCATTCTTGGAGCTTCAAGAAGACTTTAAGAAGTCAGATCCTGATAAGTTAGCAAAATTACAAATGCTGATCATCACACGAGGTTTCAAATATGCATTCAAAGCATGGAAAGATCCTCAAGGGAAACTATGGATCATTGATGCACATCAACGAAGGAAAGCTTTGATCGCTCTCCGGAAAGCAGGATTCACAATCCCTGAAATCCCGTATGAACCGATATTTGCCGCCGATAAAAAAGAAGCTGTTGAAGAAATAGCAGCTTACAATTCTGAATTCGCAACAAAAAATCCGGATACAATCCTCTTTAAAAAATATAATATTGATTCGGATACACTTCAGCGATTTAACCTTGGGTATGAAGTCAAGAGCCTTGATTTATCATCATCTCCATTATTCTCAAGTCCGCAAGACGATGGAGAAATAAAAGAAGATGAAGTCGATATCAATATACCGACAACTGAAGAAAATATATTTGCCAAGCCAGGCGATGTGTGGCTATTAGGTAACCATCGATTAATGTGCGGGGACTGTCGATCCAAATCCGATGTGTCGTTGCTGATGAACGGACAATATGCCGATCTGTGCGTAACAGATCCTCCTTACAACGTCAATTACGAAGGTGGTACTGAAGATGAACTCACAATACAGAACGACTCGATGGAAAATGACTTGTTTGCCACTTTCCTAAAGCAGGTATTTAGCATGATGCATTCTGTCATGAAGCAAGGAGCTGCTTATTATATCTTCCATGCAGATAGTGAAGGAGAGAATTTTCGTACCTCATTACGGAAAGCTGGTTTTAAAATCGCACAGTGCTGTATATGGGTTAAGAATTCCATGGTAATGGGTAGACAAGACTATCAGTGGCAACACGAACCGTGCTTGTATGGGTGGAAGCCAGGAGCTGGGCATTTGTGGAATGCAGATCGTAAACAGACTACTATTTGGAATTTTGACAAGCCACAACGGAATGGCATCCATCCGACAATGAAGCCAATTGCACTGATGGCTTATCCCATAGGCAACTCTTCAACACCAGGCCAAATAGTAATTGACTTTTTCTCCGGCAGTGCATCCACTTTGATGGCATGTCAGCAAATTGACAGGATATGTTATGCGATGGAAATAGACCCCAAGTACGTGACAGCATCCATACTGCGATATAATTCTATGTTTCCTGCTCAACCAATTAGGTTGATACGTAACGGAGAATTATTAGACGAAAACGAAACATCAATGATATGGAAAAAGAGCTAACACTGACCTCAGAAATTGAGAAGGCAAGCCTTATCGGCGACCAGTATATCCCACAAGTGCGTACATTTGGCGCACTGGGATATACTCCGCAGCGAATATGTAATATCCTCGGACTTCGAGGAAACGAAAAGATTGCCCTCACTATTAGGATATCAATCCCTGGTGACGCTTATTACGACGCATACCGTAATGGTAAAGCTTTAGGCGAATATAACATTGATGCCGAATTAGCAAAAAAGGCTGAGACAGGCGACGTTGAAGCAATTACAACACTTGAAACAAGGAAACAAGAACGAATTGTTAAAGATTTGAGAGATAAATTATTTGGTGTATGAAACAATTAGATGTTCTGGACAAACTCCACCCCGACCTGATATCCGCATTCCTCACTACCGGACGTGCAGACGGAATTCCTTCAGACGTGCAGTTGTTCCTGAAGCAGCTGCAATGGGCTGCGGAGATTTACGAGTACGAACGGAACATCAGTCGTGCCTCCAAGCTACTACGGCAGCGCATCAATGCCCAACAACAACTCAATCTTGACGAACGTACCTGCAAGGCCCGTATCTATGCAGCAATAAACTACTTCAATATCGACAACAATGTTTCCATCAAAGTCTGGGAATCGAACTATGCAGATAAGTACGAAGACTTGGCCAAGCTATGTGCAGCTGCAGGAGACTATAAAACTCAAGGGAAATGCTATGCTGCTGCCCTGGAATGTCGCCGCCGTGCCGCTGAGATAGCTGAAGCTGACCGTGACCTTGGCATTGTCTTCCTCATTTCCCCGGAACTTACTCCGGAAGACCTGGGATACAGCAAAGCATCCCTAAAGGAAATCGCAGCCAAGCATAACCGAGGGTTCTACTTGAACCTGATAGACAACCTACCCATTGAACAAGTTGAGAAAAAGCGCCTGCTGCGTGATGCCGACATTGAAGAAGCTGAATATGAAGAACTGAACGACGAGGAGTGAAAGAAATGAAGAACCAGATAAATCATGCAGAAGATAGAAGCATCGAGCATTTCGAACGGTACTACATGAACCAGATGCAGATTCTTGTCAACGTCATAGATCCGAATAACCTCTTCGCCGAGATAGGTCGAGCCGGTGGAAAGACTGAGGGTATTACTGGACCCAGACTGATACGCGTGGCAAACGATATGCCTGGCGAACTTTCTTTTCTAGTACATAAGACCTACGTGGCTCTGATGACCAACGTGTGGCCAAACCTTCAGGCTTATTTTTCGCGACAGGTAACTATCAACGGGAATGTAAGGCCCATGCTTGAGTATGGGATTGACTACGTCGTCGGAGAATCCAAATTGCCATCCCATTTCCGACGTCCACGATATCCAATCGCATACCCCAAGCACAGCGTCGTTTTCCGCGATGGGCATCATATCCAGCTTGTCAGCAGCGACCAGCCTGAAAGTGTGGCCGGCCGAAGTGCTGTCCATGCCATTATCGAGGAAATGAAGCACAATAAGGGCGACAAATTGAAGAGCCGTCTGTTCCCGTCTCTCCGCGGTGCTGGTGCGGATATCCGGCGTTCACCATATTACCAGGGAGTAACAGGTGTAAGTGATACGGCCCGTGTAGACCTTGGAGAAGATGACTGGTTCGAAGAATATGAAAGGCATACAGACAAAAAGCTAATATCTGAAATAGCTACCGTTTCACTTCATTTAAATGCAGCTATCTACCAGAAATACAAGCTAATGCAAATGCAACGAGAAACAAAAAATCCCGTTACATTGGAGCGAATCCGCCTTGATCTTGAGAAACAGAAACGTATCATGGCATTATGGGCTCCACGACTGGCAGACATGCGTAGGAATGCAACTTTATATATCCGTGCCAGTTCGTTTGTCAACAAGGAAATCTTAGGACCAAAGTTTTTCAAGACACAGCTCGAAACCTTGGATATGGATGAGTTCCTCACCTCTATCTGCGCTATCAGGCATAAGGAAGTGGTTAACAAATTCTTTGCCAATTATGACAGGGAAAAACATCAGTTCTCGGACTCATACATTTATGAGAGTATCCTTCGACTTGACCTAAAAGAACACTTTCTTCTAACAGCCAGATATCTCAAGCATTACAACCGTCGTTCGGAGCTATTAGTAGGTTATGACCCCGGACACTTCGCCAGCTTGGTTGTTGCTCAGGAAGAAAACTATGGTCGAACCACCCGTGTTATCAAAGAGTTCTACTGTTGCTATCCTGACGAACAGCCAGAACTTGCCAGGCAGATGTATGAGTTCTTCGGACAGGATGCTATCAATAAACGTATTGTATTATATCCAGATCGTGCTGGAAACAAAAGACGTGAAGACCTAGAACAGATAACAACAGACAGCCGTGCATTGAAACGAGAACTCGAAAGTTACGGTTTCGAAGTAGAACTTATGAACGAAGGACAAGCAACCATCTATCACTGGCAACAATTCAAATTATTACTTCTTATGTTTGGCGGTCGAAGTAATGTACTCCCTCAAGTATTGATTGACGAAAACGAATGTCCTAACCTGTGCAGTGCCATTATGCTTTCTCCACTTAAGAAAACAGAAGGACGCATCGAGCTTGACAAATCATCTGAAAAAAAAGTACCACTTAAACAACAGGCCGGCCTTACAACGCAGCTTCCTAGTGCGTTGATTTATCTGCTTTTCGGCCGATATGGTAACAAAGTACAGGCTGAACTTTCATCCATGCCTGATAATTTACCGGATAATATTTCAATATAACCCCAATAACATACCTAATTTGACATGAAAACAAAAAATAAGTCATTGATTGATTTTACTTTAAATCACGAAAATTTAAGTAGAAAATCAATAATCACGAGCCAACTTCCACGCCCCGCTGATATTTCCAATTGCCGTGCATTGTTGCAATAGGTAAGGAAATATGACAAAAGAACGATGTCCTTCCATTTTCAGTACCACCATATTACTTTCGAAGCATGGAAACAACAATGAAAGGCATAGATGCTCTTCGATGGGCACGTGAAATCTCTAAGCTACCTGATGGATACTTCACGTTAGCTTTCTTCCCCTGCTCGAGGCAGAAAGGAAAGGCTGACAACAAGCTTTGCATTAAGGAAAGGTGCAAGTGGAGAGCTCAACTACCCAAAGAAAAATTCAGTGTGGACAGCGACAACCTGTTTCTTTTCACAGATGAGAATGAAGAGCCTCGTATGTGTTACACCATATTAATCCGCTACATGGGATTCCCACAAGACGGTTTCAAATTACATAAAATCGATTGGCTGGATGTTTAACTCATAACTATAAAACAATGAACGAGGAATTGAAGATGGTAGGAAACTACGGATGCTACCTCCATGAAAACAACGTGATATCTTTTCAGATAGGAGACAAGCCAATATCGTCGGCTCTACCTCCCGACCCGCTATTCCCGACTACTATAGACTATCTCCAGTCGGACACGAGATGGCTCAGCATACAAGGTTTCCAAATTTGTAGCCGAGGCTACAATAACCGGAAATGCGAAGAAATAGCGCAAGATATAAAAAAGAACAGATTACTACCAAGGCTTATAAGCAAACAAGTGAACATGCTCTATGGCCATGGACCAGCAGTGTATCTTCCACGCATTACCGATGGAAAGCTTCAACGCAAATGGGTAGAGTGTCCGGAGATAACAGAATGGTTGGAGAGTTGGAAAGCACGTGGCATAGAAACAGACTACAAGGACTTTGCAAAAGGTATAATTAAGAACTTCTATTATTTTCGAGACATCTTCGTAAAATGGCGATTTACCGTCGGGAAATCCCGGGGTGTTCTTCCTGTTGCTGGACTAGAAGTAATGGAAAACAAACACTGTCGTCTGGCAACTACCCGACGTGATGTAGCTACTGCCGTCGTCAATTATAAAGACTTTAGGCACGTGGCTGTTGGGAAATGGGGATTAGGATTAGGAAGTTATGCTATCTATCCTAAGTTCAACCCTTCAGAAGTGGACAATTACAAATACGCAGCAATCAGTCATCATCGTGAAAAATCAGTGGACGATTTCTACGGATGCAACGAAACGCATGAGGGAACCAGGGCATACATCAAAGGTTCGAACGAAACGGCTGATTACATCAACTCCTTCTTGAAAAATTCACTGGCTGCGAAGGTACACATCGTCATTCCAAATGCTTGGATCGAAACCAAAAGAACACAAATTTCAAAACTTTGTGACGAGAACAAGAAACGAAAACAAGAAGGTGTGGAACTATTTGTCTACAACGGTATAGAAATCGGTACTGAATATCGTGAATCACTCGTTATCCAATATCTACAATCCGAATTACGAAAGATATCGAGCTACCTGACCGGACAGGACAACCAAGGTAAAGCATATGCCACCATCAGTTTCAAGAACAGCCAAGGCGAGGAAGAGCGGTGGAAGATTGAAACTGTGGATCTGAAGTATAAGGAATATATAGATGCGCTCATTAGCTACGACAAACGAGCCGACGAAGTGCTACTCTCCAGCGTAGGACTAGACTCCAGCATCTCCAGTGTCAGCAAAGATGGCGTCATTTCCAAATCAGGTGCCGATGCTTACTACAACTACCTAATCTACATTCTTTCACTAACCAGCGAAGATGAAATCTGTTGCGAACCGTTCAATCTGGCCATAGCAATCAATTTCCCGGATCTATATGCACAAGGTTATCGTATAGGATTTTATCGCGAGGTACCTGCACGTCAAGAAGATGTTTCACCCAAAGATAGACTTAATAAGCAACAATCATGATACTAACAGATTTATTTGTCGACATTGCCGATTTCCGCAGCTTTGCCCCATACGTGGAAAGTAACGTGACTTTCGAGGAACTCAATTCATCTGCGCTATCAGCTAAGAAACAGATTATAATCATCCTTAGTAAAGCGGTGTATGAAGAGGTATGCAAAACGGAAGAAGACGAAACAAAAGCGGCCCTGAAAAGTGCGATGGCCAACCTCACCCTTGCCAAGCAAATGGTCTTTGACGTAATCAAACGCCGCAAGGACGACATTGACATCTACAAGCACGAGCAGGAAAGTATGAGACGGGCATACCAGGATAACTACTTCAACGCAATGGATACTCTGATTCAGTTGCTGACTGAAGGGTCCGAATCCTGGAAAAAGACTCGCTACTACAAGCTGCTTGAAACACTGCGCATCCGCACAGCCGATGAGTTCGACACCCTCTATCCCATCGACCAGTCTTATCTGTTCTTCTTTCGAACCGTCCCACTCCAACAGGAAGCATTGGACGATGGGCTGCGCGGATATTTTGACCGGGCTCAAGATAAGGAAGAAACAACCAACATGTTGTTGAGATGTCTGGCCAAACAGACCGTTGCTATCGCTTTGCGAAGGTTTGATATCATCGAGTTTCCGCCTACCATCCGAAGTCTGTTCGACGATTCCACGGCAAGCCGAAGCGGGAAAGACGAACAACAGAGGATGCTTGATCTAGCCTCACAACTCAGCAATGAAGTACAGAACGCACTTGCAGACATCGACCTGATCCTTAACTCATCGTCCGGCGGATCGGTGGACACAGAAACCTCATTCAACAGGCCGGACGATAAAATCTACTTAATGGCATGAGAGTATGGACACGAGAATTCGATTTATAGTTAAAGGTACTGAATACAGTATTCCGAACTGTTGGGAACAAGTACATCCAGCCAACTTCATCAAACTGCTTCAGGACGTGGAGATGATGGCCTCCGGTCGGCTGAGTGTGGGCATGGTAAGAGTGCGCTATGTCTGCAACTGCATGGGCTGGAAGCTGAAGAATTTCCATTCTCCCGAAGCAGTTCAAAACCTCTCATGGATTGCCGAACAGGTCACTTTCCCATTCATAATCCAATATCCGGACAATGATGCTGCCCTGCAAGATCTGGATGCTGAAACCCGGAAACTGTGCAAGCGCATCGATCCTTTCCGACTGAAGGGAGTAGGCATATCCCGCTACCTGCAACGCCTGCAATATAAGTACATGCTCGACTCTTGCTTCTGCGCTCAGCTTGTACCCGTCATCGAGGCCAACGATCAGCTCTATTCCGCGTACAAGATTAATGCATCCTTTGGGCAACTTACCTGCTCGCTCACAGCCCTACAGTTCATCGAGGCCAGGAAAGTAGCAGCAGGACATCCCGATCTTCTTCCATTGCTGGCGGCCATTCTATACTACCCCGATCGTTATTCGTCAGAAGGTGCCCAACGTCTAGCCTTGGAATTTGCTAATCTACCCATAGAAATTCTGCAAGCCATAGCCTTCAACTTCCGGGCGTTCGTAAACTTCCTGTTCTCGAAAACTGAATACCGACTGCTGACGGCAATAAAATCAGACCACGGACCGGCCATCACCACCGGTGTCCTGGAGTCGCTATACAACCTGAGTGCAGACGGATTCGGCACGGCGAACGACGTCGAGCAAATGAACCTCCTGCAGTACCTCACCATCATCCGTAAGAAGCTAATCGAGTCGGTACGCAGCCTGCACGCAAGCAAAATGCAACTGGCCGACATCGAGAAAGAAACCGGGCTTCCCATCCACATCATCCGCCAAATTGTCTGACCCAATAGAATTTATAACCAATAACCATGGTAATCCTCGACTCACTCAAGTATTTTGCCCAGTTCCCGTCCAGAAACGGCGTCCTGGATATGTTCACCAACGGTAGCTCCAGCAGCTTCTCTGCTTACTCCGAAGTGCAGCAATTCATCGCCTCTCTCCCTGATGCCCGCATCCCCGAGATTGGAGGTTTCGTTTTCGGCCAATCGTTCGACCACGTGAAGCGGCGCATCGACGCACTGACGGGCACCTACCTCTTCGTGGACTTCGGCGAGTTCTCTTCCAGCCGCGACCCTATGAACTCCATCACCGACACACAGAAGATGGCCGCCACCGTAGCCATGAAGCTGACCGACTCGGCCGACCTGGTGGAGGTGGCCCTGGCCACCGACCGCACCCTGGCGTTGACCGCCCGCCTGCGCCAACTGCTCATTGCCGATACCTACGGCGACCGTTGCCCGTGGTTGAACCCCATCAGCGACAAGCACGACATCGTCCCCTTTGTAAGTTCCGAGTTCAAGTCGGTGGGATGGACGCTGATGTTTACCACCACGGCCGCCGACCTATTCGACGTAAAACGCCGGAGAAACGACGAATGATTTAATCACAATTTTGCTCAAGCTAAACAAAACTAACCAACTGATAATAAAGAAGATATTACTACCACGTTCGAAATCATAGTGTTATCTTTGACGTACAAAAATAAAGGATAAAGCATTATGAACGAACAAGTTACAAACATTCTGAACCAACAGATAACCAAGACAGCCAAGATACAGCAACTGCTTCTTCTGGGCCTCACACGCCGACAGGTGGCCGACCTGGTAACCAACGGGAACTACGGATTTGTACAAAACGTCTATAAGAAGATGCTGGAGAGCGGCAGCTTCACCACACCGGCCGCCACCAGCGAAGCCATCGATTACACCTTCAACCGCCGCTTCGGCATCGAAATCGAGGCCTACAACTGCCAGCGCGAACGGCTGGCCCGCGAGCTCAGAGAGGCCGGAATCAACGTGGCGGTCGAGGGTTACAACCACACCACCCGCGACCACTGGAAGCTGGTAACCGACTCCAGCCTGCGCGGAAACGACACTTTCGAACTGGTGAGCCCGGTGCTCCAAGGCGAAAGCGGATTACAGGAATTGCAGAAGGTTTGCTGGGTGCTCGAGTATTGCGACGTCAAGGTGAACGACTCCTGCGGGCTGCACATCCACATGGACGCCGCCGACTTCACCCTTGACACCTGGAAGAACCTGGCCATCACCTACAAGAACCTTGAAAGCGTGATTGACGCCTTCATGCCCGGAAGCCGCCGCGACAACTATTACTGCAAGAGCCTTTCCCGCATATCCGCCACCAGCATCCAGCAGGCACAGAGCATCAGCGACCTTCAGACAGCATTCGGAAACAACCGATACCACAAGCTGAACCTCGAGGCCTATTCACGCCACCGCACCGTAGAGTTCCGCCAGCATTCCGGCAGCACCAACTTCACGAAAATGGAAAACTGGATACGGTTTGTGGCAAATATGATTACCTTTGCCCACCACGGGACGGCCCGCCGTGCACAGCTCGGCGACATCCCCTTCCTCAATGGAGACCAAAAAATATACTTCAAACTAAGAACCAAAAAATTAGCAAGATAATGAAAACAACCTACCTTCTGCAGGACGGCGGTACAATTACCGCCACCTGCGCCGCCGATTTCGTAACCCGCCTGCGCGAAGGCAGCCGCTTCGACTACGACTGCACCGACCAGGAATACATGTACCGCTTCGCTGACCGCTATTTCGACCAGACGGGGCACACCGTCCGGGCCGATTCGCCCGAACACTTCCTGGCCGACCTGCTGGCATCCGGCTACGTCGATGCAAAAAAGTAACAAAAATGTTACCATTTTATTTGCACGATTGGAACAAAAACGTTACCTTTGCAGTGTTCAATTAACCAATAGTTCTTTTACATCATGAAGTACTCCGAATTCTACAAGCTGATAGAACAGCATGGCTGGACTATCAAGGGCGGGAAAGGGCATTACAAGTATGTACACCCCGATTACCCCTACTTCATTCCGGTCGGACGGCACAAGACTCAAGAAGTCAAGCCTGGTACCCTGGACAAGATGCTGAAGATGGCCGGACTGAAGGAACAGAAGTAAAGAGCTTCCAAGAGAGCTGCCCGCCCCCAGCCGGGGGCGGGTGTTAATTGAACCATTTGGCTGGAACTTGATAATGAAACGTATGGATATGAAAAAGATTGTGGCAGTGATCGAGAAAGGCGACAGCGAAGGCTACGGCGTCTTTGCCGCCGACGACAGCGTGCCCGTTGTGGGCTATGGGCTGACAGAGGAAGAAGCCCGGGCCGACTTCGAGGCTGTCTTGGCCGAACAGGCCGAGTACATGAAGGAACAGACCGGCAGCTACCCCGAGTGGAAGGATGCCCAGGTGGAGTACCGCTACGACCTGACCGCCTTTTTCCAGGCTTTCCCCTTCATCAACGCCTCCGAGTTTGCCAAGAGCATCGGAATCAACCCCTCGCTGATGCGAAAGTACAAGAACGGGCTGGCTGCCGCCGGAGAGAAACAGAAGAACCTGATACAGTCCAAGCTGACAGAAATTGTACAAAAAATGGAAAGGGTAAAGTTCGCCTGACAATTCGGATACGGTTAATTGAACACTAACTTTCCACCGCTTTATCCTTGACACACAGGGCGGCGTCTCTCTATTTTAGAGACGCCGTTTTTTTTATTAAAATTGTTTTATATGAAAATAATTATTATTTTATCCATTGAAAAAATCAAAGAATGCGTGCAGTATTTAATCAAATATAAATACAAATGGACAGCGATTTTTATTAAAGTCGGCTTTGATTTATCTCTCATATTATTTAAGCAAAAGTATATTCTAATAATTATTCACAAAACCAAAAATTATGTCGAAAACAGGTTTTAAATTAAATGATGTACCACATTTAGTAGATCCTAAAAAAAACTGGTCATTATGTATTGGAGCAGGAACATCCGTACCAATATTCCCCCTTTGGAATAGTTTAGTATTAGAACTTTCAAGAAGAATGTCACTAAATGATGATATATCACAATTACTCAATGAATTCAAGGCAGACGCATTAATTCAAACTTTATTCAATTTAGGGTTCCCAAACAACGAAGAAGCTTTTTGTACAGAATTAGCTAATGCTCTATATTCAATTTTAGAAAGCAAGTTAACTGATCATGAACAACAATTCATTTTCAAGATGTTATCAAGTAAAGTAATTATTAAATCAGAAAATAAATGTAAAACTTACATAGACATACTAAAAAATAAATTTGAATATTGTTCCGCTTTTGAAATAGCTAAAACTATTGTCTTGTCTTGCTGTAATAACAAAATGCCTAAAGCTATTTTAAGTTTTAATGCAGAGCCATTACTATATTCATTAATTAATTCATTGTATTATCTGGAATTAAAAAAGAATGAAAGCATTATGGATATAGTAAACTCATCCACTTCATCTATGTATAAAGATAGAATATCATATATATTTTGTCATGGTGTACTATCAATACCTCATGCAAAACAGTGTAATTCCAAAAGATTTGCTGCATTGGATAAACTTGTATTCCTTGAAAATGAATATTTGCAACTTTCAAACTCTGCTTATTCATGGCAATCATCTTCCTTTATTGATGTATTGAGTAGTAGTATCGTTTTTTTTATAGGAGTTTCTTTATCTGATCCTAACATGAGAAGATGGTTAGCTTGGATGCATGAAAACAAAATCAAGGATATTCAAAATCGAACAGGCAAAAAAGTTCAAGATAGTAATTCTCACTATTGGATAAATAAAAGGCCTGCTAATCCTTCCATGGAAAGATGGTATGAAGCCAGCGTTTCACATTTGGGAATACGACTTATATGGATAGATGATTGGAAAGAGGTTGGATTGGCGCTTCAAAAGGCTGTGGGAATATAAATAGCCTTTATATTATAAAAAATTAATGCAAAAGTAGTAATTATGGATGAATTAGTATTTGCCATTTGACTTGGTGCAATACTCGAACTGGTATTGCTTATTTGTTTTTTTGTATTGTGTTCGAACGTAGCCAAGATTAAGAAAATGGTTTTTCCGAGCGGAAACCCACCTTCGCCCTACACGATGTACGCCATGTATCTGGCGGCAGGAGATAAGGAAAAAAGCGAAGTCGGTATTGATGGAAATCATTTTGGCAGACCCCAATGTACAGGAAACCATTAATCGAAGGGCCGACATATTGAAGAACGTGTTAGCTCGATATGACAAGGCAATGAAAGAGGTTGGACTTGAGATAGACCCGCAGAAAGCTTTTGAAAGTAAAAGCCTGTTTTAAGTTCCGCCTTTCGTTTTGATTGACAATAACTATCCGTATCTTTGTTCCTGCCCAATGAAGTTAAGTAACATGAACCCCTTTCCTGCACGTAATCCGTAAAGCCGGATTAAGGTTATTAACACCTTTGGGCGCGTGTTGGGGAGGGGTTCGCCCATGAACAAATTCTTAAATATATAGCGTTATGAAATTCAAATTTTTAATGATTGCGCCAATCTTTGTGTTGGCATCGTGTGCAACAGTCAATGTACCGGCTCCTAAGCAATATGCTGCCACTATCGACTACGCCTATCTGTCACAAAAAGGCATCTTCGTATCTGAGTCTAACTCTGTAAACTTCGACTATGAACCATTGGGTAGTATCTATGTCGAATGCACTGGTGGATGGGTGAAGAAGAAGTATAAGGAAGGCGATGTCATGGAAGACATCTACATGACTACCCTTGGAAGTGTGAAGTATCTGCCACCCACCATTGATGACGCCTATCAGTTGATTCTCTCCGAAGTCAAGAAGTTACGAGCAAACGGTGTCATAAACTTAAAGATTAGAACGGTCTGTGAATATCAAAGCACCTACGAAGTGTACGTCGATAAAATCATTATAACCGGAATGTGCATCCGGATGTAAAAGACGTATTATATTTATGAAAGGCGGAACCCTAAAAAGTTCCGCTTTTTTATTGCTATCTTGAAAACAATCCCTATATTTGCAGCGAGTTCCATTTGATGTAGGCGACGAGATGTTCGCCAACCCTTGCCGGATTGGCCTTTTTTATGGCCGATTGGCACGTGATATAGTACCGACCCCCGTGCGGAGCGTTAATGCGCCCGCTGCCTGCATCAGGTGGAACTCAACGGGAAAGCGGTACTTTCTTTTTTAAGGCAAGTTCCCTTGATTTTTTGGACACGAAAGTCCGCTTTCCCATCTATTTATTAACCCTATTGTTTCATTTTAATTGAGTTCCAAAATGAAAAAAGAACTAACCCTCGGCACGCCCGCCGTGCCTGGTAACGAAATCAGTTTCGCTACCAAAACCCGTGAACAATTCAACAAGGAACTGCCCGCCGATTGCCAAATCGAGTCCACGCAGGATGCCTGGTATCTGGGCGCCATCTGTGCGCTGACCGTGACCTTCATTTTCCCGCCCGCCGTACTGGCGCTGGCGTATTGTGTCATCAAAGCGAAGAAGGGAGGCAGGAGATGAGCGAGACCACCGTGAACCTGACACCCGAGGTCGTGGAAACCATCTACGACCTTCAGCAGCGGGGCTATGCCTCCTTACATGTCGATGTGCTTCAACGAGTACTGACAGGCATCATCCGTGACGACATGGGCAGCGACGAGGAGCGCCTGAAACTGGCCGGAGAAGTGCTGTATCTGCAAGATACCATGCGCTGCTTCATACTGCAGAAGAACGGAGATTCCCAATGATCCGCGTAGAGATAGAAAACAAATTCCCCAATAAAAAGACATTGCAATTATGGAAGAAAAAGAACAGAACATCACCGATATCAGCATCCACATCGCTGCCCTCTCGGCCTCGTTCAAACCGGCCGACATCCGCACGGCCACACACTGGTTCACCACCGACGAAATATACGACGCCATCCGCCGCATCGACCCGGGAGCCGAAATCAGTAAGAGTCAGGTTCATCAGGCCATGCTCGATGCCGGATACCAGTACCGGGTCCGTCCGGGATCCAACGGCATAGACTTCCGCTGGATGCTCCAGACCAGACAATAACTCCCTAACCTCTACCAGCGACGCGGCCCTCTCTCCACCACTTCAGGAAGAGCGGCCGCGTTGTCCTTTCTCCCCCACCCTTTTCTCGCTACCTTCGGCTTCGAAAGCATAACAGCATCGACATGATAACCGAAGAAGCCATCAAGACAGAATTCATCCAGGCCGTGATGACACGCGACATCCGCCGCATCTACGACACTCAGGAACAGACCGTCCGCACCTACCTACACACCCAGACAGGTGCCCTGCAGGCACATCTGGCGCGGAAGCCTTTCAGCAGCACCGTGGAAGGAAGCCGACAGGTGTACTACATGCGCGTCTTCCCCTATCTCCGCTTCCTGGACATCCACTACCGGCGCGGCGGAGACCACATCTCCCGGCACATCCGTCGGAACCTGGCCCTCTACAACCGCGTGGTGTGGGGCGTGCTCTACCACGAGACCTTCCCAGATATCCAGTACGGCCTGTCCGAAGACATCCGCCGCTACATCCGCCAGCAGCTGGAGCAGGCGCTTCCGGTGGATGAAGAAGAAGTTAGATTGATGGTTGACTATTAAATCCGAAAGAGTATGGCACAGAAAAGACTATCGGAAGACGAAATCAAGTACACCGTATCAGCCGAAACTGCCAAGGCGCAACAGGAAATCTACAACCTGACCAAGGCGACAAAGGCGTTGAAGGCCCAAGAGAAAGAACGCCGGACGGCCATGGTAGAGTTGGAAGCGCAGGGTAAGAAAAATTCAAAAGAATACCAGAACCTGGAGAAGGAAGCCAAAAACTTGTCCAAACAGATATCGGCCAACAACAAGGAGATACAACAGCTAACTAAGACCATGGGCGTGAACGACATGACCATGACCCAGCTCAAGAAGCATGCCAAGGATCTGGAGAGACAGTTGGACAATACTGCCGAGTCAGCCAATCCGGAAGAATACGCCGCACTGAACAAACGCCTGGCCGACGTACGCGACCGGATGAAGCAGCTCCGCACTTCAGGACTCGAAGTGAATAAACAGATGGACCAGAGCACCACCATCATGAACAAGCTGAAGATGGCGGCCAAAGCCTTCATTGCTGTAAAGGTTGTGGGGTGGCTGAAGTCGGCTCATGACCAGGCTTACAACACACGCAAGGAGTTTGCCAAGTACGAGGCCGTGCTGCGCAACACTTTCCAGAGCCAGGAGAAAGCCAACGAAGCCATGAAGATGCTGCAGCAGCTGGCGGCCAACACGCCATCGTCGCTCCAGGAGTGGACAGAGGGTTATATCAAGCTGGTGAACCGCGGCCTGCAGCCCACCAGCCAGGAACTGACCAACCTTGGCGACTTAGCCGCTTCGCAAGGCAAGTCGCTGGACCAGTTGATAGAAGCCGTACTAGACGCAATGACCGGTGAGAACGAACGCCTGAAGGAATTTGGTATCAAGGCATCCAAGGAAGGAGAGAAAACTCAGTTCACCTTCCGGGGCATCACCACCGAGGTCCGCAACTCGGAAGATGCCATCAAAGACTACCTACTCAGTCTGGGACGCCTGGAAGGAGTGGCCGGATCCATGGCCGTACAGATGAACGAACTTGAGGGTATCCAGTCCAACCTGGGCGATACCATGGACGCGTTCTTCAACAACGTAGGGAAGAAGTTGGAGCCGTTTTGGAAATCAATGTTGAAAGGAGCAAACGAATTCTTCAGCGAAATCAATAAGATGTTCACTTCCTATTCCGAACAGTACGACAATCATCTTGAGCAGATGGTAAACTTGGAAACGGAGATACCCAAACTTCTTGATAAATATGAAGAGCTTTCCTCCAGCAGTAACTTATCTGCTGAAAAACACGAAGAACTCCGAAGCGTAATGCGGCAAATTACTGACATGGTACCTGAAGCAGCTGGAGCTTTCAACGATTACGGTGAAGTGATCTCTATTTCAACCGACAAGGTAGAAGAATTCATGGCCACTCAACGAGCATTACTGCTATACGAGAACAAGAAAGCCATCGAAGAAACCGAAAAAGATCTTGAGAAACTTCGAACAAAACAGAAACAGTTACAAGCTTATAAGAATCAAGGCGGAAAGACAGTTGTTAGCTCTCAAGGTCCTTTTGCTCCATCAATTACCTATGTGGATAAATCATCTCTCGGTGAAGTAAATAAAGAACTAGCCGATATCGGAAACTTAATCAAAGGATCCGAAGAAAAGCTCAAAAGGCTGAGAGGTGAAACGTTGGAGGATGCCGTAAAGCAACATAAGGAGATGATTCAGCAGCGGGAAACATTCAACAACATGAACAAACAACAACTGGATGCCTGGATTAAGGACGAAAAAAATGCCGCAAGCCAGTACATGGAAATGGCCAAGGAAGTCTATGAGAAACGATTTCCAGCAGCTACAACAACAAAGACCGACAGTAAATCGAAAGGAAAGGACGAAAAAATCTCCCCCGTTAAAATCCTGTCACCTGAAGAACTTGCCAATATAGACCTGCAGGTCGAATTGGAAGAAGAAAAAGAACTCTACCACAAACAACAGGTAGAACTCAAAGAACTATTTGCATCAGGACGTGATGAGAATCTGCAGTCAGAAGCTGAATACAACGAAGCACTCGAGCAACTTGCTATGATGCATTTAGAACGAATGCTTGATATCGCCGGTCTAGATGCTGATCAGAGAAGAAGCATCGAAGAGCAATTGCTTGAGTTCAAAGTGAAATGCATGCAGGATGAATTAGCAGAAAGAGAAAGACTCGAAAATGAGAAAGTTAGAAATGAAGAGCTAAATGCAAGTAAACAACAAGCGGCATTTCAGAAAAGAGTACAGACTTATCTAAATTATGGTGAACAAGTAGGTAATGCATTAGGTGACATAATATCTGGACAAGAAGATGCTATGGAAGGATTCGCTGATTCCTTAGTAGATATAGTCTTCGATGTATTGACACAAATTATTAATGCAGAGTTGATAAAATTAACAGGAATAGGTCTATCCACTACGGCAGAAGCTACAGCAAAACAAATTGCGTCGAAAGGCTATGCGGGTATCGCGACGGGTGCAGCATTAGCAGCTGTTATCACTGCTGGAATTTCTGCAGCAAAATCTACGCTGAAAGGACTCATTGGTAAACGCAAGGATAGTGGATCTACAACATCAGAATCAAGCAGTACGACTTACCAACGCGTAGCGAAAGGGTTAGAGTCTGGAGGCAGTATTGATATCGTTCGATCGCAAGACGGGAAAAAATTCCCATCAGCAGTTTATGCCCCAGATAAACGAGGATATATAAATCGTCCAACTGTTATTGTAGGTGATGGGCCTGTCGGGCAGTCTCGTGAATGGGTGGCAAGCAATGCAGCTGTTAATAATCCTACCGTTGCACCCATACTTGACCTGATAGATCGTAGCCAGCAAGCCGGTACAATTCGTACACTGGATCTTAATCAAGCTATCCGATCAAGATTGATAGGTTACTCATCTGGTGGTACTATAACGAACCATCCCACCACAACAATGTCATCCAATAAATCAGATGAAACATCATCACCTGTTTTAGAGCGATTTGTACAAGTAATTGAAAAATTGGAACGCAACGGTATCCCTGCATCAGTTGTACTAACCGAACTCGATCGGAAACAGAAACTGCGTGAACGTAGTCGTAAACTTGGAAGTAAATGATTGTTGAGCTATGAAGATAACGAATACCAAGACCGGAAAGGCTTATCAGCTGAATCCCGGCACACAGATAGAGATTGAGCGACCGAACCTGTTTTTCAATGAATGGGGAGAGCAGACCACCCCCATCGAGCTGCCGGACACTGATGTCAACCGTGAATTGTGCGGTTATCCCGACATGCTGGGCAATGTGCAGCGGCCACGTGCTGACATCGAATGTACCGTGCAGGATGGGCATTTCAGCCAGCCCGCTCGCCAAGCTATCTTGGGGGCAAAACGAAAAGAGAGTATTACGACTACCCTCTATTTGAATGAAGGATCATTTCTCGCGCAGGTTGATGAGACCCTAGTGAGCGATGTCTTTGGTGAAGAGACCATCCCCGGTGTAACCACCGTCGAGCAGGCGATTGAGTTCTGCCGTCAGTTGGCGAAGAAAACAAGTTCTTATCTGGACCGATTCGGAATCTTTCCCGTGCTCCTTGCTTCTGAAGAGACAGATGAGGATGGAAACACAATCTACAAGTGGCTCAACAGATACGGCGAAGAAAGCGAATCCGGCGGATGGAATGAATCGAATTATAATGATCCGTCGAATTTCGATTTCTACAACGCCGTTGATCGTACGGAGAAGTCGGGTGAGGATACAATTGAGCTGTCCGCCGGTTATTATATCAGCCCATTCCTGAAGGCGAATTACCTGCTGAAACGTATCCTTCAGCATTTTGGGTATGAGTTACAGGAGAATTTTTTCTCCCAAACCGCACCATTCCCGGACATGGTATTCATTAACAACTGTTGCGATGCTTTGGTGAACGGAGTTATCCGTTTATCTGACTTGGTACCTGAATGTACCTGCGGTGACATCTTGAACGTGTTCAGAAAGAAGTTCTGCTGCGAATTTATCACCGACGAAGCTGCGCGGACGGTGAAAATCGTACTGTTCAATGAGGTGATTGACGCAGAAGCATCAGGGAATCTATCAGAGTATCTCACCTGTCATTTGCAAATTGAGCCGCCTGAAGCCTACAAACGCATCACCCTGAAATCGGAGGAAGCCACTGAAGGGGATGTGGAGACCGATAACCCCGACACACTCGAAGGTATGATAGCCACTTATAAGTTTGTCGGTACCAAGGAAGTGAATGGAAGCTACCAGCGAATTGGCTACAAGATTATCTGTCAGCCTGGGCGTGTACGTGTACTTGTTAAGACAATTTGGGATCAGATTTCAGACAGCACCATGGGGTACGATAGTGGTGAGAGTCTGGAGGCAGAAGAAATCACCATACCCGACTGTATGCCAGCTCTTCGTAACCCTAATGGAACTATGCCCAATGATCGAAGCAGAGGTCGAGAGGTGTATGTACTCTATATAGGAGGCGGAAAATTCACGAATTCAAACCTGTCTGTCGAGGGCATCGAAACAGAATCCAATGTAGAAGTACAATCGAATGATGAGCCAACCAAAATCATATTAGCTTTTGCCGCTTATGTGAATGGAGTACCCGTAGGTACAACAGCTGCATACGCGCAAGACGATTATAACCAATCGCTCCGACTTGGCGATTATTCTCTTCAATATGTGGGTTTCAACGGCATCTATGAAAAGTTCTGGCGTCGGATGGATGCACTCTATCGGAATTCGCTCCTGCAGGTAACTGCTGAATTGAAGCTACCTGATCATGTGAAGAACAGCCTGTCAGCTTGTATGCCTGTTGTCATCAACGGGCAGCGCCTGATGATTGATGTACTTCATTACACATTAGGCGGCCATGATGAGCCAGTTGAATCCACATTTTTAACGACTCGGAATTACGATCCGATATCTGTGGCTAAGGATACAGGAGATTATGACATTTATCGCAGCAGTGAATATACCTGGTCAGTGCAGACGGCCTATACAGAGATCAGCAAGGAGGAATATGATGCTGCCCCCAAAAAGGGAGCAATAACTATCTACCCGGAAGCGCCGTCAGATAAGTTCGCCGACGGGCAGAAGCACTACATGCGTGTGTCGTATATGCCCGATGTGATGCCTTATCCGCATGTCTATTGCCGGGTGGAAGCGTGGTTGGTATGCACTAAACGATATAATTAACTTGTCCTTTCGGCCTCCGACGAAGTGTGATACCTTCGCTGCAAAACAGATAACTTATGACTATACTTCAACAACCCGATGCGCTGTCACTGTCGATGAACCTGAAGAAGTTCATCATCAGCTCGGATGCGCAGATTTCTTTCGTCCTGAAGAAAGGAACAGAAGAAGTCCTGTCGCAGCGGTATGATCCTGACAGTCAGGGACGCATCGAGATAGATATGCGCGATGTCGTACATGCACAACTTTCTTTCGATTTTCGAGGCAGTGCGGTACGCACTTATGAGCAAACCAATCTGCACGCCGAGTTCACCGCGGAGATTGACGGGCAAGCGGTCAACTTCCATGCGGTACGTGGCGGTGTGGACAACCTGGCTGACACGGCCACGAACTTTCTGACGCAAAACTGGCTCACCTGGCAGCCGACTGTGAAGCCTGTGACCTATTACACGCCGGAGTTCCTGACCTACTACGCACCGGTCGCCGGTGTCGTGAAGCTGCGCGGATACTTTGTCGGCGACGACGGACAGGTGACATCGCAGAAGGATATCGAGCTATGTAATGTGGAAGCCGAGAAGGCGTACACTATCCCTGTCGAGTATCAGGTAGTCGTCAGTCTGCTGTATCCAGATGGTAAACCGGGCTACTATGATGTGTGGGTCGAGAACGCCAGCGGTGAACGGTTGACATATATCCAACGATACTACGCCGACGCCATGCGCTCCATCAGCGAGGACTGGGTACTCTTCGAGAATTCACTAGGCGGTGTAGACTGCTTCAGGGCATACGGCAAGACGAACCTTGAAGCTGATCACACGCATAACCTGGCCGAAGTGGATGAAATGAGCGAAGAGTATCGGGTCGATACGGAGCGGAAGTACGAGAAGAATACCGGGCATCTGACCAAAGATGAAGCCCGATGGTTGCTTGACTTCTTCCCGTCACAGAAGAAGTATATCTATGTAGGTAGCTACCTTCGTCAGATTGTCGTTGTGGAGAGCAATGTCACCGGCAACCTGCGTGAGTTACCGACGAACTATACTTTCACGTATAAGTATGCCGATGCCAGGCCCCTGCTTAATCTGCCCCGAACTGACGTTCCGGCTGACATGCTGGACATCACCATCCCTGAAGTCGGAAATTTTACGATACCCCCTCGGCTGGCTGAGGTGCCACGCCTGCCCCTGTCCGAGGGGGATTTGTTTCCTGTCCAAAACCCGTATAGTGAGACCTGGTCCACGACAACTGCCGGAGCTCTCGCAGAAGTAGTCGGGCAGCTGCTGGCCGCTGCCGCCGGAACAGGTGGCGGCGTCGGGCATACGCATAAGAATATAGACCTGCTGAGCCTGTTGTCGTATGTCGAAGAGTATCTTCTGGTGAATGGGAAGAAGATTAAGGCAGGTTATGCGGACACAGCTGGTGATATTTCAAGTAATAGGTACATCCGAAAGGACCAACCCGACGGAACCAAATTCCTCCTCGCCATCGGCGAATTCATCGACTCGATGATCGCCGGGAAAGGCATTGGATTATTTCCTGACGGACGTATGCAGGCGGACAGAGTGGAGGTCAGAGGGTCAATGACCGTCAAGGAGCTGCTCTTCAACCGGTGGTTTGCCCAAGAAGGCAATGTTGTGTTCTCCGAAGCGGGTACCATCGAACGCATCGAGAAGCTCGATGACGGTACATGGGACTTGTATCTGCGACGACGATGGGAAGAGGACATCACGGCATTTGCCGAAAACGATGTGTCCTATGGCTCCATCAATTCGCTGCTGTCAGACGGTGCCTATTACGACAGCTGGTTCCGCGTGCTGAATGTCATGCAGGCAGAGAACAAGTTGAATGTGGTGCTGTATCCAGACGACGAAGTTCCTGGGGGCAAGAATTACGAGCCAGCTGTCGGCATGACCATCACACGACGAGGCAATCCGGTGAATGAAGAGCGACAGGGCTTCTGGTACATATCCAGCTACGAGTTCTGCATCTGTTACCTTGATGGAGTGACGAAACCGATACTTGAGGAATCGAACTATGGCATCATCATCGGTCGTCTGAAAAGACTGGAGCTGTTCACGAACCTTCCCATCAACTACCTGCAAAGCTACGTGTATTGCCGTGGTATTGTCGTACAAGACATTCTTCGCGTCGACTACAAGGGTGTCATCCCGCAACAGGCCAACGACCGTGGCGAATGGAGTACCGAGGTGGCCGCTTCCGATGAACCCTATCAGGCGGCTCATGTCGTAGATACAGGAAGCGGACAGGTGAACCTGTATGATGCGGTCTGGCACTATGGCTGCAAGTGGATGTGTCTGGTTACCGGTACCACCGATGAGCCCAGATATGGATGCGTAGGCTGGGCAATGATTGAAGGCAATCCGGCCTTCACCATCGAGATAGACAGCAGCAACGGCTGGTACTTCGACTACGAGGCCATCTCAGTGACCGACGAAGCGGGTCAGCCGGTCGTGTTCACAACCCTGCAGGTGGTCGGTACTCTGTACAATCAGGACGTGACCGCCGACATACTTGATGCAGATGTGAGCTGGACGCGCGACACGGGCGATGTAGCCGAAGACAACGCCTGGGCGGTGAAGCGGGCGGATGCCGGCAAGCAGCTGACGCTGACGCTCGACGACCTGGGCACCAACTACCAAAGCCGGACAAGCTGTAAGTTCAAGGCCACTGCCTTGCTGCGTGACGGCAAACAAGTGGAGATAGCAGAAAATTATGTGACATTCTAACTGATACAATATGGACTTAGCAAAAAAACAACGGAAAATCGAGGTGAACTACAAGCCCCTGAAGACCTCCGCCAGCATGGAAGTGGTCGGCAGCGTGGCCGACCGGCAGTTCTACAACGCCGTCACAGGAGAGTTCGCCCCCGACTATACACTGACGCCATTGACACTCTTCCCGAGGTGTACGGCGACCGACCCGGACAATTACACCAAGTCAGGTACCATCAATTCGGCACTGACGAACATCCGATGGTACGAGAACCTGCGCGGTACCCGAAAGGAAATAACCAGTGGCAACACGGACTACACCATCGTCACCAGCGGCGACAACAAGGGGCAGATATCGGTCAAGAAGAACTCTTCGGTACTGACACCTATCACGCTGGAGTTCTCGGCCGATTACGAAGACACACGGACAAAGCAGGTATTCCAGTTTAATCTGACGGCTGTCATCATCGTGTCCGACGCAACCGACGCGCAGCCTGTGCTGACAATCGACTCAGCGGCGACCGTTGACTGGAATCCTGTCCGTGACGTGCTCCAGCAGACCATAACCGCCAAGCTGATGGCCGGAGACACCGATGTAACAACCAAGGCCGGTGCCACCTTTTTCTGGTATAGGAAGCTCGACAACGGCAATCTGGAGCAGATTGTTGACGGCAATGGTGACAATGACTGGGAGGTGGTGTCTGTGAACAAGAATGTGCTGGTCATCGACCGTGACTTCATCGGAGAACTGCAAACCTATGTATGCCGGGCGCATTACAACACTGGAGGAACACAAGCATCTGCTCCGGTGTCAGCAGACCCCACGGTAACGACCACCATCCGGCGCCGCATCCCCAAAGTGGAATGTGACTGGAAGGGTGTCACCTGCGGAGTACCTGGCGGAACGATGTATATCCTGCCCATCGGTTTCATCCGTGACAGCATGGGCGTGATCCCCAACCCGGAAGAGTGGTTCAAGTTCGTGTGGTACACCAAAGCGGCCGGAGCGGCATCGTTCACCCGTGCGGCCATCGGCATCCAGCCGAAGGTGCCATTCGCCGACGGCATGATGCTTGAGCTTCGTGTCGAGGACAAAGGGCCGCAGGCACTGGTGGTGGATGACGATGACACGAATGTATTTATCACGCTGGACGACGATACACCGCTTTACCAGCGTATGTACGAAGAGACTTATTAATCTAAGAAAGGAGGCAATAATGGCATTCTATGTAAAAGTGACAAAAGAAGTGGCCGATTATCTCGGTGTGACAGATATCCGCAACAAAACGGCGGACGGGAATGTGCTGCTGTGGCAGGCGGATCTGAACCGCATACCGGGCGAAACTATTTTTGAGCGTGCTCAATCAGTCGGAGGTGTATGCCTGCAGCCTATACAGGCGAAGGCTGAAATTGACGGTACCGACACACCGGCAGAAGTCTATACGCCGGATCAGTACAAACCTGCAGCAGAGCAGTTACCTGCCGGTGAAGAAGAGGAAGGAGGTGCCGTATGAGTCTGGCAACCGCGGTCGGTCAGGTAATCTTCTCACAAAAGTCAGGCGTGTACATGCCGGCCATCATGTGCAATAAAGGTGACCTGTATCAGGAATACAATGGAGACAGCAGTAATCCGGTAGATATCTCGCCGGACTTCACGACCCTTCAGCCGGTTCTTTCATTCGTACTAACCTCGAGCCGTGTGGCCGAAGGGCTGGTGGTGCCCTCGTCGATGAAGTGGTACTTCAACGATACGGAGCTGACGTTTGGCAGTAACAAGATATCGACGAACAGCTTCAGCGGAGAGACCGGTCACTTCGAGTTCATCAGCTATCAGGCAGGCGTGCAGAACTACTATGCGCTGCGCATCAAGAAGAACCTGGTCAAAGCAGCCGGAGCAGCTCCCTGTACCATCAAGGGAGAGGCGACCGTGACCGTTGGAAACACATCTGACAAAATTCAGTATGTATATACAATACCAATCACCTACGGCGTTGGCAACTCCAAGCGAGTGACCATACAGGCAGGTGACAACAAGTACTTCACCCTGACGACACAGGGCGACAGCTGTAAGTTGAAGGCGGTGGCCCGTGTCGGTTCGGATGAAATCACTTCCGGCTTGACATACAAATGGTACAAGTTGTCCAACGGTGCCTGGAGCGTTATCAGTGGGCAGACCGGGCAGACATTGACGGTCACAACAGACATGGTAGACACTTCGGGTCAGTTCAAGGCCGAAGTCTATCAGAGCGGAGTGATGATCGGCATGGACGTGCAGACAGTGATGGATGTGTCCGATCCGCTGGACATCATTCTCAACCCGGTACCGGAGGATGAAACCATACGTAATGAAGAGGACACAGTGGTTTATACGCCAACCCTTGTCAAGCGTGGCAGCACAACGAAGTACAAGGACATGCGCTTCTACTTCACATTCATGGACTCGGCCGGTGTGGTGCTCAACCCATCCACAGCCAACACGGCTGCAGCCAGCGGTACCTGTACGTATGAAATGTGCGATCAGGCGGGCGGTAATGTATCAGTTGTTATCACGACGGAGGAATGACGATGACACTGGCGATAAGAACATCAGAAGTAAAGTTCGTAAAGAGAGGAGATAAGGGTGCCAAATTACGTATGCGTGATTGGGCAGACAATGTGTCCTATCTGTGCGGAGATCAAGGTGAAGACTTCTACGACGTTGTAATTTACAACACAAAGTTGTATCTGTGTCTTAAGTCGCACACATCTTCCACTGCAAATAATCCGCAGACATCTGTAGCCAACAACCTTGGTTTCTGGGCTCTGGCGACTGATTGGCAATTCGTTGCGACAAAGTTGCTGCTTGCAGAGAAAATTACTGCAGATCAAATTGACGCAAATAACCTGGTTGCAAAAGGTGTAGATATAACCGGAAAAATTACGGCTACATCTGGTAAGATAGGAGGATGGGAAATAAGTGGAAACAATCTGACCTGTAGCGGTTATGACACACAACTAAGAGTCGAAGCTAGTGGAACGAGGTTCTTACGCATCAACTACTCACCAACAAGTATGCTTTACCTCCGGGCAGAGAACAGTACTGGAATACAGATATCGACATACGGTGATGACGCTACGATCGGGATAGATGTACTCTGTAACGCATCTGGTAAAGGATATGCAATTCGAAGCTATGGGAATGTTTTGATGACAGCAAGGTCTGGAGAGCTAGTCAAAACTGTAGGTCATGCTGTTAACATGAGATATGTCAGTGCTGCAACTACTTTAACCACGGAAGATGATTTGCTTGTGTATACGAATTCTTCAGATATTAACGTAAGTGTGCCTAGTGGTAACAAATACGCAGGTAAGATCTTATACATGAAGAAAATAGGAGCTGGAGCTGTGACATTGACAGGTGCATATTTCAAATCTCAAGACAGTCAAACAAGCACATCATATAGAATTTCTAATTCTGCTCCAAGAATTTTCATCTACGATGGAAGCTACTGGAATGAATTTTATTGTGGTAATTGAAAAATAATAGAACTATGAGAATTAACTTTAAAGAAATGAACATAAAACTAACCTTTGAAGGTGAGCCGGTTGTTATGGATGTACGCCACATGGTAGGCAATGTTATACACCAGAATACTGCGGATCTTGGTATGGATGAGCTGGCACGAAAAATCTATTTCAGTGACGGAGAGGTAGAGGTTCCTGAAGAACTCATACCTGAACTACTCCGCATTTCTGCTTCTTGTTTCAACGTTCCTCTGCAGCAGGCAATCAAGGACCAATTATAGTAACAAATTAAAAATTAGAATTATGATACAAAAGAAAAAATTCAGCGACGCCATTGCGGCTAATATATCAGTTGTGGGAG
>ULVG01047898.1_pt1 | contig 39627 bp, 29 predicted proteins | sample 1959221 | NCBI WGS metagenome assembly ULVG01 (sample SAMEA4835780, study PRJEB28245) | human gut metagenome | biome: gut microbiome; material: fecal sample | place: Denmark | collected 2008
TTTATTCAGCATCTTGTGCTGAATCTGCTCGCCTTCCGGCATACCAAGCGAATTAAACATCTGCATCAGATTCTGGGAACCGAACAAACGCATCAAATCATCTTCCAATGAAATGTAGAATTTCGATTCACCAGGGTCTCCCTGACGTCCGGCACGACCACGCAGCTGATTATCAATTCGGCGGGATTCATGACGTTCTGTACCAATAATTTTCAAACCGCCAAGTTCGGTTACGCCCTCGCCCAGTTTAATATCTGTACCACGTCCAGCCATGTTTGTCGCAATCGTAACTGCTCCAATCTGACCGGCATCTGCGATAATCTCTGCCTCAAGTTCATGGAACTTTGCATTCAATACTTTATGTGGAATTCCACGTTTTTTCAACAACTGTGACAATTCTTCCGAAGCGTCAATCGTAATCGTACCAACAAGTACCGGCTGTCCTTTTTCATGACTTGCCACAATATCTTCAACAATTGCATTCAATTTCTCGCGTTTTGTTTTATATACGGAATCGTTGTGGTCAATACGTTTTACCGGCAAGTTTGTCGGCACTTCAACAACGTCCATGCCGTAAATCTCACGGAACTCTTTTTCCTCTGTGAGAGCGGTACCGGTCATACCACATTTCTTATCATATTTGTTAAAGAAGTTCTGGAATGTAATTGTGGCAAGAGTTTTACTCTCTCTCTTCACTTTTACATGCTCTTTTGCTTCAATTGCCTGATGTAAACCGTCCGAATAACGTCTTCCCGGCATGATACGTCCGGTAAATTCGTCTACGATAAGTACCTGGTCATCTTTTACCACATAATCCTTATCAAGGTGCATCAACGCATGTGCACGAAGTGATAAGTTTACGCAGTGCTGAATCTCTAAGTTTTCCGGGTCGGCTAAGTTTTCCAAATGGAAGAAACGCTCTACCTTTTTGATACCCTGCTCGGTAAGATTTACTGTCTTTTCCTTTTCGTTTGCAACATAGTCACCGGTTTCGTTATTATCTTCTTTCATGATAATGTCCATCTTGGACAATTCTTTTTCAGTACCTTTTTTCAACTGGCGCACTAAATTATCACACGCCTCGTAAATCTTTGTCGATTTTCCGCTGGAACCGGAAATAATAAGTGGTGTTCTCGCCTCGTCAATCAATACCGAGTCAACCTCATCGACAATGGCATAGTGTAAATCTCGCTGTACTAACTGCTCTTTGTAAATAACCATGTTATCACGCAGGTAATCAAATCCCAGTTCGTTATTTGTCGCATATGTAATATCACAGTTATATGCTTCTCTTCTCTCGTCATTGTCCATGCTGTTCAAAATAACACCGACTGTCAGACCAAGAAATTCATGAATCTGACCCATCCACTCCGCATCACGCTTTGCCAGATAGTCGTTTACTGTTACGATATGAACACCTTTTCCTTCAAGCGCATTCAGATAAGCCGGGAGAGTAGATACGAGTGTTTTACCTTCACCGGTACGCATCTCGGTAATACGTCCCTGATGTAAAATGACACCACCAATCAACTGCACACGAAAATGTCTCAATCCGATGGTTCTCTTAGAAGCCTCACGTACAACCGCATACGCTTCCGGTAAAATGTCATCCAAAGTTTCTTTATCTGCTAAACGTTTCTTAAACTCCGCCGTTTTGCCACGAAGTTCTTCATCAGATAACTTCTCCATTTCTGGTTCAAGTGATTCAATTTTGTCAACAATCGGAATCACACGTTTCACTTCACGTTCACTATGTGTTCCTATAACCTTACTAAATAATCCCATTTTGTCACTCTCCAATTATTTTTTTAGCATTTTCTCGCTGCTACATGCCATACATCCTAACAAGAGACGTTACTGTCTCAATATGGTATTTTATCATTAGTCGGGGGAGAATGCAACCTTTTCTATTTCTTTTCAGGGTTTGTCTTTGTTTGTGACAGATGTTCGCTTAATTTTTTCAGTTTCCGTAATTTAGAAGAAATGCTTTGCGTCTTGTGGGCGCTTTCGCTTGTTGAGTGCGTAACGGTATGGGCACTGAAACTACCAGTGCCACATACCGACGTACTCAAAACCCACAATCCACAAAGCATTTCTTCTAAATTACTGGAATCTTGAGCAACTTTAAGCAAAAATCTGACAACAAATAAAATTAAAACCCGAAAAGAATAGAAAAATACATTTTTAGGAAGAAATTCTTCTCTCTTCCCGTTTCTTCTCTTCCTTTTTCGCGAAAAGTAAAATCACCCCCGGGGAAAGCTATATTTGCGAAGCAAATATCCTGCTTACCACCGGGGGTGATTATTATTTTTTCATTTAGAATTCCGGCTCAATCAAACCGTATGTATTGTCTTTTCTCTTATAAACAACATTTACTTCGTCGGTTTCCGAGTTGCGGAAAACGAAGAACGTGTGTCCGAGAAGTTCCATCTGTACACAGGCTTCTTCCGGATCCATCGGCTTCATCGCAAATTTTTTAGAACGGATGATAGAAATTTCTTCTTCATCATATGTGTCCTCATCAACAAATCCTTTGCTAAACTGTGCTACGTTCTGCTCTTTCTGAATCAGCTTGTTCTTATATTTACGAAGCTGGCGTTCGATAACTTCTTCCACCAAATCAATCGATACATACATATCGGTGCTTGTTTCTTCTGCACGGATAATGGTTCCTTTCATCGGTACCGTAACTTCAATTTTCTGACGATTCTTCTCTGTGCTCAATGTAACATGAACTTCTGTTGAATCATTGAAATACCGCTCGAGTTTTCCAATCTTCTCCTCAACTGCTGCACGCAATCCTTCCGTTATGTCAATGTTTTTTCCACTTATTACTAAGTTCATACTAATCAGCTCCTTTGCCCATAAGTTTCAAGATGTCCATTGGCTCATCTCGTAATCATATTATACAACAAAAACCTCTGTTCGGCAACATAAAAATCCATAAATCAGATAAACATTTTAACCTTGTGCCATCAAGTTGTCATACAATTAATTAACTTGTCTTATAGTCAAAAACATGCTACATAAGTCTACTTAAATTGTTGACAATGTTTATAACTTTGTTCACAACTAACAAATATCGCAATTTCGTTGTTTTAATTGTTGATAAATAACGCCTGCACACATGACTACAATTGTCTGCGTACAGGCGTTCGTTTTCGAGTTGTATGACTTCTTAGATTTAACCAAGAACTCGTCTCGCACAATATGGTTTACGATAATACATATTACTTGTCTTAATTCCGGTACGTGGGTTACTTGCGTGTACAACCCTGCCACCACCGATACAAAGTGCAACGTGGTTGACATGTCCACCACTTGCATAGAAAATCAAGTCACCGGCTCTTGCGCTGGATGGGCTGATTTTCTTACCTACTCCCGACTGTGCGCCGGAAGTACGTGGCAAACTGATACCGAATTTCTTAAATACTGACATGGTAAATCCGGAACAGTCCGTACCATGAGTCAAACTGGAACCACCGTATACATATGGGTTTCCAACAAATTTCAAAGCGTAAGAAGCAATTGCAGAACCGTCACCGCTTCCCAATGTGCTGCCGCCATCGGACGATGAGGAACCACCGCTTGCACCACCGGAACCATTGCTGGATCCACCGGAGCTGCTGTTTCCACCTGCGCCACCGGAACCGTTACTGGAGCCGCCGGAACTTCCTTTCGCACCACCGCCGCCATTACTGGAGGATGCACTGCTTGATTTATGACTTCCACCGCCACCATTCGAAGAACTCTTTCCTGAGCTTGATGACGATTTATGACTTGAGCTGCTTGAAGAACTGCTGCTTGACGAACTATTTCCTGAATTCGATGAAGACTTCGCCGGACGTTCACTTTCTGCCGCCGCTGCCTCTGCTGCCGCTTTTCTTCTCTCTTCTTCGCGTTCTTCCTCAATCGATACAGCCTTTTCAAACTGAACTGAGATTTTTACATAATCATCTCTGACATAACCGGTTGTATCGCCATCGACACGAACCTTTACCCAGCCGGATTCATGTTTTAGCACTTCATAACTTTCATCGCCGGCCAAAAGGTCAAGAATCTTACTCGATTCACTTTCTTTCTCGCGGACACGAAGCGTCTCCGTGATAACTGTCGCCCACTTCGTACCAAACTGGTCTACCAGTTTTTCTGCACTGTAGCCGATTGCCAAATAATCTTTCATAATATAACCGGAAACCGAACCGGACTTAATGTATACCCAGTCACCTTCTGTCTTAGCAATCGTAGCCGCACTTCCACGGTACAATTTACCAACGATTTCCGCATCCGTATTTGGTTTCTTACGAATATTTACATAATCTGCCGCAATGGAAATACCAACATTGGCATATTCCGATTCCGGTTTTGGTGTCGCCGTCGCTGTCGCTTCTTTCGTCGGCTCCGGTGTTGCATTCGAGACAGCAGAACCACTTACTGCGCTTGTCCCATTATTGGTGTTACCCGGCATATCCTCAAACGCTACAATTGCTTCCGGATTTGACTGTGTTGCACCAACCTGAATCGTACAGTATTGGTCTAACATATAAGCCATACCGGCAAGTTCCGTCTCAGAACCCATCGTAGTTGAAGATGAAACCATATACTTGCCAAATATTCCAAAGGATAAAACAAGTCCTGCCCCCAACGCACATTTCACAAGCCTTGTGTGTTGCATACTTTTCTTCCCTCCATTGTCACTCATCTGCCGGCCTCAAACTCATCCGGCATTCTAAATGTTACAAATTTGTTAAATACTTGTTTCAGTATAACAACTCTGTCCGCATCTGTCAACCTTTGTAAACTCATTGTTTCTACTAATTTTTACCACAATTTTACCGAGAAAATTAATTTTACATTTATTCTACAGGATTCGACTATTTATTTCGCAACAATCGCCTCAATCTCAATCAGAACATCTTTTGGCAGTCTTGCCACTTCCACGCAGGAACGTGCCGGGCAGTCTCCCGTAAAAAAGTGGGAATAAATTTCATTTACCTTGGCAAAATCATTCATATCTTTAATGAAGACAACTGTTTTAATCGTGTCCTCAATTTTTGCACCACTTGCTTCAATCAGCGCCTTCAGATTACCGATTGCCTGCTCCGCCTGCTTTTCAATACCGCCTTCAACCAATTCACCGGTCTCCGGAATAATCGGGATCACACCTGATGTAAATACAAGACCATTTACCTCTACTGCCTGAGAATAAGGACCAATTGCTGCCGGTGCCTTATCTGTTGAAATAATTTTCTTCATATAAAAACACAACCTTTCTATTCATTGTTTTCATAGCTGATATTACCACATTTTCAAAAAAAATTCACTAGTTTTTTTCGGGTAAGGGTAGTATAATGAAACTGTTTGAACGAAGGGAGGAAATCGTATGTATTCCTATCATGATAGAGTATCTTACAGCAGAATTGATAAGGATGGACTGCTCGGTGTCTCCGACACTGTAAATGCAATGCAGGACTGCTGCCTGTTTCATAGCGAGGACGTTGGACATTCTGCCTTAGATTTATTAAAGAAAAACCGCGCTTGGTTAGTAAGCGCATGGCACGTTGTATTCAAACGCCGTCCGGTTATGGGCGAGCGTTTCACGGTGCATACATGGCCGTATCAGTTTAAAGGCATTTTCGGATGTCGTAATTTTTTAATGGAAACGCCGGACAAAGAGGTTCTTGCCTACGCCGATTCAAGATGGTTTTATTTTGACCCGTCTACCGGTCAGCCAACAAAAATTGATGACAGTGAAAAGGCCGCCTATCCGACAGAACCTGCTTACGACATGGAATATTCTTCCAGAAAGGTAAAATGTCCGGAAAACTTGACACTTGTCGAAGAAGTCGATGTGTGCCAGAATTATCTTGACACAAACCACCATGTAAACAACGGACAGTATATTCGTCTGGCTGTGAATGTTCTGCCAATTGATTTTGAAGTTTCCGAATTCCGTGCCGAATTTCGTCTGGCTGCCAAAATGGGAGACACCATGTACATTCGCACAGCCAGTGAAAATGGCAAATTTTATGTAGTCTTTACGGACAAAGAGGAAAATCCTTATTTCCTCAGCGAATTTACCCCGACAAAGAATGGAGAATAATATGAACGAATCAAAAGTTCTTGGCAAATTTGCCAGATTGTATGTTTCAAAAATCACAAAATTCGGTGTGATGCTTCGCTCTTTTGAAGAAAAAGATTTGGAAGTACTGCTCCCGAATAACCAGGTAAAAAAAGGGACCGAAAAAGGCGATTTTTACGAGGTGTTTTTGTACAAAGATTCCGAGGACCGCTTAATTGCTACCACACAAAGACCGTATCTTTCACTCGGTGAAACTGCGGTTTTGGAAGTCAAAGACGTAACCGGCATTGGTGCTTTCTTAGACTGGGGACTTGCCAAAGATTTGCTGCTTCCTTTTAAGGAGCAGACAAAAAAAGTTCACCCAGGCGAACGCGTGTTAGTCGCTTTATACATCGACAAAAGCAGCCGTTTATGTGCAACTATGAAGGTGTATGACTATCTTTCCTGTGACAGCCCTTACCAGAAAGGGGATCACGTAGAAGGTTTGATTTATGAAATTTTGGATTCTTTTGGTGCATTTGTTGCTGTGGACAATCAGTATTCCGCTTTAATTCCACACAACGAAATGACAAGAGAACTTCACATCGGCGATGTCGTGAAGGCACGCATCAAAGAAGTTACCGAAGAAGGAAAATTGACCTTAAGTTTACAGGAAAAGACAAAAGTGCAAATGGGCAAAGACGCTGAACTTATTTACGAGAGGTTACAAAAAGAAGGCGGTTTCCTGCCATTCCACGATAAAACCTCTCCGGAGATCATCAAGCGTGAATTCAAAATCAGCAAAGCCGCCTTCAAACGAGCCATCGGCCGGCTGTTAAAGGAAGGGAAAATCAAACTGACCGATAGCGGAATTGAACGTATTTAATTTTAATCAATTAGTTATCCAAAAAGCGCATACGGCTATCCGCGACGCTTTTTCTTGGTGCCGGCTGCGGTGCCGGTCTTTTATCCTGTCCTGCCGCATGGCGGAATCCGGTCGCTAACTCTGCTTTACATTTATCACAGAAACGTCCGGTCTTAATTGTTACGCCACAGCTCTCGCAAGGAAGTCCAACCGGTGAATCATCCGAAAATACCAGTCTCTCCTCACGCACCCAGCGGTTAATCTGACGGACAGAAACATCCATTTCCTCCGACAATTCCTTTACATCTACATTGGGATGCTCTCTGACATATTTCTTTACTTCCATAAATTTGTCCTCTAATTTACGGGAACACGCCGGACAGATTCGCTGTCCGCGGATAAAGTTAAATAATTTTCCACATTCTTTACAAGAAACAATTTCCATTGTAACTTCCTCCTCTAATAATCTCTGCCAATGCAAAGGCAGGCAGAATATATTTCACTAACACCGGCTTTTTTTAATTCTCCGGCGCACGCTTCTAACGTTGAACCGGTTGTATAAATATCATCAATTAGTACAACCCGCTTGCCATTTAACTTATAAATGGCACTCTCCGGAACATAGAATGCACTTGCCATATTCCGGTATCTCGCCTTATCATCCAGCTGCTTTTGCGGATTTGTATCAAGATTTCGGCACAAGACATCGTTTTCCACCGGAAGATGTAACCGCTTCCCGATTTCCTCAGCAAGAATCTCTGCCTGATTATAACCGCGAAACCACCTTCTATGTCTGTGCAGCGGAACCGGAATCAAAAAATCCGGCTTCCATGCCAGCAGTTTTTCTTTGCGGAATCGAATAAATTCTTCCGCGAAAAATGCTGCATTTTCATAACAGCCTTCGTATTTGAAAGATGCCATCGCCTCTTTGAGCGAATCTGTATAAATCCACAACGCCGTCCCCTGACGCAGAGAATCATACTTTTTGCGGCGTTTCTTTTCACAGTCCATGCAATACTCAGTCTCAATCTCCTCCAACGGCTTTCCACACCGGGCACAGGCAGGTTCTGCTACACGCGCTTCCGATAATTTTCTTCGGCAAGTTAAACAAACTTTTTTCTCTGTCTTTTTCAATACTGTTCCACAAATCGGACAAGCCGGTGGAAATAAAAATCCAAACGGATTCAAAGGCACTCCTCCCCTTCTTCTATCATAGCAAATTTTTCCTCATTTTGCATCCTTTTTTTACTACTTTTCCAATGACTCCTGCTCCAATTCCTGCAGACGGCGGCACAGCGAAGAATAGCGCATCTGCTCAGATTTATTTTGTATCATTTCACGCACGGTATCCTTGTTTCCGACAATCGTCACACACTTTTTGCCACGTGTAACCGCTGTATACAAAATGTTTCGATTCATTAACGGCCGTGGTCCCGATAAAATAGGCAACACAACTGCCGGATACTCGCTTCCCTGCGACTTATGTATGGTAATGGCATACGCCAGTTCCAGTTCATCCAGATTTCCCTGCGGATAAGTGACATATTTTTCATCATCAAAACGCACCGTCACCTCTTTATTGAATGTATCAATTTCGGTAATGATTCCGCAGTCGCCATTAAACACGCCACTCCCCTCTTCAATCATCATATGATTGTACCCGCGGATTTCCCATTTAATCTGGTAATTGTTTTTCATCTGCATGACTTTGTCACCTTCACGGAATAAAACACCGTGAAGTTCCATTTGATTTTTCCCCGGTGCTTCCGGATTCAAATACCGCTGCAAAACTTCGTTACATCGGTGAACTCCCAGTTCTCCCTTTTTCATCGGGGTCAAGACCTGCACATCAAACGGCGTGCAATGCGTATATTTTGGCATCCGGTCTCGGACAAGCCAGAGCATCACTTCAAGCACTCCATGGCTGTCATCCCGTTTTAAGCAAAAGAAATCTTTACTCTGATTATCCAGCGCAATCTCTTCGCCGCGATGGATGCGGTGGGCATTTACAATAATATCACTTTCCGCTGCCTGACGGAAAATATGAGACAGCCTCACAACATTAAAGCAGTGAGAATTAATTACATCCCGCAGCACATTTCCCGGTCCCACACTCGGAAGCTGGTTTACATCGCCCACCAAAATCAGGCGGGTTCCCACTGCAATCGCTTTCAATAAATTATGGAACAGGAAAATATCTACCATCGACATCTCATCAATAATTACGACGTCGGTTTCAAGCGGATTCCACTCATTTCTGCCAAATAAATCCGAGCGTTCCTCGCTCACATTTTCCTGTTCTGCCGCCGCTCCATTATACTCTAACAGACGGTGAATGGTCTGTGCCTCCTGACCGGTTGCCTCTGCCATTCGCTTAGCGGCACGTCCGGTTGGGGCCGCAAGCAAAATCGACAACCCTTTTTCCATAAGACACGCAATCAACGTGTTAATCGTCGTTGTTTTACCGGTACCGGGTCCACCGGTAATTACTAAAAATCCACTGGTGAGAGCTTCCCTCACCGCGATTTTCTGCTGGTCATCGAGTACAATTTCCTGACTTTTTTCAACACGCGAGATTAGTTCATCCAAAGCCTTCGTCGGACGCTCCACCGGCACATTTAGGTCAAATAACATTCTGGCACAGTTCATTTCCGAATAATATAAGGACGGCAGGTAAACATCCCGCTCCTCAGTCACAATCACGGATTTATCATATACCAATTCTTCTAAAGAATCCATCAGCTGTTCCATCGACACACCAAGCTGATAAACCGCCTCCTGTAAAAGCAGTTTTTCCGGCATGTAGACATAGCCCTCTTTGGTTCCCGCATTTAACACATACAAAATACCTGCACGGATTCTCGGTGCAGAGTCCATCGCAAAGCCGCTTTTTCTTGCAATTTCATCCGCAATTCGGAATCCGACACCGCTGATATCTTCTGCCATCCGATACGGATTTTCACGGACAATTTCATAAAGTGCGCTGCCATAGGTCTGATAAATTTTTACGGCAAGCGCATTTGAAATGCCATACTCCTGTAAGAAAAGCATGGCTCCGCGCATTTCTCTTTTTCCCTCAAACTGCTCGGAAATTGCACGTGCTTTCTTTTCCGTAATTCCTTTGACCTCCGCAAGCCGCTCCGGCTCTTTTTCTATGATTTCAAAGGTTTTATCCCCGAATTTATCCACAATCCGCTTTGCCAGTCCGCCACGCACACCGGCAATCGCACCGGACGAAAGATATCTGAGCATCGCCAGTTCATCATCCGGTTCCTGCACCTCACAGGACATCACCTTCAACTGCTCCTGATAAATCGGGTGCGTAACAAGTTCTCCCCTCACACATACATATTCTCCCTCGTTTAGAAATGGAACATTTCCGACGCAGGTTTCCTCCACATCTTCATCGGGATTTTCCAATTCAAATACCGTGTACCCATTTTCCACGTTGCGGTAGACGATGTGTGACACATACCCTCTTCTTTCCTCCATGAGTGCCTCCTAAATATGTAAAAAGCCCTTGACTGTGTTTCTTTTCGTCAAAGGCTTATTCTTTCTTTGATTTTCGCATTATACTTTGTTGTTCACCATTGATTCGTAAAGTTTGTCTGCGATGCCAAGTCCCTGACCGCTGTTTACCATCTGGTCAGCGATGGCAGATAAATAATTGTCCTGAAACATATTAACGTAGTCATTGCTGTTATCCTCGTCATCATCCGAAAATACTTTTGCAGATTCTTCCATGGATTTAAACATCTGCTGCACCAGATACGATTCAAACTGCTTGCACGCATCTAGCATTTCTTCATCCGTTTCGGCATCCTGAATCTGGCTTGTCATTTTCTGCGACACTGCATCGTTTGCCTCGGTCGAATAATTTGTGAAATAAGTATCACCAATTGAAGATACTGCCATATGTCTCACCTCGCCTTACTTATCATGAACGTAAATTATTTGCCTGCTGAAGCATCTCATCCGATGCTGTGATTGCTTTTGAATTCATTTCGTAAGCACGCTGGGCAATAATCATATTTACCATTTCATCGGCTGCCTGTACGTTTGAGCTCTCCAAGTAGCCAGATACAATTTTCGAATTTAATTCTGTTGCCGTGTAAACCGTAGGCGCTCCTGACGCTTCCGACTGCAGATAATTCGAGTTTGATGTTTTCTCAAGCCCACCGGCATTCGGAAAATATGCCAGCCCAATCTGAATTCCGATATTTTTCTGGTTGTTATTCGCATCCGGATAAGTCAAATTACCAAACTGGTCAACGCCAATTTTACTGGAACGGTATGTATTCGGAACAGTAATTGCATTTCCGTTTACATCGAGTACCGGATTTCCCTCACTGTCTGTCAGGGCAATGCTGTCGCCCTGAATGGACATATTAAAATGACCATTTCTCGTATAAGCAATACTTCCGTCTGCTAACTGTACACGGAAAAATCCCTCGCCCTGAATGGCGTAATCAAATGCGCCATTTGAAGCATTTAAGGCTCCCTGTGTAAAATCAGAAGAAATTGAGCCAACACGGACACCAAGTCCAACCTGTGCTCCTACCGGCTTTGGTTCTCCGGTCGTTGTCGTTGACTTTGCCTGCAAATTCTGATAAATCAGTGATTTAAAATTTGCTTTCTGAGTCTTGTATCCGGTTGTATTAATATTTGATAAATTGTTTGCAATCACGTCAAGATTGCTCTGCTCGCCAATCATTCCACTGGCTGCAGTCCATAAAGAACGCATCATCAGCTGCCACCTCCAAATAAACTATTACTTAAGTGCTCCTACCTGATTAACCGATTTGTCTAACATCGAATCGTATGAGTGAATCACTTTCTGACTTGCTTCATAAGCACGGGTTATAGTAATCATATCGACCATTTCGCGCACAACATTAACATTTGACTGTTCGGTATAACCTTGCAAAATTTCTCCTTCTGCATCTTTGGTCGTGGCTCCGTCCACTGGTTCATACATAGTATCTCCGTATTTTTTCAAATAATCGTAGTCCTCAAAATCAACAATATTAAGAGTATCTACAAGTTCGCCGTCTGCCGTAATCTGTCCGGTCGCCGAAATTGATACGTTTTTCGACGAAGGGTCGATGGTAATATTTCCATTTTGTCCCTGAACGGCATTTCCATCAGCATCTACCAGCAGGCCGTCTTTCGTCAGATGAAACCTTCCGTCTCTTGTGTAACGCGTATGAACCTCTCCTGCCTTGTCCGTTACACTCACTGTAAAGAATCCACTGCCACTCAATGCCAAATCATATGTACCACCGGTCTGTCTGACCGAACCCTGCGAATAATCGGTATAAGTTTCTCCGATTTTTACGCCAAGGCTTAAACTTCCAATACACTCATTGTGATATGCCTGTGAGCCGTCTCGAATCTTAATTCCAAGCACCTGGTCAAATGCCTGACTGGCAACTTTTTCATCTTTATAGCCAACCGTATTTGAGTTCGCCATATTATTGGAAATAACATCCAGTCTTTTCTGTTCATTTGCCATACCGGTCCACGCTGTATAAAGACCTCGGAACATATCATACCTCCTGTTCTTTTTGTGACCTATAACCGGAAAACTTAATTAGCATCCCCTATAGTCACTTCTCCACTTAAAAATTCCACATAACGACCGGTACCAATTGCAACTGCTGTCATCGGATCTTCTGCCGTCATCGTTGTAATTCCTGTTTTGGATTCAATCAATTCTTCTAATCCATACAACAAACTTCCGCCACCAGTTAGTACGATTCCGCGGTCTGCGATATCGGCTGCCAATTCCGGCGGTGTTTTTTCCAGTACACTATGTACTGCTTCTACAATCTGTGAAGTTGTATCTTTTAATGCTTCTTCTGTTTCCTCAGAAGTAACGGTAATGGTCTTTGGCAGACCGGTCACCAAGTTACGTCCGCGGACATCTACTGTCACACTTTCCGGCCGTGGATAAGCAGAACCAATGCGAATCTTTATATCCTCAGCGGTTCTCTCACCAATCAGCAGGTTGTGTTTCTTTCTCATATAACGGACAATCGCATCATCGAAATCATCTCCGGCAATCTTAATCGAAGCACTGACAACAGTACCTCCCAAACTGATTACCGCAATATCCGATGTACCACCACCGATATCTACAATCATATTGCCACAAGGACGAGCAATATCAATACCGGCTCCAATTGCAGCTGCAATCGGCTCCTCAATGATCTTTACATCGCGTGCACCTGCCTGAAAAGCAGCATCTTCTACAGCTTTTCTCTCAACCTCTGTTACCTGGCTTGGCACACAGATACTAATAAGCGGTTTACGAAATCTCTGTTTACCAACCGCTTTCTGAATGAAATATTTTAACATCTTCTCCGTTACGGTGTAATCAGAAATAACACCCTGACGAAGAGGACGAACTGCTACAATGTTTCCCGGCGTACGTCCTAACATCAGACGCGCCTCTTCTCCAATTGCTTTAATCCGGTTTGTGTCACGGTCAAAAGCAACAACACTAGGCTCTTTTAATACAACGCCTTTTCCTTTTACATATACCAATATGCTGGCGGTACCCAAATCAATTCCAATATCAAAAGCCACTTTACTAATCTCCTTTCACTATCTCCTGTATACCTGTATAGCATTCCCATTATCTATACATATTATAAACGTATTTCCAAATATTTCAAAGTTTTTTTTGCAAAATTTCCAACTTTTTGAAACGACGAAGGCTATGCTGTCCTAATTTCCCTCATCATAGGCTTCTGCTGCCTTGAGCATAATCGCACATTCCACACGTTTGCGCTGCAATTCACAGCCGGTTTCATACGGTTTGTTAATGTCACCGTGGCAGTGATAAGCATTTGCTGCGCAGCCACCGCTGCAGTAGAATTTGGCAAAGCAGTTCCTACACTCCTCTTTTGCATATACATTACACAATTTAAATGTATCGCGCATATCCGTATTTACAACACCGTCATCTACATTTCCCAAGCAAAATTGTTCTTCACCCACGAACTGATGACAAGGATACAAATCGCCCCACGGTGTAACCGCTAAATATTCTGTTCCGGAACCACATCCGGACAAACGTTTGTAAACACATGGACCGCCGCTTAAGTCAATCATGTAATGGAAGAAATTAAATCCTTTTCCCTGCTTTTTGCGGGCAAGCATCTCTTTTGCAAGAATATCATAGCCCTCACAGATTTGAGGAATATCTTCCGGCCGGATGGCATACGGTTCATTCGGGTCTGCTACAACCGGCTCAACCGAAATCTGTTCAAAGCCTTCATCTGCCAAATGCAGCACATCTTCAACAAAATCCAGATTATTATGGGTAAATGTTCCACGCACATAATATTTCTGCTGGTTTCTCGATTCTGCTACTTTTTTAAATTTATCAATAATAAAGTCATAACTGCCGGTTCCATTTTTGAACGGGCGCATGTGGTTATGCACTTCTTTACGTCCATCAATACTTAAGACAATGTTGTCCATTTCCTGATTCGCAAATTCAATGATGTCATCGTTTAACAAAACACCGTTTGTCGTTAAGGTGAAACGGAAATGCTTGTCTTTTTCTTTTTCAATTTCTCTGCCGTAAGCTACTAATTTTTTTACAACATCAAAGTTAAGAAGCGGCTCTCCGCCAAAGAAATCCACTTCAAGATTTCTTCTGCTGCCGGAATTGGCTACCAAAAAGTCCAATGCTTTTTTTCCTACTTCATAACTCATAAGAGAGCGGTCGCCCTGATATTCTCCTTCACCGGCAAAACAGTAACGGCATGCCAAGTTGCAGTCATGGGCAATATGCAGGCAGAGCGCTTTTACTACCGTCTGTCTCTTTTTGAAATCAATGACGCCTTCTTTGTAAACATCTTTTGTGAAAAGTGTTCCGTTCTCTTCTAATTCCTGTAAGTCGGAAAAGACGTCTTTTAAATCCTCTTTCGTAACTTCTTCTTTATAATCATTCTTCAAAATAACGTCGGCAATACGTGAAAATTCGGCTTCTCCATAGCGATCTGCATTTTCTTCATCCATCAGAGAAAGCACGTCATAAACAACGTCATCCACAACATGAATGGAACCGCTGTTTACATCTAACACAATATTATATCCATTATTCTTATACTGATGTATCATCCTTGACCTCTCATTCTATAACGGTAACGCTATAACGTGCAATGAGGACTAGACCGAAGTCTCCTTCGATCAGCCCTCCATTGCTCATAATCACCGTTTATTCAAACAGTTTCCTTGCTTATTTGTTTTCGCAGCTCTGGTTTCCTACTGTACAGGATGTTTTACAAGCTGACTGGCAGGATGTCTGACATTCTCCGCATCCACCTTTTTTCAATGTTTCTTTTAAATTCTTTGTTGTCAAAGTTTTAATTCTTTTCATGATTGCCTCCATTTAAATCCATCGTTTCGTTTTCGTAACTCTTATTGTAGCATAGGTTCTTGTGTTGTGCAAGTAGGAATAATTGTTGGTTTGCGACAATTGTTCGCTAGCACTTTTTTGTTTTCCGTAATTCCGTAGAAAAATTTTGCGTCTCGTGGGCGTTTTCACTAATTGAGTGCGTAGCGGTATGGGCACTGAAACTACCAGTGGTCTCCGCTCCGCTTCGGTCGTTGCATAGCAGAAGTCCACCGGACTTCTTGCAACACATACCGACGCACTCAAAACCCACTCGTCACAAAGGTTTCTACGGAATTACTGGAATCCAAGGGAACTGACAGCGAACATTTATTGCAAATCAACAATTATCCCGCTCTGCCTGCTCCGGAAGTTTCGTTCTTTGACTGTGTGAGTGACGGAAAAAGCTTCTCAAACAACGCTTTTTCCGGTATTTGTGGTAAAGAGTTGCATTTTTTGCTTGATTTAACGTTATCGAATGAAAAACTACGCTACACATGCAACTCTTTTTGTCAGATTTTACGCAAAGCGTTGCTTTTGGAAGAAATAGCGAGGATTTTTCTCCAAAACATGCAACTCTTTTTCACTTTCAAGCCGATTTACGTTGCATTGAGACCACATAACGCTCTAGTTCTACAAAATTTACTTTCTCCCTGCCTGTGTCATGCCTCCTAACATGCCACCGAATGCGCAGAGAAATAATGCAGGGAAAACGCCTGGGATTCTTGTGAATGCTTCCCGGTTCAGTATCATGGAAACGGCAACTAAAATGACATAGTACAAGATTCCTGCTAAGAGCCCCCACAAATATTTTTTTCCTTCCTGCTTTCCGCTCACTACCATGCCGCCAAGGAAACAGGAAAACACATACGAGAAAATAATGCCACCCCGCAGCACGCCTTCCGGCAGTTCAAACTGAAACAATAAAAATGCCAGAATCAGCAGGCAGATACCAGATATCAGATAGGAAAAAACAACACCTTTTGTCAATGTCAACACACTCGATTTTTTCATAACCCCTCCGTTCCCGGCGAACCTCCGCCGGCATTACCGTGTACTCTCTTTTCTTACAATATGATACTTTTCAAAAAAATAGAACTGTGGTACACTGGACTTTGAAACCCGCCCGAACATGAGGAAGGAGCGATTTGCTGTACAAATCTGCGGATTCCGAATGTTTGACCAAATTGCGGGAGCAACTTGCTGCGAAGCAATTTGTTGACATCCATGTATGTCTTGAAAGGCGTTCCTTATGCGTCCACGCAGGAAAGGGCTGTCTTTCAAAACATACATGAACACTACATCAGGAGGCAATTATGAAATATATTGATTTACATGTTCACTCACTTTTTTCAGACGGCACCTGCACTCCGGAGGAGCTGGTAGACAAAGCATCTGCGCAGGGACTGGTTGCTTTTGCCTTAACCGACCACGATACAGTTGGCGGCGTTGACCGGGCATTAGCGGCTGCAAAAGATAAGCATCTGCAGGTTATCCCGGGCGTCGAATTATCTTGTGAGTATCAGATTACACCGACACGTTCCAAAGAAATTCATATTCTTGGCTACAATATTGACTGGAAGCAAAAAGAACTTCTTGATACATTAGAAGCTGTCGCAAAAGAGCGTGACGACCGCAATAAGAAAATGTGTGAAAATCTGCAAAAAGCCGGGTATCCGATTGATTATGATTCCTTAATCGAGCGATTTGGAAACACAATACTCACCCGTGCACATTTTGCCCGCTTTTTATTGGAAAAAGGAGCAATTCCAAGCATTGACTCAGCATTTAAAAAGATTCTTGCAGCCGATGGTCCTTATTTTGTAAAACGGCACTATCTGACACCCAAAAAGGGAATTGAATTAATTAAAAATGCAGGAGGACTTCCAGTTCTTGCTCATCCCCTGTTATATAAAATGTCCGTGACCGAACTTCATCATTTACTGGATGAGTTATGCGGCTACGGTCTTCGCGGAATCGAGGCAATGTATTCGAGAAACCGCGGAAACGACGAAGCTTTTGTGCGGAAATTGGCAAACGACTATGGTCTTTTCATCACCGGCGGCACCGATTACCATGGTGCAAACAAACCGGATTTGGACATCGGAACCGGCGAAGGAAATTTACGGGTGCCGGTTATGCTCCTCGAAAATTTGAAATAAGTTCTTCTGCTGCGGCCGTAATATCTTTTTGTCCGACAATGGCAGAGATAACGGCTGCACCGTCCACACCGGTTTCACGCAAAAGAGCAATATTATCTTCATTTACCCCGCCAATGGCAACAATTGGTATTGGTACGGACTCTTTAATTTCTTTTAATTCTTCCAATGTAATATGACGGGTATCCGCTTTTGTGGTCGTGCCAAACACATCCCCAACGCCAAGATAATCGGCACCTTCACGCCATGCTTTTTGCGCAAGTTCCACGGTATTGGCTGTCGCCCCTACAATTTTATCAGCACCTAAGAGATTTCTGGCTGCATCAAGCGGCAGATCACTTTGTCCCAAATGAACGCCATCCGCGCCTACTGCCAAAGCAATATCTATGCGGTCATTAATCAAAAGCGGCACTTCATACGCATCGGTAATCGTCTTTACGGCCTTTGCCATCTCATAAAATTCTCTCGAAGAACACTCCTTTTCCCTCAGCTGGACAACACTCACGCCGCCCTTAATTGCCAGTTCCACTGATTCCTCGATGGTCTCCGTTGTCATAATATTTCGGTCAGTGCATAAATACAACGTATAATCAATATCCGGTTTCATGTTACATTCCTCCTAAAATTCGTTCCACTTCAACTGCATACTCCGGTTTCTTACTCCGGATTTTATCAATTTCATCCAGACACTGTTCCATAATGCCGGTGTTATAATCCATCTGTTCACGCAGTTTCTGTCTGCGCACATTCAAATCATGCCTTACCTCAACCATTTCCTTTGGCTCGACTAACGCTTCCACCTGACCTAACCAGATATCACAGTCCTTAACCTCTAACTTGCGAAGTTCCTGCAAAACCACCTGATTCGCCTCATGAATCCGGATACTGCTCTCACGCTGTCTTTCCCATTCTCTCTTGGCACGGACATACTGCGTGCGGACAAAAGAAAGCTCAGCCGCGTTGCGCACCTGATATTTATGATACATATAATCCAGTGTGCGGACATTATTTACATATTTAATTTTGACACGGTTCAAAAGAAAAATGGCACGGTTGCCTTTCTTCTCCGTAATCACCATATCAATCCGGTTTTTTCTGGCTTCATTCAAAATAATAGCCGCAAATACAAACGTCACAAAAACCGTCACGACAAACGCAACATTAATATTCACCTTAAAGCATGCCATCAAAACCGCAAGCATTGCAAAGGTTGCTATCAAAAGTGCTGTCAGGCATTTTCCAAGTACCTTTAACATCCCCTGCCTGTGAATGATATCCTGTTTATCCGCAAGCAAAAGATTTTTCTCACCGGAAAGCTGACGCAAATCCTGTTTGATTTTCATCTGGTATTCTTCGTATTCCGTTAATTTTTTAATATCATCTTCCACCACGTCCTCATAATTATCCATGGCACGGCGCTGGGCTTCCGTAAATTTGTATTCCTGCTTCTGGCTCTTTTTGCGCTCTTTCGTCAACTCTACAATCTGCTTTGCCGCAGCCAGAAGTTTTTCCTGCTCCTCTTTTGGTGCGCGGTCAATAAGCTGAATGTCCTTTAAATACGATGTTACCTGTCCATATTCAAACTTAATATCTTCACACTGCTTTTTTGCCTCTTTAATGTTCTCGCAGAGGTGCTCCAAATAAGCAATGCGCTCCTTGTCATTGCGCAAATCCACTTTTTCTTTTTCAACACGAACCATTTCCTGTTCCAGTTCATTTAACAGTTCCTTCGTATCCTTTTTCTCCTTCACCATGTCACCTCCTGCCTAGTAAGCAAATGCCCTTCGCAGCTGCTCCTTGTAATCATCCATCATCGATTCCGTTTCTTCCGGCACATAAAAACCGGCAAGCACTTCCTGATACTTTAACCGTATCTGCTCAATTTCCGACGGTTTTAAGCCAAACGACAAACTCTCTTCCTCAAACGTTTTATCTTTTTCTTCCATCAGCAAAATCCACAAATAATGCTGCAACGATTCTCTTTTATTGTTCCGAATATAGGCTTCGCGGAAATCCTCCCCCGCCTCCAAAAACGAAGACGTGTAAAAATGAGCAATTCCCTCATTATGTAAAATATCTCCATACTCTTCCGGTGTAAACGAAATCGCATCCGGTCCCTGCAAAAGTTTCCGGTAAGCCATCACTGCCTTTCCGTAATGTCCGGTGCGCACATAATTGTCCGCCTTAATCTTCTTTTTCTGATAAGACGGCAAATGGTCAATCTCATCTAATACCTTAACAATCCCGCGGATTTCTTCTTCGTTGTAGTAATCACAGCCGCAAAGTGTCGTAACAACCAAATCTTTCAGCCCATGCTCTCCCACAATCATTGCCTCTAATTTCTCTGCTAACTCTTTTAATCCCAGTTCTTCCTTCATCCATTTTGCTAGAGAGATCTGAAAAAATTCCTCGTTTATGCCGTAAATATTGTGGTAAATGACATAGCACAATTCTTCGATGGAATAAATATTTTGCCCTAAATACGATAATTCATATGGCTTTTTGGCTATTTTCCCTTTGGCAAGAATCATTTTTTCCTCTCCTTTCTCTTTTACAGTTCTACCTGTTTTTCCCAAATCCGGTTTGACGTTGGAAACAGCTCTCCGAATCCTTCATCCTTTATTGTCACAATACATTGGCTCGGTGACTCAAAACGAATGCGTAACATCAGCCGGCAGCGCCTGTCAAGCCGTCCGGTAAGTGGGTCAAGTTCTATCATAAACTGCTTTTCTTTTTGGGTTAATACATTTTTTGTCTGCAAAGCAAGCTCGGTCTCACCCGAAGGAATCAGTTCCAATTCTTCATCGACTAAATACCAGGGAACTCCTGCCTCTACAAGAACTACCTTCTGCTGCTTAGCCTCCGCATATAAGTTCACCGCAACCTGCGAAGTCACCATCTGCTCATCTAACAGAAGATAATCTCCTAACCGCTTTTCTTCTGCCATCTCACGCGCCATCAGACAGGCACCGCTCACATACAGATTTCTTCCTTTGAAAAGCCTTCTGCCCACACACAATTTACGGAACAGCGAATCTGCCCATCCGCCTTCAAAGCCCTCTCCGGCCATGTAAAGCGTTGACAAAAGTTTTTTGTGAATCGCACCATACACAACATTTTCAAAAACGGCCGCCTTGTGCTCTTTATTTTCCTCCGGTAGAGAAACCGCCCCCGAATAATCGCGTTCGGAAACACCAACCAAAATCGGACTTTTGCTTCTATCTACCTGCATCTGATAATATGTCAACGTATTTCCCTCATAATCAAATAAGCCGACATCATTCATCCACAGTTCTTTCTTTTGGTTTAGCACATAATACGGAAATGCCTGCTTGTGGCTAATCACCATCGCACGCTCCCTGCCAATTCCAAGTTGTTCAAGTGCCGCATAAATGAGTTCCACATATTCTCTATCCGCATCCTTTACCGTAACAACGAGCTGCTTAATCGTTTCGCCAGGATAATCTTTTCTCGTAAGGGAAAGTGTTTTCCGAAAAAAGTAAGACAGCATATTCAGAGGTTTTGAAATTTTGCCGTCAACAACCACATCTTCCTGTCTGCGAATCCGCACAAGAAAATTCCGCAAAGGCTTTTCGCCCGAAAGTGCAATCTCGGTCGGAATCAGCCCTTCTGGATTTTCTTCCGTTTGTCCGATAAGCACCGGTATATTCTTTTCTCTGTCATAGACAGCCATCTGTGATTTTTCTTCGCCCAGGTCAAACCCAAGCAGCAGTGTTCGTTCACTCATGTGCTCTCTCCGTTTTCCTTCCCTTTTCTTTACTGAAGCGTAAATAATTTCTTAGCCGCAAAGCGGTCTTTTTCATAACGTCTGCGCAGACTGCCATACAACTCCATATCACCTGTATTCTTTGCTGCAATCATATCGTTAAGCATACGGAAAAATCCCAGCGCGCCTTTCGCCTGCTCTGTGCGGCGGGCGCACATCACTTCCGTTCTCTCTCCCGTTGTCTGCTCCTCAATGTAACAATATTTTTCTTCGCCGTCAAACAATAGCATTTCATACACATAAACACCCGAAAAAACCTGCCGCATCGGCATTGTTTTTTTCACTTTGCCGCCACGGTCTGTCTCACAAAGGAGAATTTCTCCCGGTGCGCCGCTATAATACTGGATAATCACGGTATTTTCAATTTCAAACGGAACATTCACCTTGCCAATATAATCTTTCATAAAGGCGAAAACAGTTCCCTCGCTCGCAAATTTTTCCAAATTCATTTCCACAAATTCTTTTTGCTTGCTGGCAAAATGCTCCTCTAACCGGTAATGGCGCAAAGCAGCCAAAACCATAACCGCATCTTTTTCATACATCGCTTCTTTTTCAATTTTAACAAACATTGGTTCCGACAACTCCTGCCGCTCCACGACATAATCATAAGCGAGCTGCGACAAAAACGCCTTCACTAACATCCGGTTTTCACCCGATTCCATATATTCCAGATAAATCGGCTCATACGGCTCCTGACTGGCACCAACAAACAAAACCTGTGCCAAAAGACGCTCCGTAATATCTTCATCCGCCCCGACTTCCGGCATTTTCCGGCACTTTTCATAAAGAGAAGTAAAAGTAATTAAATCTCCGGTATAATAGCGGCGCAGATATTTCATTGCATCCTTTCCGGCACAGCCCTGATGATACAAGTAAAGCGCCCATTTCACGAGCATTGGCTCTGACTCGTCCTTATGTTCCTTCACAAGCGCCTCTACGAGCGTGGAAAATGCATTCTTATCACATTCCGGCACACCATAGCGCAGCAGCATAACCTGTGCTTTTTCGTATTTTCCCTGTGCAATGCAGTCCGCCGCCACATCCGCAATCCGTTCCCTCTTAAGTGTAATCGGATTAAACTGCTCAATCAGCGAAAACAATGGCTCTGCCATGCCCTCGCGGCGATAATAATCATATAAACAAAGCAAAATTTTCTCCCGCATTTTCCGCCGTAAACAATCCATTTGCAGTGCATCCTGTAACACCAGCGCCTGCATATCCGTCATTTTTGCAGAACGCTCTGCCTTATATGCCAAGTGCGTAATCAACTTCGGATTTCTTGCACCCAGTTCATAGCACACCGGCGCTAACTTTTCCATCGAAAGCATTTTTTCCATCCGGTAATCAACCGTACCCGAATAATAAAGCCCTCTCTCATCCACGAAAAACAGCTGTGTATTCGGAGTATAAAGCGAAACTACCGCTTGTCCATTTTCAAAGGAATAATAGGTCTGCTCCTTCGTCTCACGGTGCACAACCGCCACACCGTCCATCCGGTCATTGCCGCAGGTAATCCGATGTGAAAACATCACTTCAGAAAGGTCATCCGCCATTTCCTTTGTCAGAGTTTCTTCTGTTACACACGCTTCATAGAGCAGCGCCAAATCCTCTGTAATCCGGTGGTGTGCAAGATTTCTCTCTACAAATTTATGAATCTGCTCGCCATAAGCCTCTAAAACTTCCGGTCTCTCACCGGCATGTTTTACCAGATAAGCATACAGAAACGCTTTGCATCTGTCATTCAAATGGTTCTCATATTGAAAATACGATAAGACCGCATCCGGAAGCGTCCGAACTTTCTCCGTATCTATCGTATACATATAATATTCATACAAATCCGTCAGCCGCAAATGCTTGTTGACACCTTTTTCAAACCACGAGAAATATTTTGCATCGCGGATTTCATTTCGGATGAGCATTCCACAGATGCCATGGAGCGTATCGGTCATGACAAAGAACTCATACAGTTTTTGTAAAATGGAAAACACTCTGGCATCAAAGTGTGGCAGGCGTTCTCCAAGAAAACTAACGGCAAGAGATACTTCTTTCGTAGTTAAATCACGTTTTAATCCATAGTTTACTGCGTTAATTGTCACGTCATCCAGACTGGAAATCAGGGTGGCATCCTCGCGGTAAGCAAGCATCATCGCCGAATATAAAAGCGGGCTGTTGCTGCCACTCTCCAACTGCGTGCGCAAATCTTTCTCTAACAAATGTCCAAAGCGGTAACGCTCGTCCACCTGCGTTAAAAGGTAAGTCAGTAAATCACTCTGATATCCGTTTTCCGCATACGAAGAAATCAGATTTGCCAGTCCGATGCGGTCCTCTTTGCGCTCAGAATCCATGATTTTAATAAATTGAATCAGGATATAATTTTCTACCTCTTCCAGTGATTCCCCTAGCGGTGGCATTTTTAAATTTTCCGTCTCCTGGAAAAAGGAGAGAATATTTTCCTTCTCGCGCAGAATCACGGCAATATATCCGCGCACCGCCTGCTCATATGTGCCACTGATTTTTTCGAGAATTTCGCGGTTCTTTTTGAGGAACTTTCCGAATGCCTCTCTCGTAACCCGCTTCTCCTGATATGATAAAAACATACGAATTGCCATGGCAATCGCTTTTTTTCTGGCTCTTTGAATCTTTCGCTCTTTTTCGCCGATTCGGTTGTGAGCTGTAATATGTATCACTTTTTTCTCGTACGGCGTCTGCAAAATCAAATCACCGTGGCGTCTTCCGGCCGGTACTTTATCTGCACAAATCGTAAATTCCAAAACATCTCGTCCATCCACAAATTCATCCGTCCACAGAACATGCGTCTGCACTTCAATAAAATCTGCCGTTGTGCGGACATGAATCCCCGCATGTCCCCATGTATTCACGCGAATCGAAATCGCGTCAGTTTGGTCTGTTCCATCTAATTCATATACTAGTTCTCTACCGGATGAATGCTCTGTTTCAAAGCGGATGGCTTTCTTTTTCTTCATCGCCACCAGAAATTCTTCCAGACTTTGAAGTTTTGTATTTTTCTTTAACAGACAGTCGTATAAAATGCGCCCGCTCTCATCCCGATATAAAAAGGCATCCCGAAACTCCGGTGCCAAAAATAAATCAACGCCATGTTCCGGATTTTTCTCAATCCGCTTCTTTAAGGTCGGATAATCCCGAATCTCTCCTTCTTCATCCCGAAGCACAGGAGACACAATTGTAATCTCATACGGCAGCTTTTCTTCGCCGCAGTCAGTAATTAAATCTAGATTTCCCTTTAGTTTTTCCCCCGGATTTAATTCGCCGGCATCCACATCAACCGTCAGTTCATTCTTTGTCCCATCAAAAAAAGGCAGGAAATCAATGCACATCTCCTCGACAGTGCCAAATCCTTTCACTCTTGTGCCGAAAGAATTTTCCAAAAGAAAGCTTGCCGTCCCATGTGTTCCCGCTGTTACCTCAAACACCAATTTTTCAATTGATAAACAAAGTTTTGGCGTTTCATATATGAAATTTCCTTTTGCCAATGACAAAATCTTTTCTCTCATTGATAACCTCCTAACCTCAATTCTATAGTATACCATTTTTTATGCATTCTGTGAATAGTAAGAATCAATCTATTTTTGTATTGCTAAGTTCACGCAGTATGTCTATAATAAGGAGAGGACGAAAGAGAGGAGTGACTCAAATGGCACTAAAACCAAAAGAACATTTTCACGGAAGCGATTTAGAGAAAATCGAGGCCGTCTATGGAATAAAAAAAGAAGACATTATAAGTTTTTCTGCGAATGTAAATCCACTTGGTGTTTCGTTTCGTTTAAAAGAAACTTTAACGAATCACATTGACGCTATCACGACCTACCCGGACCGTGAATACACATCTCTGCGCAAATGTATTGCAGACTATGTACACACAAACTATAAAAATATTGTTGTCGGGAATGGTTCGACAGAATTAATTTCGCTCTTTATCCAGATTACACACCCGATGAAGGCACTGATTGTCGGTCCGACCTATTCCGAATACGAGCGGGAAGTCGCAATGGGCGGCGGACGCTCCCATTACTTCAGCCTCACGGAAGCCAGCGAATTTGAACTGGACACAAAAGCACTCACCGAGGAACTTTCCGCCAATGTCGATTTGCTGATTTTGTGTAATCCAAACAACCCAACGTCATCTGTCATCAAACGCCAGCAGATGCGTGAAATTCTGGATTACTGCAAACGCAAATCTATCACCGTGCTTGTCGATGAAACTTATGTGGAATTTGCCGAGGAACCAGATGAAGTAACCGCGATTCCGCTTACCGAATACTACAATAACATTGTCATTTTGCGCGGTATTTCAAAATTCTTTGCAGCACCGGGACTCAGACTTGGCTATGCCATTTGCGGAAACCGTGATTTGCTCAATGAAATCAATCAGAAAAAGAATCCTTGGACGATTAACTCATTGGCTGCAATCGCCGGAGAAATCATGTTTGAGGATGAGGATTATATCAAAAAAACAAGAGAGTTAATTTCTTCGGAACGAGCACGAATCTGTGCACGCCTTGACGAGAGTCCGAACTTTAAGGTTTACCATGCACACGCTAATTTTGTACTCGTAAAAATTACGACCGATAAATTTACTTCGGAGGACGCATTTGACGCCTGCATACGCAAAAATCTGATGATACGGGACTGCTCTACATTTCCGTTTCTGAATAATAAATATATCAGACTCTGCTTTATGATGCCGGAGCAGAATGATGCGTTGCTTGATGTTTTGCTGGGATTATAAAAAGATTGTATTAACGGTTGGCTTGAGGCTATTTTAAGTTCTACATTACGTTTTTATTCCTATGCGCTTCGTGTGCCGCTCCCGCTTAACAAATACGAAAATATCGATAGACAAAAGACGTCTATCTGATATTTTCGTATTTGTAGCACACTCACCACATAGGAATAAAAACGTAATGTTTGAGCCAAAAAAGTCAAGCACCCGTGATACAATCTTTTTCTTTTCCTCCCAGATGCAAAAAATCCAAGTAACTAGTAACTCTACTACTGTACAACCCCTGCATTCATTGTACAACAATTGAATTTTGTCAGATATTTTGCTGCTAATCTTTTGGATTCCCGCAAAGCAGAAGAAACCCTTTGTGACTCGTGGGTTTTGAGTACGTCGGTATGTGTTGCAAGAAGTCCAGTGGACTTCTGTTCTGCAACGACCGAAGCGGAGCGTAGACCACTGGTGTTTTCAGTGCCCATACCGCTACGTACTCAACGAGCGAAAGCGCCCACGAGACGCAAAGAGTTTCTTCTAATTTGCGGAACCAAAAAATTGGAGCAAATTTTTATCGATGAATAATCTCATGTCTTCCCGGTCCATTGGAAACCAATTTAACCGGAACACCTAATTCTTTTTCAATAAACTCGATGTACTTACGGCAGTTTTCCGGAAGTTTATCGTATTCCGTAATGCCACGGATATCTGTCTTCCAGCCCGGAAGCACTTCATATACCGGTTTTGCCTTTTTCAAAGAAGCTGTTGTTGGGAAATCTTTTGTTACTTTGCCATCGATTTCATAGCCAACACATACCGGAAGTTCATCCAGATAACCAAGTACGTCAAGCACGGTAAGTGCAACCTCTGTCGCACCCTGAATCCGGCATCCGTAACGGCTTGCTACCGCATCAAACCATCCCATACGTCTTGGGCGGCCTGTCGTAGCACCGTACTCACCGCCGTCACCACCGCGGCGTCTTAATTCATCTGCCTCTTCTCCAAAAATTTCACTAACAAATTCACCGGCTCCAACAGCACTTGAGTATGCCTTAACAACCGTAACAATTCTCTTAATCTCATATGGTGGAAGTCCTGCTCCCACTGCACCATAGCCTGCGAGTGTAGAAGAAGATGTAACCATCGGGTAAATACCATGGTCAGGGTCTTTCAGGGAACCAAGCTGTCCTTCTAACAAAATTCTCTTGCCCTGCTCTCTTGCCTCATAAAGGAACGCAGACACATCACATACATATGGCTCAACCATCTTGCGGTACTCGCGCAGCGTATCCATCAACTCGTCAACATTCAATGTCGGTTTGTGATACAAATGTTCCAAAATAACATTTTTCTGAACACAAATGCGCTCTAACTTCTCACGGAGAAGTTCTTCATCAAAAAGCTCGGAAACCTGAATTCCGACTTTTGCATATTTATCAGAATAGAATGGCGCAATACCGGATTTTGTCGAACCAAATGATTTTCCAGCCAGACGCTCTTCCTCATACTGGTCAAACAAAATATGATATGGCATCACAATCTGAGCGCGGTCCGAAACTTTAATCTTCGGCATCGGTACACCACGGTCCACAATTCCCTGAATTTCCTTAAATAAATCCGGAATATTCAGCGCAACACCATTTCCGATAACACTTGTCGTATGGTTATAAAAAACGCCGGACGGCAGAATATGAAGGGCAAATTTACCATAATCATTTACGATGGTATGACCTGCATTACTACCTCCTTGAAAGCGTACGATAATATCGGACTCTTCACCGAGCATATCCGTAATCTTTCCTTTTCCTTCGTCTCCCCAGTTTGCTCCTACAACGGCTGTTACCATAGCCATTCCTCCTTAATGTCCCGCTTTCGCGGCACCGATTATTTGCATCAAAAAGCACATGCGTTAATATTATACATGAAAACACGCCGCACTTCAACTTCTTTCGCAAAATTAATCCCATTTTTCCATCAATAAAAAATCACGGATATTCTTATGCTTAATTCCATTGCGCCCAAAATCAAATTCATCCATAGAAACCACATATTTCGGATAATTATCTCGTATGGAATCAAAAATACCAAATTCTCTTGTAATCGTTTCCTCTGCCGCTAACAGATACGTCACCTGAACATATAATTTGTCACCGCGTTTGTCTCCCACAAAATCAATTTCCCGGTTTCCGTATTTCCCCACCGTGACCGTATAACCACGACGAAGCATTTCCATATACACAATATTTTCAAGCACAAGATTAATGTCCCTCATATTTCCACCATAAGCAGCTTCTCTTAATCCGTGGTCCACCAAATAATATTTTTCATTTGATGCAAGAATCTGTTTGCCCTGTAAGTCCTGACGTTTCACCTGATAAAATAAATACGAATCACAACAGTATTTGATATAATTTAATATTGTCTCTGCTGCCACTACCCGGTGCTCACTCTTAAAAAATTTAGCAACCGATGACGCTGAAAATGTAGTTCCGATATTCGCCATCACATAGGCAACAATACGCTCCAGCAAATCAATATCACGAATTTTATTACGCCTCACGATATCTTTCAGTTGAACAGAATTAAAAACATCTGTCAGATACTGTCTGGAAGGTTCTTCCTCATAAGAAAGATTCGCCAAATACGGCATTCCTCCCAAAAGCAGATATTTCTGAAATGCCAAAGTCTCTGTTTCATCCGGCATCTTTTGACGGTACAATTCAAGAAACTCCGCAAAAGAAAACGGATAAATGACAAACTCAACATACCGCCCGCCAAGATATGTCGCCAGTTCGCCTGACAGCAATTTGGCATTAGAACCCGTAATATAAATATCACAGTCTAAACTTACCCGAAGGGAATTAATGCACTTTTCCCAGTCGGTGACTTCCTGAATTTCATCAAAAAAAAGATACACTTTTCCCTTTATCTCTGCCGCACGTTCTAAAATTTCACTGTGCAGATTTTGTGCTGTCTGTAAATGTGCATATTGCATATTCTCAAAATTAATGCAAATAAACTGCGACTGTGAAACACCTGCTTCCAGTAATTCCTCTTGAACCAATTCAAGCATAACCGATTTTCCGGCGCGCCGCACCCCCGTCATAACCTTAATCAGGTCATTTCCTATAAATGGACGAATCCTTTTCATATACAATTCTCGTTTAATCATAACTGAACATCCCTCCATTTTCTCAATTTCTTACTTATAGTATATCCAATTTACAACAAAAAAACAAGGAACAATTTTGAATTTTATCAGTTATAACTGATAAAATAATAAATCGCTCCTTGTTTATTCGATATATCTGCTATTTTTCAATCTCCGCCAGCCGTTTCTCCGGCCAATCCGTCGACGTATGAACATTCAATATGCTCGGCGCCTCATGCATCGCATTGTAATACCACAGTGACGCCTCGGAATCATCGCCTCTCTCGTGGAAATACTCGCCCAGTTCAAAACACATTTCGGCGGAGCCTTCGGTGAGCATATCTTTCAATGCCATTTTCATCATAATGCCCGCGTCCTTCCGGATTCTTGCCGCACGGCAGACCACGCATGCAGCTTCCTTCATCTCATCCGCACTCCGCTCCGGGTCCATCACAGACGCCGCAAAAAATTCTTCCGCTTCCAAAAAATCTTCATCATCCCCGGAAATATACAACTCCATCGCATACATGTGATGCAGCCGTTTTGACAGCCGAAGTCCTTTGTGAATGTGTTTCCGGAAAGTTGCAAAATCACGCTTACAGTGGTTGCTCTCCGGATAGTGCCCGATGACAATATCCGAATCAAAAACGACCGGGTCTAGACGAACCATCTCGTGAATCGGTTCAATCCATGTAAATTCCCGAAGTCTTTTAAAAAGTTTCGGACGATACTCTTCGTCAAAATTATATGCAGTTCCATGAGACAACTGATTGCCATACTTCATCTGCACAATTTCAATTTCCGGCAAAAGCACTTCCTTTAATTCACGAAAGCGTTTTCTGTTTTCCTCGTCAATTACCTCATCCGCATCCGCTGTGTAAATATAGTCTTTTTCTGCCTTAGAAAAAGCAAAATTCCGCGCTGCCGAAAAATCATCCACCCACGTAAAATCATATATTTTATCTGTATAATTTGCCGCAATTTTCTTTGTTGCATCCGTGGAGCCGGTGTCAACAATCACAATTTCATCCACCAAATCCGCCACACTATCTAAACAGCGTGTGAGAATTTTCTCCTCATTTTTCACAATCATACATAAACTAATCTCAATCATATTCTATCCTCCTATCGTGGAATCCGGCACCAGCCGACAATTTGTATCTGTAACTCACGGCGTCCATTATATTCATTCACCGACGGATAATATGTAAATGCAATGTCTAACAGATTTTCGCGCCCCTCGTACATCCGCTTTAACTCAGCTTCTCCCCACTCCGCAATGACAAACTGCTCAAACTCCTCGGTCCGCCGGAAACAGACCGCTCCGATGCGATTGCCGACATCGTTTTGCACCTGCAGCTTTAACACTGTCCCCTCAACGCCAAATTTGCGCCCCGACAAAATACGAAAATGCTGTTCTGCAAAAATCGGCCTTGGATTTCCCACGCCAAACGGCTCCATTTGTTCAATTTCACTTAACAATGTTTCTGTTATGTAGCCAATCGGCATCGGTGCGTCAATTCTTACGACCGGGCGAAAATCCTCTTCTGTCAGCACACAATTTTCATTTAACCGCTTTTCTAACTCCGGCAAATCCTTCCTGTGAAGTGTCATGCCTGCCGCCATTTTGTGGCCGCCAAACCGCTCCATCAAATCTTTGCACGCCATCAATTCGTGAAACATGTCATACACCTCAATCGAGCGCCCGGAGCCCTTCACAAGACCATCTTCCGTTTCCGTAAAAACAATCGTTGGGCGGTTGTACCTCTCCTTCACCCGTCCGGCAATAATACCAACAAGGCTCTCATGCGTATCCGGCAGTAATACAATCAGCACCTTTGGCAGCTTATTTTTGGCCTCTTTCTCCTCCAGTTTTAAATAGGCTTCTTCCGCACCGTCTTCTGTCATTTGCTTGCGGGATTCATTAATTTCTTTTAACCGCTCAGCTTTCTCCAACGCCTTTTCTTCATCCTCTTCCATCAAAAGAGAAAAGGATTCTGCTACGGTCGCTATACGCCCTGCTGCATTAAAGCACGGTCCCAGGATAAATCCAATATGTCCTGCCGTAATCTGCTTATCTTCCAATTCCTGTACTTTAAGCAATGCGCGAAGCCCTATATTTTTCGTATGCGAAAGTGCTTTCAAACCATATTTTACCAAAATCCGGTTTTCCCCTTGCAGTTCCATTACATCAGCCACCGTTGCAATCCCGGCGTATTCTAGCAATTCATCCTTAGCTTCCGCCGGAACCTGCTGCGCATCATACAGTGCACAAATCAGCTTAAACGCCACACCGGCGCCACACAACCCGCGAAACGGATAAGTTTCATCATCCCGCTTTGGGTCTAATATAGCATCCGCATTCGGCATCTGCTCCTGCACCTCATGGTGGTCGGTAACAATTACCGTCATACCAAGTTTCTTTGCATAATCCACTTCCTCATTCGCCGCAATTCCATTATCGCACGTAACAAGAAAATCACGTCCGCCCGCGAGCGCCTCATCTACAATACGTCGGTTCAGTCCGTACCCTTCTTTTACACGGTCCGGCGTAAAAATTTCAGAATCCAATCCAATCTTTTGAAATCCCTTCCACAAAATATATGCGGAAAAAATTCCATCGCAGTCAAAATCCGAGGCAATTGCCACCTTGCGCCCCTGCTCTTTCGCCTTTACAATCTCTCGGACCGCCTCATCCATCCCTTTCATCAAAAAAGGATCATGCAAATCATCAAGCGTACCATATAAAAACTCCCGCATCTCCTGCTCACTTTCGACACCGCGGTTCATAAGACACCGCACCGCCAGAGGCGAAACCTTTAACTTCGCCGACAAGCCATTAAAATCTCCCTTTTTTGTTTCCACAATCCATTTTTCGCGCACAACTGTTTCCTCACTTTGCTAATCTGCTTTCGTATATGTCAAGTATAGTTGATTCGCAGTGGATTTTCCAGTAGATTTTAAGGTTAGTTTGTGTCAAGTGTTGTTGGCACTTTTTTGTATTCCAGTAATTCCGCAAATAAACTTTGCGTCTCGTGGGAATTACTGGAATACAAAGGAACCGGCAACAAACATTTGACACAAACCTGTGAGGTTCTGAAAGCCTACGATACAGAGCTTGCAGAAAACCGTGACAAAAAGAGTTATCGGGGAAAAGAAATTGATATGTAGAATTAATGAGAGGCCATGTGCCGTTAATAGATGCAGCAACAAGCGCATCCAGGAAAATATTCCGAGACGCGTTTATAAGATGATAAAAAAACTGAGTTTGGAATGACGGGTTTGTGACAAGTGTTCGCTGCCAGTTCCTTTGTATTCCTGTAATTCCGTAGAAAAACTTTGTGACGAGTGGGTTTTGAGTACGTCGGTATGAGGCACTGGTGGTTGCAGTGCCCATACCGCTACGCACTCAATTAGTGGGAACGCCCACGAGATGCAAAATTTTTCTACGGAATTACAGAAAACAAAAAAGTGCCAACGAACACTTGACACAAACGATTTTAAGGTTAAATTTGACTTTCCACCTGCTTCTCTTTATAATATCCAGTATACGACAAGAAAGGGGTACCCTCTATGAAATGGATACGTTTTACACTTGATACACATACAGATGCCGTGGACATGCTCAGCTATATGCTTGACGAAATCGGCGTGGAAGGAATTGAAATTGAAGACCATCTTCCATTAAGCGAAGAAGATAAGAAAAAAATGTTTGTCGATATTTTACCGGACCCAGAAGATAACGATGGGACTGCAAAAGTTCACTTTTACATGGAACCGGAAAACTGTGACCCGGAAAAAGTCATGATTCAGGTACAGAATATTTTTCAGGAAATCAAGCCTTTCTGTGAAATCGGAAAAGGAACCATTTCTCTTTCGGAAACCGAAGACAAAGACTGGATTAATAACTGGAAAACATTTTTCAAACCGTTTCGTGCTGCCGACGATATCGTCATCAAGCCAACCTGGGAAGAATATAAAAAAGAAAAAGATTCCGATATTCTTATCGAAATCGACCCCGGCATTGCTTTTGGCACCGGTTCCCACGAAACAACGAAACTTTGTATTCAGGCACTTGATAAATATGTAAAAACCGGGGACTCCGTCCTTGATGTCGGATGTGGCAGCGGAATTCTCTCAATTGCCGCTTTGAAGCTCGGTGCCAAGCACGCCACCGCAATTGACATTGACGAAGTAGCCGTAAAAGTTGCTGCTGAGAATATGGCAGTAAATCATATTCCGTCTTCTGACTACACCCTTTACGATGGTGATTTAATTTCCAACGCTTTTTTGAAGGTGAAAGCCGGAACCGGCCACGACATCGTGGTAGCAAATATTCTTGCCGACGTCATCATCCCGCTCACAGGCGTTGTAAAACCTCACCTTAAAAAAGGCGGTCTTTACATTACATCCGGCATCATTGATACGAAAGAAGCCGAAGTACGTGAAGCGTTACTTGAAAATGGATTTGAAATTCTTGATGTAACTTATATGAAAGAATGGTGCTGCTTTATTGCGACAATCTAATGTAACACAAAAAATACCACCCGCCAAAATTATTTTGACCGGGTGGCATTTTTATTTTAAGAATCTCTTATTTACTTTTATAAGCATCCTTTGCGTTTGCTACTGCAAAGAAAGCAGATTTCGGTGAATACAAGCCATTGAACAAGCAAGGTACACTGCTTGCACGCCATGAAACACCATCATACAAACTCCAGATAACAAGGGCGCTAATCTTTGTTCCCTTTGCTTTACTCTGCAAAAGAGCACCCATAATCTGGTCATAGTAAGCAGCCTGATCCTGATCTGTCACTACTTTATCTGCTGTCGATGTGTAACCGGCATCAATCTCTGTGATATGAATGTCCATATCCGGCATATTTGAGCGGAAACACTCAAGTGCCTGTGCATACAAATCCGGGCTGTGTGCTGCATTGCCAACCGTCAAGTGACTCTGCATACCAAGACCATCACAAATCTTTCCATCCTCGTTAATAAAGTCAATCAAAAGAACTTCATCTTCCGGACAAAGATAAGTATTAAAGTCATTGTACATCAATTTCACATCGTCGCGGTCATATTTTTTACAAATTTCATCTGCCCACTGGAATGCTTCTTTGACAAACTTCGGACGAAGCGTTACTCCGGTACTTGACATATAACCGGCATTTTTCTCTTTATCCGTAATGCCATAAATCGTATTCCAGAATGTTCCCTTAGGACTTCCGCTATGCATATACTCATTTACTACGTCATAAGCATAAAGAACGCATTTGCTCTTGTCGCCACCGGCAAGTTCCAAATCTTTCTTCAAAATATGCTCCATCACATTCTTTACAAAATACTCAAGACGCAAATCCATGTTTTCTTCAGAAGTATTCTTACTCTTGTTATTTACAACAGAGAATCCTTTCTGGAAGAAATAGGTAGGAGTCTGCTCATGCCACAGTAACGTATGTCCACGAAGTTTCAATCCTTTTGCGTGGCACTCGGTCAAAATCTTATCAATCGTATCAAACTTGAGTTTCGGAACTACGACACCTGTCTTTTTAACAATTGTGTCCTTTCCATCTACAGTCTCTGTTACGTTATAAGTTGCAGAGTTATCTGCCTGTTTGTCATATCCTTCCGGAATATACAAACCTTGTGCTTTGGCATCTTCAAGTGGCACTGCATCAATTTTGTCAGAATCCATAACGGCATTCGGTTTCATCTCGTTACCAGGAGTAATGCCATTATACTGTTCATTCAAGAACTTAGAAGCTGTATCTCCAAGAAGATCATTTGCCGATGCACCAACAGCTACCACACCAAAAGTATCACTGTAAATATCTTTCAGTTTCGGAATATCCGTTGCCTTGGATGGCTGTGCCGTTTTTACAATCTTCATGTTATCAACATACATATCACCGGTTGTACCATCATCACTCTGGAAATAGAATCCATAGAAGTACATGTCATCCGGCACAGTGATTTCGTAGTCGAAATCTTTCCACTGACCTTTTGTTGTTTTCCAGCGGGTTTGCGTGATACGAGTCGGCATATAAGCATACGACTGATCGCCACCTTCAATCGGAATCACCTGTTCGTTAAAGTTCAATGAAGACACTTCACTGTAGGCAGTAAAGGAAACGCGGTAAGTAGCACCACCTTCTAATTTCTTTGACAGATTAATCATAGCTCCCTGCCAGCTCTTTGAATTTGCTTCACGGTGGCATTTGAGAACTTTCTTGCCAACTGCACTGTTGCCGGTTGGAAGTGTACTCGAATCAACAACCTCCAGATAATCTTTCCGGTGTTGTTATCATCTGAGAACGCGCGAAGAATCCATCTTTTCAATCCTTCCGGATCCGGAGTATCCTCGTTTACGCAGTCCGTCGACTTTGTACCAGTTTCTACATCCTCAAAATCTTCATCATACACAGTTGCTGTTGCCGGGTCAATCTTTGCTTCCGGCACTGTTGTAGGGAATGTATCCGGGTCTTTTGCTTCCGGTGCCTTTGCCGTTTTGTAACCCTGGTCAAGTGCACGCAGTGTAGGAACTGCTGTCGGAGCAGCCGTCGGTGTAGCCGTAGCTTTTGCTCCCGGTGTATCAGTTACCTTTGCCGGTGCAGTCGGTGTTGCCACCGGTGCTTTTGTTACTGTTACTTTGTCTGCTTTTTTGACTGTAATCTTACAAGTCTTTTTGTAGGTCTTTTTACCTACTTTGATTTTGGCAGTCAAAACTGTCTTTCCTGCCTTTTTACCTTTGATTGTTACGCTGTTTTTCTTTTTCTTAGAAAGCGTGACAACCTTCTTGCTTTTCACAGACCAAGTTGTCTTCTTAATCTGCTTTGTCTTAACACCTTTCACTGTAACTTTCTTTGTTTTACCTGCTTTTACAGAAACCTTTTTTACCAAAGATGGCTTCTTTGCAGCCTCTGCCTTTGGTGCGCTAAGCGCAGGAATAACAAGAGAAAGAGCTACAGCGGAAACAATGAGTTTCTTCATCTGTCTCTTCAATGTCTTGACCTCCTTTTTTATGTTTTTATAAAAAAAAGCACTACCCGATTCGAGTAGCGCTTTTTTATCTGTATAAGTACTCGTATACGTACTTATATTTTATCATTTTAATAATGAAATAGCAATCACTTTATAAGATTTATGATATATATAAGCAACATTATATGTGTGTATCACCATATCTCTATATTAGCTAATCCCAATACTGCTTTTTCGCATCAATTACAGCATAGAATGCAGCTTTTGGCATATACAAACCATTGAACAGACATGGGAATTTTGCCGGTCTCCATGATACACCATCATACAAACTCCAGATAATCAATGCTGTGATGTTGCCGCCATTTTTCTTGTTAGTCAAAATCGCATTCATAATCTGGTCATAGTATGCTGCCTGATCCTCATCCGTCAATGGCTTGTCCTCTGTGCTAACCATTGTTGCATCAAGTTCAGTAATCTGAATCTCCAAATCCGGGCAGTTCAGACGGAAGTACTCCAATGCCTTTGCATAGTTTGTTGCACTGTGGAACGAGTCCGTAATGTCCAAGTGTGACTGCATACCAATACCATCACATACTTTACCCTCACTATTAATGTAATCTACCAGGTGAATGATATTTTCCGGATTCTGATAGCAGTTATAATCGTTATAAATCAGTTTAACATCCAAACGGTCATATTTTACAAGCATTTCGTGTGCATATTTGAAAGCATCCTTTACATAAGAAGGACGAAGTGTCACACCATGGTCTTTCACAGACTTATCATATGTGCCGTAAATCAATCCCCAATAAGTAATATTCTTGGAGTCTTTCTCCGCATTTGCACTGTGCAGATACTCATTTACTACATCGTAGGAGTATAAACAATCTGCATACTCACTGCTCAATACATGGTTCATAACTGTCTTAACATAGAACTCAAGACGCGTATCCATGCACTCTTTGGATGTGTTGTACTTCTGTCCTGTCGTAATTTTATAATTCTGCTGGAAGAAATACTTCGGTGTCTGCTGATGCCATACTAAGGTATGTCCACGCAGTTTCACGCCTTTCTCATGAGCAGCTTTCATAATCTTATCTACATTATCAAAATTCAGTCTCGGCACGGCATACTCACCCGTAGCTGATTTAAAACGGTTGTCATCATAAGAAATGTAGTTATCCGGAATAATATATCCCATGGATTTTGCATCCTCTACTGTGATGAAATCGGTCTTATCCGCAGAAACTTCATCGGTTGGTTTCACAAGTTTACCAATCGTAGAACCAAGAATTGCATCCGGTTTCATTTCGTTACCCGGTGTAACGGCATTGTACTGCTGAGAAATAAACTCGGAACCATTCTTACCAAGAATCGAAGCAATTCCTGCTCCAACGCCGACAATCGGGAATACATCTTTGTAAGTATCCTTCAAAGAATCAATTGTTTTGTCCGGATTTGTCTGCAATGTCTTTGTCAAAGTAATGTTGTCAAGGTAAATGTCATCGTTACCATTTCCGTTATAAGACTCAAAATACAGTGCATAATAAAATTTATCATCCGGTACGGAAATCGTAAATGTTACTGTATTCCATTTTCCTTTCGGAATCTTTGTAATTGTTCCGGAAGTCGGACCAAAGTTACCATAACTTGGTGACAGTTCTTCCAGAGTCTGCTCCTGATAAGAACACATCAAATCGGTGTTCTGGCAGAATACATCTGCCTTAAGTTCATAGGTACATCCTTCATCCAGTTTATCGGTGATGTTCATCATCGGCCCCTGCCATGTTTTATCTTCACGGTGAAGGTGAAGTACATGTGTATTATTTCCTTCAACCGGAAGAGCACTTCCGTCTACTACATCCAAATAGTCTTTTGATGTTCCGACGCCACCGTCATCAGCCTTTTTATGTCCACGAAGCACAACTCCTTTGATACCATCTCCGGTAATTGCATCTTCTGTTTTTGTTCCGATTGTAACATCTTCAAAATCTACGTTATAACCAACTTTGGTAGCCGGATCAATCGTAGCTTCCGGTTTCGTAGTTGCAAATGAGTCTGCACTCTTCTTTGGTACTTCTGTCATATTTGGTGTTGCCAACGGTCGGAATGTAGCCACTGGTGTTGCCGTAGGTACCGCTGTTGCAGTGTTTGCCGGTGCTGTTGTTGCCGGAGTCTTCGTTGCGCCCTGTGTTGGTTTTGCAGTAATAACTGCAGTTTTCTTTACTACAGTAATTTTCGTCTTTAATTTATAGGTCTTTTTGCCAACTCTAACTTTCGCAGTCAAAGTTGTTTTTCCTGCCTTTTTACCTTTTAATGTAACGCCTGTCTTTTTCTTTGCCGAAAGAGAAACGATTTTCTTTCCTTTCTTTGGCAATGACCAAGTCGTCTTTTTGATTTTCTTTGCTTTTACTTTTTTTACAGTTACTTTTTTCTTTGCTCCTACTGTCACTTTAACGCTTTTCGCACTCAGCTTTGGTTTTGCTGCAGCTTCCGCCTTTGGAGCTGAAACCGCTGGAACCAATAAAGATAAAGCCATAGCAGAAACAATCACTCGTTTCAAACTCTTATTCATGCTTTTCCCTCCAAATATAAATCCTTACATATATTTCCTATAACAATTGTGTTATAAAACACTTTTTCACTACACGTCCAAATTATAATATCTTTACATGAAAAGAAGCGCCGCTCTTACGAGCAGCGCCTCCCATGATTCAATTTTAGTCAGCCTTATCAGCAATTAATTATTTTACAAGAGTAATGCTCTTCAAAACAATGTGCATATTTGCTGGAAGAGACTGTAACTGAAGGTTAAATCCTGCTACCGTTGCAAGTTCAGAAGGATTTGTCTTAGCAATTGTCAATGTACAAGTCTCTCCTGTATATGGACTAGCAAGCCAAGATTTGTTTGCTGTTGTATCATCTTCACCTGCCCAGTCTGTATCAATACCATCTGAAAATCCATCCAATTTAGCTGTTGCGGCATATGCAATTTTACCATATGTTGGAGCACCTTCTGCACCAGCGTAATCTTCTACTTTCTTGCCGTCTGCATCCTGTACTTCCCATGCAATCTGCAATGCAGTAAAGTCTGCAAGGTCAAGGTTGTTATCTGCAAGATATTTAGAGAAGTCTACATATGTCATTGCTTTTCCAGCCATAAACTCAAGACCTGCTGCAGAACTTGTAGCTGCTACACCAGCGCCTTCGCCAGGATTTGTTTTAGCAACAACACCATCACTTGTCAAATCAACATATACGTTGTTGTCTTTGTAAAGAGTAATGCTCTTCAAAACAATATGCATATTAGCTGGAAGAGACTGTAACTGAAGGTTAAATCCTGCTACTGTTGCAAGTTCAGTAGGGTTTGTCTTAGCAATCGTCAATACAGATGTCTGTCCTGTATATGGACTAGCAAGCCAAGATTTGTTTGCTGTTGTATCATCTTCACCTG
>ULVG01041355.1_pt1 | contig 39068 bp, 27 predicted proteins | sample 1959221 | NCBI WGS metagenome assembly ULVG01 (sample SAMEA4835780, study PRJEB28245) | human gut metagenome | biome: gut microbiome; material: fecal sample | place: Denmark | collected 2008
TTCCACTTTAAGTCCTTCTTGACTCTATAGGAACGGATATAGTCAGTGTCTTGAGAAAACTTGTAGAACCAATCGGTAGCTTTCTTTGGAGAAGTTCTATATTTAGTGTTGAATTCTTTAATTACATTTGAAGGTCTATCCACGAAGACTGACATGACTTTTGTATCGAATAAATCTCTATAAACGGTAGTATTTTCAGGGAATAAATTCTTTTCAAAAGCAAAGTCTAGAATTTCTTTTAATGTCGATTCTAAATTTACATTTTTGTATTCCTCTTCTGGTTCATTGTATTCATCTAGTCCAAGGATTGCTAGCAAAGAGTTTGTGCAATAAATCTTATCATCTTCTTTAATTAATTTTTTCTCTAATGCATAAGTGACGAGCTTTTTAATTGATTGATCTATCATTTTATTTTTTCTTTCCTGATTTAAGTTTGTTAAAGAACTTTTACTACACTAGGACCATCACCGACAGAGACGACATAGAACGAAGGCTTATATTGTGTTCTTTCGCAGTAAATCTTAGCAACATTTTGCTTATATGAATCGATGAACTCATCTTTGACCAAGGCGACGATACATCCGCCCCATCCACCGCCAGTCATACGAACACCTATGACTCCATTTTGAACTCTTGAAGCATCTACTAAGACATCTTGCTCATGACATGTTGCTTCATAGTCATAACGAATAGAAGCACCTGCTTCATTCATCAAATCACCGAAGTTATCAATCTTGCCTTGCTTTAAGACTTCAACAGCTTTGAGTGTTCTTTCATTTTCGGATATAGCATGTTTTGCTCTTCTCCAACAAGTAGGATTTTTAATAGCAGTGCCTAATTGATAGAAATCTTCCAATTGTAAATCACAAAGATTTTCCAACTCAGGTTTGACTGTCTTTAAGTCTTTAAAAGCTTCTTCTGCTTGTGCACGACGTTCATTGTATTTAGAGTCAGCTAATGAGTGAGGCTTGTTTGTATTTGTGACTACTATTTTTGCACCGTTTAATTTGATAGGTGCATAGACGAATTCAAGTGAGCTAGTATCGAGGAAGATTGCACAATCTTTCTTTCCCATAGCTGATGCGAATTGATCCATTATTCCACAATTTACACCATTGAAATTGTTCTCGGAGTATTTGCCGATTTTAGCAAGATCAATATTGGTGATTGTTGTCCAATTGAACATATCTCTAAGGACATATCCCATCAATACTTCGAGTGAAGCAGATGAGGATAAACCTGAACCGGCAGGAATATCGCCACCGACAACAGCATCAAAACCATGGGTGGCTCTTAATTTTCTAGCTTTGTTGAATGCCCAAATAACGCCTTTAGGATAAGCAGTCCATCCTAAAGTTTTTACATATTGTTTGTCAGGATTCTCATGGGAGAAAATGTTCTCGAGCTTGTCTTCGTATTTTCTTTCAGGTTTGATGTTGATAGAAAAGAAACGGATGGTGCTGTCGGTTCTAGGCTTTACTATCATATATGTTCCTATTGTTAAGGCACAAGGGAAGACATGTCCACCTAGATAATCTACATGCTCGCCGATAAGGTTAACACGTCCGGGAGCAAAGTATATTTTTGCTCCTGTAGTGTCACCATAAAGTTCTTCAAACTTCTTAGTAATGGAATCTACAATTTCTTGATTCATAGATGTTTTTTACTCCTAATGTATGGGTTTGCAAGGACAATTATAGATTAAGTGGGTAAGAAAAAAACAAATCCAAGAAAGAAATCTAAATAATGTGAAATAATACCCAAAAGAACTAGAAAAAAGTTGATAAAAATAGCTAATATTTAGCGTATAAATTATATAAAGAATAGAAGGGAGGTGGATATGTTAAAACTGGTTAATATAAAGAAAGATTATATTGTTGATAAAGACTTAAAAACAACGGCTTTAAAGGGAATATCCTTATCTTTTGGAGAGAAGGGATTTGCTGCTATTTTAGGTCCTTCGGGTTGTGGAAAAACAACTTTGTTAAACATTATTTCTGGATTGGACAGATATACAAAGGGTGATTTAATAATCGATGGAAAGTCAACAAAACAATATAAGGATAGAGATTGGGATAATTATCGTAATAAAAAGATAGGAATAATATTTCAATCTTACAATTTGATTCCCCATCTTTCTATCTTGGAAAACACAGAGTTGGCTTTGACATTATCTGGAATCCCTGCGAAAGAGAAGAAAGAAAGAGCTATGGAGGCTCTAAAACAAGTAGGACTAGAAAATCAAGCAAAGAAAAAGCCGAATCAATTATCTGGTGGTCAACAGCAACGTGTTGCAATAGCTAGAGCTATAGTTTCAAATCCGTCTATCATTTTAGCTGATGAACCTACTGGAGCTTTGGATTCTGAAACATCTACTCAAGTTATAGATATACTTCATGACATTTCCAAAGAACATTTGGTCATCATGGTCACTCATAATGAAGAATTGGCTTATAAATATGCAGATAGAATTATTAGGATGAATGATGGGTTAGTAGTTGATGATTCAGCTCCTTGTGATGAAGACAAAAAAGAAGAGGTAGTAAAGACTTCAGCTTTTAATAGTAAAGCTCCTAGACCATTAGCTGAAAGTGAAATTCAAGAAGCAAAAAGACAAGAGTATTATGATGAGGTAAACGAAGAGAAAAATAAGAAAGAGAGTAAAGGAAAAAAAGAGAAAGAAAAGAAGTCAAAGATGAGTTTCTTCACAGCTATGAAAATGTCTTTGAAGAACTTATTAACAAAGAAAGGAAGGACATTTGTAACAGCCTTGGCTTCATCATTTGGAATAATTGGAGTCGGATTAGTCTTAGCTATATCCGGAGGTTTTTCGGACTATGTCAATAGAACAGAGACCCAAACTTTAGCCCATTTTCCTATTTCAGTAGAAGGTTATGGACTTGCATCTGCTTCCGAAATGAAGTCGAACCAGAATACATATGATCAATATGAGAAATATCCAAATTCAGATGATGTTACTATAGTTGAGCCTACTCAAACTATGCTTCATATGAATGACTTAACTTCTGATTATTATGAATCATTCTTGATGGGTGGAACAGATTCATATGGTAGAAAATGGGCTGGACTCGATAAGAGCTTATATGCATCTATACAAAATAATTATTCTATTTCAGCGAATGTAATCGCTAAAACAAAAGATGATGATGGAAATGATAAATATACTTCTATCAATACATCTTCATCATCTGTAATTTCCTCTTTAACTTCTCCTTCATCTAGCTATTGGTCTGAGTTGCCGGGAGATGAACAATATATAGAGAGTTATTATGATTTATTACCTGGCGGAAGATTTCCACAAAGCAAAAATGAAGTCGTAATAACAGTCAATAAATATAATGGAATTTCTACAAACACATTAAAAGCATTAGGAATTAATCCTAATGAATTCAAGAATTTAGATGGAACTTATAAAACTATTAATACAGAGACTTTTAATAGTATGGAATTTAAATTAGTTCCTAATGATGTCTATTACACTGAAAATGAAATCGACGCTGATTCATCCACATTCTATGGGATAGGTCTTAGAGGTGCTGGTGAAGGTAATCAAGATAATCCATATTCATTTCCTAAATTGTTAAAATTTTTATCTTCAATACAATCTAATGATATAAATGTTGATAATAATACGCTTGCTAAAGAACTTATAAACTTCTTCATTCCTGTTGAAAATGCTAAATTATCAACAAGCATGACTATAAAATTAACAGCTTTATTAGTTCAAGTTAGAGCTCAAGTAGATAATACACAAAAAGCAAAATTAATTGCAGATTTCATCTCTTCCAATAAAACTCAACTTGAAAAAGAATTGGGTGGTGAAATCAACTTAATTAATTATCAATTACCCACCTATTCAAAGCCAAAAACTAATGATCAGTTGAAGTCTTCCTTTATTGATGATAAATCTCAAACCATTAAAATTGTCGGAATTCTTAGAAAGAAAGAATCTAAAACTATGGGAATTTTAGGAGATGGTGTTTATTATTTACCATCGCTAACCGAAGATGCTTTGATGGATGCGGGTAAATCTAATATTGCAAAGAAAAATGATAAAGATTATTTCTTTATCAACTTAGAAAGCTTAGCCTCTCAACTTGACAATATCGATTTCAATGATTTCATCAATGGAAATATATCTTCAATAAATTTTAAAGATACTTTCCAAGCATATAATATTCTTAGTCTAGATAACACCACTAAAGCTCCAGCCAAGTTTAGCAATATTAGTAATTATTCTAATTCTAGAAAGTCTATAGGAACTGATACTAGTGTTGGAAGTATAACTATTTATCCTGTCGATTTTAAAACGAAAGAGCAGTTATTAGCTTACCTAGATTTATATAACACTACTAAGAAAGCCGATGGTACTGAATTGAAATCGTCAGAGAAGATAATTTATACAGATGTATCTGCATTAGTTTCCGAATCACTAAGTACTTTGGTCAATGTGATCTCTATCGTTCTTATTTGCTTTGCTTCTATATCATTAGTTGTTTCTTCAGTGATGATAGGAATTATTATTTATGTATCCGTTCTTGAAAGAACTAAAGAAATAGGAATATTGAGATCCGTAGGTGCTAGAAAGAAAGATGTCGGAAGATTGTTTAAGATGGAATCTTTAGCCATAGGATTCATTGCTGGTGTTCTTGGAGTGGCCTTAACGTATCTCATATCTATTCCTATTAATATAGGCATTAATTTAGCATTCCCGGGATACGCAATAGGTAATATTGCTGCTTTGAATCCTCTATATGCCTTGTTATTGATAGTTGTTTCATCATTGTTGACTTATGTAGCTGGTCTTTCACCCTCGAAAAGCGCAGCGAAGAGAAATCCTGTCAAGTGTCTTAGAACGGAATAGAAGTGCATTTGGAGAATTACCCTTTATTTATTGATTCCTAAAGATATAAAAGAAAGTGAAATTTTACTTCGCTTTCTTTTTTAGTCCTTATATTAATTTCTAATTGGTGTTTTTCAATCTTTTGGCATAGCTACATAAGAAAAAATGGGATTATTTGTATTCCTGCATATATGGCATTTCTTATGGATTTTTAATTAGAGTTTAAAAAATAGAGTCTTTTTTAGCACTTCTTTAGCGTATGTAATTTTAACCTATTTTCGATTTAAAAAGAAAAGAGGTATCTAACATGTCACAAAGTGGTTTGACTAAGTATTACATTAAAAAGCAGTTAAAAGTTCAGAACAGTTATGTTAAAGATGTTAAAAACGGATTGACTAGAACTACATTTAAACTCTACACACCAGATGATTCCAAATTTTATGTTAATGTCGAATTTGATTATTTGTTGATGAGAGTTAATAAAGTGAAGATTTCATTTACAAATCTTGAAGGATTCAATGGAATTAAAGCAGTAGATGCAGCTAAAGAATTGACCGATCAAAATTCTCAATATAATGCTGATATATATTCTTTGGATCCCAAAGACTCAACAGGATGCACTGTTTTGTTAAATCCTAAGGCTTACTTCGGTTATATGAAAAATGCAATCAAGGCCAGACAATTTAACAAATTGAAAGAAAGAATGGGTGCCATTCTTTATGAATACATGTTTTCAGATATAATGGAAGTTATGGGATATGAAGGACAAGGATCTAATGAATTTGGATATGTATTAAACAATATGATTATGCCTTCAATGGGAGCTTATGTAGCTTCTAGAAAGAAGACTACTTTCTTATTCTTGATTCTTGGAATAGCTTTGCTTGTCGGTGGAATTGTAATGGGTGTATCTGGAAAAGACGGTGCTTTGGGTACGTTTGGTGTGCTTCTTGCAATTGTTGGTGGTTTACTTGCTCTTTATTATCTTTTCCAATTCTTGCACTATAAGAAACGTGACGAGAATGGTAGATAAAGGATAGCTGTTATGGATTTGCTCTGGCTGTTAATTGGATTTATTGTAGGAACTATCGTAATAGCAGCTATATTTACATGGTTGTGTGGTCAATTTTATTGGGTCTCTGTAGGCGTGATGTGTTTGTCTTGTATCGCAATTTGGATTGCTGCAATATATTGCAACATCGCTACAAGTGGGGCAAAGAACGATGATTTAAATGGCATTATCTTCTTCGTGCAATGTATTTGCGCAGTATTGATAGGTTTGGCTGCCGCGTCAGATATAGCTTTTGATCATTATTATGAGAATCAAATTAGTGTGAATCAAAACTTCTGGGGAGATTATGTCGCTGAAGGAAGAACTGTCGAGAAGTCTGAATTCTGGGGAGTCCTTGGATCAAGTCTTGTGACAGGATTTGTTGTTCCTGCTATCTTGTATGCAATAGCTGAAGCAATATTTAAGTTAGATAGTTTCTTCAATATGCAAGGTGCATATTTCACAGCGGCAGCTTCCTTGTTAGTTCTAATTCCATTCGGATGGTTGATGATTAAGAACTTTGTTTTAAACAGAGACTAATAAGGAAGAAAAACTTGATGAAATTGAGGGTGGTTAATCATCACTCTCTTTTATTTGCTTTTACTATGGATTCCAATTTGTTAAAGGATAATGATATTGTTTTATGTGAATTTCTTTGTTATTGACTTTTAGTATAGCACTTACATAAAATACGTATAGGAGGCTTGATTTGAATTAACTGACTTAATCTAAAGCCTTAAGATTTAATCAAATTTTAATTATTATGAAAATTGCAGTAGTGGAGAACGAAGAAAAAGATATTCAAGTATATAAAGAATATATCTCTAAATATCAAGAATCTACAAAAGAAAGAATAGAGGCTGTATTCTTTCAAAATGGAATTGACGCTATCACCGATTATCCCAAAGAACTAGACGCAATCTTTATGGATATTGATATGCCTATGATCGACGGACTGGAAACCAGTAAGAAAATCAGAGAAAAGGATTCGGATGTAATAATTATTTTTGTTACTAATCTGTCTCAATTTGCTATTCAAGGATATAAAGTACAAGCACTAGACTTTTTATTAAAGCCAATTGAATATATGGATTTTAAGTTTGAAATAGACAAAATTAAAAGAAACACTAATAGAAAAGGAAATGATTTTATTTGGGTTTCTACTAAAGGAACTACTATTAGACTTTCATTCAAAAATATTATTAGTATTGAAATATTCCATCACGATTTAATAATTAAGACCAATTTAAAAGATAATCCTGAATTCAAATTTAGAGGATCTCTTCAAGCGATAAGTGAAAAGCTTGATAATTCTATGTTTGCTAGAATTAACAATTATTCAATTGTTAATCTTTCTTATGTCAAAGAGATTAGAAAAGAAGATGTGATTCTTCAAGATGGAACATCAGTGTTGTTCTCTAGAAATAGAAAGAAAGACTTTATAGATGCATTCACGTCTTTTATGAATGGAGATATAACTATAAATGATAGATAAGATATTATTTGCTCATTTTTATAATCTTTATCTTGAGTTTTTGATTGCTCAGTTTATTTTCATGTTCAATGGTCAAAGAAGAAAGTATTATTGGTGGAGATTATTAATTGCTGCTGTTGCTGGATGTGGTTTTTATTTTTTACCGACATTGAATTTTTTGGATTTCAACTGGTCTTATTCTGTTGTGTTTTTATCCATCTTGATAGTTGGATTCTTCCTATATAAGAAACCTTCTATGATATTTGTTTGCACGGTAACAGGATATGCCTTGCAGCATTTGACGTGGAATACTATGGAGCTGTTTTTTGAATTAGCATATCCGAACGAAGATGTTCTATCACGTGCTGGTGCAATAGCGTATTATTTATCCTTCCTCTTTGTTTTCTATTTCACCACTTTCTTAATTATTTGGAAGAGAAAGGTGTTTATTGATTTCGATATAATCAGTCCTTCTACGATGATAGCTACACTAGTAGTATTGGTTGTATCTTTGATCTTAAGCGAAAAAGTAAAGAATTGGGATTATATCCTTAGACTTTATAGTATTGTATCTTCATTATTAGCTATTTTAGTCGTATCTGGAGCATTTAAGCTTAGCGATAATCAAAAGAAACAGATAGAATTAGAGCAAAATAATAGAATGCTTCAAAGCATGATTGAAGAGAAAGCTAATCAGCAAAAACTAGCTAAAGAAACAATAGATATCATAAATATGAAAGCTCATGATATGAAGAATCAAATATCAGTTTTGAAGAATCTCAATCAAGCTGAGCAAAGTTCATATATTGATGAAATGTCTAAATCTATAGATATTTATAACGATATAGCAAAGACAGGAAATGAAGTTCTAGATATAGTTTTGACTCAAAAAAGCCTTCTTTGTACCTCGAAGCATATAAAATTTACATATATTTGTGATGGGGTTCCATTTCAAAAGATGGATCCTATGGATGCTACAGCCTTATTTGCTAACTTATTAGATAATGCAGTTGAAGCAGTGGAAAAAGAAGATGAGGAAAATAGAATAATTAAATTAAATGCAAATATAAAAGGTAATTTCATATGTATACATATGGAAAATTATTGTAGCAAGGATATTAAGTTTGTTAATGGTGTTCCTCAAACTAGTAAAGAAGATAAGTCAAAACATGGCTTTGGAACTAAGTCGATCATGTATATTGCACAGAAATACAATGGTAATGTCACCTTCTCCTATAAGGAAAATATATTCTCAGTTAATATCTTAATGCCTGTGTAAGCGTGTACAAGTTAAGTCAAATTAGAATACAAGTTAAGTCATTTGAGCCATCAAAGGCTCGATTTTATTTTAATGTGTAAGTGCTTCCGACAAATCCTATCTTTACCGGCCATTTGGATTAGATTTATCGAAGCTTTGAATCAAATTCATTAAATTCATTAATATTTGGATTTATCGATGACCAAATAAATTAGTAAATGACTTAATGAATTAAAACTTACAATTTAAAGAGGTATTAAAAGTATGTCAAAGAAATCACTATTTCGTGGTTTGACTATCGTGTCAACATTCTTACTCTCAGCTTCTATTGTCTCTGCAAACGTTATGGAGTTCTACCGTGATGGAATGGACCAGACTTTCAAAACGGTCAGCTCTAAGATTGTCACTGAGGAATCTGAGAATGCTGAGGATGCTTGGAATTACGATTCACAATTCAAAAGTGCAAAAGACGCTTTTGAAGGATACAAAGAATTTGGACTTCGTTCATCTGAAGAAACAGCTGTATTATTGAAGAACAAGGACAAGGCATTGCCTTTGACCGAATCTACCCCCAAGGTCACAATGCTTGGACTTAGAAGTTATGCAGCTGTTTATGGCAACAGTGGTGGTTCTACCCCAGATAAAGCTAGTATTGATAGCGGAAATACGATTACTGAAGCCTTCCAAAAATCAGGATTTGAATTAAATCCCAAGACATTAGCAGCTTACAAGAAGTATTGCGAAGATTTAACATGGGGTGGTAGTGGATTCGGTGCTATTCCTCCTGAGTACAAAGAAATAGCCACTACCACAAATATCCCTGAGTTATCTCCAACAGAACTTCGTGGATTGGCATCTGATTATGATGAAGATTATGCTTCTTATGGAGATGCAGCTATCGTCGTTGTCGGTAGACCTGCAGGTGAAGGCAAGAATTATAATGATGGTGCTGAAGGAATGGATGATGGACTTCATACAACAACCGGCAACATCATGGGTCTTTCTGATGATGAGATGGCCATTATCAACGAAGCTAAAAAAGGTAAGGCTGATGGAAAGTTCAAGAAAGTTATCGTTCTTATCAATGCAACCAATGTAATGGAGTTCAAGAATCTTTCCAATGATGATTCTATCGATGCAATCATGTGGGTTGGACATCCTGGAGTATATGGATTCTATAGTGTTGCCAAGATGCTCAAGGGTGAAGTTAATCCTAGTGCTTATTTAGGCGATATATATCCTACCAATAATTCCGATAGTCCATCCATGCAGAATTTTGGAAACATTCCTTGGGCTGATCCTGACGATTTCACTTCTGCTGATAACGTCAATTCATATTTGGTTGAAGCTGAAGGAATTTATACTGGATATAGATACTATGAGACTCGTTATGCGGATATAGTTGCTGGAGTTAATAACGCTGCGACCGCTAAGGCTGGAACTTATGTCAATTCGGATGGAACACTAGCAACAGCTGATGGTACTTGGAAGTATGCTGATGAAGTCAACTATCCTTTCGGATATGGATTGTCTTACACTACATTTAAGACCACTTTGGATGACCTCCAAATCATGGGTAATAAGAAGAGTGGAACAGCTACAGTCACTGTAGAAAATACTGGTGATGTAGCCGGAAAGAAAGCTATTCAACTTTATGCTTCAGTTCCTTATACAACCTATGATAAGACCAACAATGTCGAAAAGAGTGCAATTCAATTAGTTAACTTTGAGAAGACTAAATTATTACAACCTGGTGAGAAACAAACCATCACTGTCGATATCGATATGGCGAATCTCACTTCTTATGACTACACCAACGCCAAGACATTCATTCTTGACGATGGAGATTATTATTTCACTGTAGGTGATGATTCTCATGAGGCTTTGAACAATGTCTTATCCGCCAAGGGATTCACTGTTACCAGCGGAATGACTTCTGTCGGTGATACATCCAACGTCAAGACTTGGACCAATGATGCATTTGATAAGGATACATTCTCTGTCTCTGACAACGGAACAGCTATAACTAACAAGTTGTCTGATGGTGACTATTCCATGGATTTGAATTCATTCATGCCTAATACTGTCACTTACTTGTCTCGCTCAGACTGGAATGGCACTTATCCCAAGACTTACTCTGGACTTGTACCTACCGATAGAATGAAGACTTTGTTGAAGAACGATTTCATCGCCTTGAGTACAAATGATGATGTCTCCGATATCATTTGGGGTGATACTACTTCTAAGTTGACACTCAACGATATGAAAGGTGCTTCTTATGATGATCCTCGTTGGGATGAATTGCTCAACAAATTAACTATTGATGACTTCCTCGACTTTGCATCTAACGCCTTCCACAACATTCAAAAGATCGATTCAGTTGGATATGTCGGACATAAGGCTGATGACGGTCCTGGCGGATCAGATTCTTACTCATTCAATAAAGGTATGTATCGTGGACGAGCTTGGGCTGATGCTGAAACCTCTGAATATGGAGCTCTCGGAACTAGAGTCACTCCTTCTCAAGAGAACTTAGCTTATTCCTGGAATAAGGAACTTTGCTTCGAAGATGGTGAGTTGATCATCGGTGAAACTTCACTTATCTTCAATCTTCCTATCATGATTGGTCCTGCTATGAACATTCATCGTAACGGATACAACGGAAGAGGTGGAGAATACTTATCAGAGGATCCTATTCTTTCTGGATACATTGGAAGCAATATGGTCCAAGGTGCTCAATCTAAAGGCTGCTTGGTCAACATTAAACATGCTGCATTCAATGATCAAGAAATCAATCGTAGTGGTGTCAGTGTTTTCATGAATGAGCAAAAAGCTCGTGAATTAGAGCTTAGAAACTTGCAACAAGCTTTTGAAGGAAAAGGAAAATCTGCTTCCTTCAAGAATGACGAGTCTAAGAAAAATACATTTACTACCGGTGCTTTGGGAGTCATGACTTCTTACAATAGAATCGGTTCAGTAGCTTCTAGTGCAAACAAAGCCGTCATGGTCGATATTATGCGTAATGAGTGGGGATTCAAAGGATACAATGTCACTGACTTCACCGGTGTATCACCTAAGGCTGCTCCTAAGGAGTCTATCCTTGCTGGAACCTGTGCTTTCTGTGGATTCGGTAAACCTTCACTAGATTACTGGAATGCTGAGACTTTAGGAAAAGATCGTAATATGGCTTTGGCTATCAAGCAAAATGCTCATTACATCTTGTATGCATTAGCTAACTCTAATGCTATGAATGGTGTCAACTCCTCATCCAAACGTGTTGAGTTGATCACTCCTTGGAGAGCAACTTATATTTCATTGATTTCAATCTTCGGTGTTCTCACATTGGCTTCCTTAGTTTCTTATGGTGTCTTCTTGGGATTAGATATATCTCATTCTAAGAAAAAGGAGGAGAAATAATTATGTCAGTCTTCTTCAAAAAACAAACAGTAGCAAGTTATAGTTTGCTAGCTAGCTTCGTTCTTGGATTGGTCGGATTCATTATCTACTTAGTGAATTCCACAACTGGATTCTTAGCCGGACAACCAGTCGATGCTTTGTTGATAGCCTTGACTATAGTTGCATTACTTCTCATCGTTCTTGAATTTACTTTACATGATAAATTGGAGATGTTCAACGGAGTTATCAATGATGTTATATTGATTGCTATCGGTGTTCTCTTCGCTGTGTCTTGCTGTCTATTCATCAATGACAGAGTCTCATTAGCTGCTGATGTTTACTTCATTCCTGTCAACTACCCTGCAGCCGAAGAGAGTGCATTGAACGTTGGAATAGTCGGTGTAGTATTCTATGCTTTAGCTATGATTGCTAGTGCTGTTGCTGCATTTGTTCCTATGTTCTATAGCAAAAAGGTAGAAGCTTAATAAAGTTGTTAAATAAGAAAAGAACTGCTTAAATGCAGTTCTTTTTTTGTTATTAAATTGCTGTTAACTATTGATTTATATATATTATAAAAAATTAAATTTTAAATTAGCTTAGTCTTGTTCTTCTATTGGATTAAATTCCTTTATGAATTTTTTTAATAAAAAGGTGCAAAAATAAGGAAAGGAATATATCTTCTTTTCATGTCCTATATTATTTGCTGATAGTTTTATTCCAAATCTTATATCAGGGTAATTAGCTGAATCAATCAATGTTCTTAGGGACTTAGATCTTCCTCCTTTTGATTTTACTTCTAAAGGTACTAGGCTTTTAGCAGTTCTTATAAAGAAGTCTTCTTCTAATGTACTATCTTGCCTTTTGTAGTAATAAAGGTTGTATCCTTCTTTATTTAATGCATCAGCCACCATATTTTCATATATTGCACCCTTATAAACTCCCAAATTCTTATTTGCTCTTAGATCCTCTTGAGCTTCTTCATCTAAAAGAGAAATTAATAATCCCGTATCTGAGAAATATAATTTATATTTGTCTATGTCTATATTTCCTGAAAGTGGTAGATCCACTGAATTTAGGCAGTAACAAATATTTATAATTCCAGCGTCATTAAGCCATTCTGCACATCCTCTATAGTCTTTGAATCTAGCACCATGCTCTATTTTTGATATTTGAAATTTCTTGTTTTCCTTAGCTAATTGTGAGGGTATGCTATTAAATGTATTCATAATTCTTGTTTGATCTAAACCTGTCGCATATTTTCTAATATCTTCTTTATAGTCCTGGATTATTTGATGTTGAGTAAATAAAGAATTTTCAAATGATTTATTTTTTATATATTGCTTTAAAACAGCAGGCATTCCTCCCAATATAGAAAATGTCATAAATAAATTCTTAAAGGTTAACATCTCGGCTTCTGAAAAAGGCTCTTGAAGAATCATTTTATTTAAGATTCTATCAATCATAGAACTATCATAACCAGAAGCCCAAAGAAATTCTTCGAAATCCAAGGAATTCATTTGATAGTCTATTTTATATCCAACACTATTGCTTTGTATTTTTTTATAATTTGTGCCTAGCATTGAACCACTGCAAATGACATCGAATTTATTGTCTAATTTAAAAAACTTTAAAGTGGTTGCTATGTCTGGAAATTCAGTAATTTCATCAAAGAATAATAATGTGTCATATGGAATAAACTTCTTTGATGGATCTAAAATTGAGATTTCTTCAATCACATCTTTTGCACTATAGCCTTTACTTAATATTGCTTTATATTTTGGTTCTTCGGCAAAATTGATATTGATAATACTTTTGTATTTTGCTTCCTTAGCAAAATGAAGAATAGACTCAGTTTTTCCTATTTGACGAGCTCCTTTAATTATTAATGGAAGTTTATCTTTGCTTTCTTTCCAATTTAATAGAAAACTATCTATTTTTCTCTTTAAATAAATTTCACTCATTAATCCAAGCCTCTATACAAGTATAACAAAATTAAATTGAATTTACACTTTTATGAGCGAATTTAATGCATATTTTACACTTTTATGAGCGAACTTTAGAAGAAATTTACACTTTTATGAGCGAACATTCTCTTATTTCATCAAATCATATAAAGTGATTACTTTAGAAATCCATGCCGAGTTTTCGTTTTCTTTATCTCTATTGGCAATATGGATAGATTGTCATTGCCCTCGATCAGATAACACTTTTCCATAACTTTTGATTGCTAAAAAATACACTTTTCTAATGTCAGATTATAAGAAAATGTGAAGACTGCCCATTAAAATTTACAAGATTTTGTGATAAAGAAGTATCTAAAACTACAAGATTTTGTGATAAAGAGGCATCTAAAACCATAAGATTTTGTGATGAATTATTTTTTTCTTTCTTTAGATTTATGATAAACTAACGGGGAAGGGGGACCTAGCATGGAACAAAATATTGTTTTGAAAAGAAAAATCTATAATAAGCTTTTGGAATGGAAGGAAAAATATGCCCCTGATTATGTTTTGTTTCTGAAAGGTGCTCGTCGAGTCGGAAAAACGACGATTGCCGAGGAATTTGGAAAGAAAGAATATAAGTCTTTTATTACTATCAACTTTCAACGTGCCAATGATACAATCCGAGATTTGTTTGTTAATGGACTTATGGATCTTGATTATTTTTTCAATGTCATCCAAATGCAGTATAAAACCAAACTATATCCGCGTGAATCATTGATTATCTTAGATGAGATACAGTTGTTTCCTCCTGCAAGGCAAGCATTGAAAACTCTTCTTGAAGATAAACGTTATGATTATATTGAAACAGGCTCGCTTGCCGGGATTACTAAAAAAAGCAAAAAATCTGAAATACTGATTCCTTCTGAAGAATATTGTGTTGAAATGTTTCCTCTTGATTTTGAAGAGTTCCTTTGGGCGAACGATGATTTCTTTACGATGGATATTATTCGAGAACATTATGAGAAGGTTGTACCATTTGGAACAAGACTGAACAGAGATATTCTTAGGAAGTTCCGTGAGTATATGTGCGTTGGTGGAATGCCCCAGGCAGTAGTGGTTTATGTGAAAACCAAAGATTTCGAAAGAGTTGATTTTGCAAAACGGGAGATACTTAATCTTTATCGGAACGATATCAAAGAGCAGGATGAAGAGAATAGTGAATATGTCGGAAACATATTAGATAATATCCCCTCCGAATTGGCGAGACATGATTCCGCTTCGAAGACAAACGAATTTCATTTTTCACATCTTGACAAGAATGCAAGGCTAAGAGAATATCAGGGACCTCTACGTTGGCTGGATGAGGCGATGATTGTAAATATTGCCCGTAATACGACAGAACCAAGCCCTGCGTTGACTTTGAATCTAGATGATAGAAGACTGAAATGTTATTTGATGGATACAGGTTTATTGATAAATCTGAGTTTCGGTGACGGAAATTATATCGACAATGATTTGTATAATGCGATTCTGACAGATAGGCTTCATGTCAATGAGGGCATGTTTGTCGAAAATGTCATTGCACAGTGCCTTAGAATCAACGGACATAAAATAGTGTTTTATGTCGAATATGACAAAAACGGAAATATGCTTTTGGACATCGACTTTTTGATCAGAAAAGACAAGAAGGTGATTCCGATAGAAGCAAAATCCGGCGAGAAATATACGATTAAATCTTTGGAGAAGTTCAAAAAGAAATTCTCGAATAAAATCGGACTGCAGTATGTCTTACATGAAGGGGATATCAAACGGGAAAATGAAATTCTTTATTTCCCGTATTATATCGCTTCGATATTATAGTCTCTGTTTTTTTTCTCTTTTATCAATTCTTAAAAAATTCCATACTTCAGCAGTGAATCCTCAATGTTCTTTCAATTGAAAAGTCGTCCATAGAAGCCATTGTTATTGACTGGAATTCGCACCTAAAAAAAGTAATGGTAGTATAAACCATGAAAAGTTTAAGATTTATCAATAATCAACTAAAGTCAAAGAATTACCAATTAAGGTCAATTTATGTTTTTTTGTTTTTAAAAACTGATAAATTAATACAATAGAAGGGCTTACAGGCAATATGCTTCTTGATAGAGGACTGAAAAATGGAAAAGATTGATTTCAACAAAAAATGGGTAGTAACTAGATTAGACAATCCTGAAGATACAAAGGTTGTCGATGTTCCTTATGATGCTATGTTTTATGAAGAAAGAAAACCAGATGCACCTAGTGGTAAAAATTGTTGTTGGGTGGATTGCCATGACTATTCATTCATTAAAGAATTTGAATTGACTGAAGATCAAATTAATGATCATGATTTGATTTTAGAGTTCGAATCCGTATACCATAATGCTGAAGTGTACTTGAATGATGAGAAGATTGCTTCAAGGCCCTATGGATATACTAATTTTTATGTCGATTTAACTGATAAAGTTAAGGTAGGAAATAATGTTTTGAAAGTTATTGCATATAACAGTGATCAACCTAATCAACGCTGGTACTCTGGCTGTGGATTGATAAGACCTGTTTGGTTATATGTTTTACCTAAGAAACATATTCTTATTAACGGAATAAGAATCACGACTTTAGATTATGAATCTAGAAAGATTAAAGTAGAAATTAAAACTAATGGTTGCGAAAAAGCAAAGGTTCAAATATTGGATGGATCTGATATAAAAGCTGAATCTAACATAGATTTAAACAATGGCAACGGCGAATTGGAATTTGAAGTAACCAATTCAAAGTTATGGGATTTAGATAATCCATATTTGTATACTGCCCATATAGAGACTGAAACAGATTCACAAGATATTAAATTTGGAATTCGTCAAATCAAATTGGATGAAAATGGATTCTTCTTGAATGGGATAAGAACAATAATGAGCGGTTGCTGTGTACATAGCGATAATCAATTAATTGGTTGTATTACAAATCCATTTGTTGAAGAAAGAAGAGTTCGTATTTTAAAAGATGTTGGATACAATGCTATTAGATGTGCTCATAATCCTTGCTCTAAAGATTTCCTCGATGCCTGTGATAAGCTTGGAATGATCGTTATGGATGAATATGTCGATTGTTGGTACATCCATAAAACAAGACATGACTATGTATCTTATCTAAAAGATTGGTGGAAGGAAGATCTTAAGGATATGGTTGAGAAGGACTATAACCACCCTTCAGTAATGATTTATTCTATCGGAAATGAAGTTAGTGAAACAGCAAAGAAGAAGGGCGTTGAATATGCCAAGATGTTGACTGACGAGTTACATAGTTTAGACTCGACTCGTTATGTCACAGCCGGTGTTAATATTTTATTCAACTACATGGCTAGACTCGGATTTGGATTCTATAACGATAAGAAAGCTGAGCAAGAAGAAAAGAAAAACAAGAAGAAAAAGAAAGCAGTCGGAAGTGAATTCTTCAACAATGTTGTTAATTTCTTCGGTGGGAGATTTTTAAGAGCAGGAGCTAGACTCCATGGTTGTGATAAAGCTACCAAGGATGCTTTTGCAGTAATGGATATGGCTGGATATAACTACGGAATTGCTCGTTATAAGCATGACTTGAAGAAATATCCAAATAGAATCATTGTTGGATCAGAAACATTCTGTGCCGATGAACGTGAATTCTATAAGATGGCAAAAGAGAATCCTAGAATTGTCGGTGATTTCGTTTGGGCTGGAATGGATTATTTAGGCGAGGTCGGTGTTGGAAGCTGGGTACCTAAAGATCACTGTGATGGAATTATGGATGGAAGCTGTGGTTGGATGACAGCCGGATCTGGAAGAGTCGACTTTATTGGAGATGAGACTTGTGAAGCCCTATATACAAAAGTAGCATTAGAAAAAACTCCTATTGAAATCGGTGTAGTTCCTCACAAATATTTAAAGATGAAACATAGTGTTTCTAGTTGGAAGATGTCTATGGCTCTTCATTCTTGGTCATTTGAAGGCGAGGAAGGAAAGACTTGTAGAGTAGAAGTATATTCTATTGGTGAAACTGTTCAACTTTTCTTAAATCAAAAGAAGATTAAGCAAGCAAAAACTAAGAAAAATGGTAGAAACATCTTTAAAGTCAAATATCAACCTGGAGAGTTGAAAGCAGTCAGTTTAGATTCTGATGGAAATAAATTAGGTGAAGTCATATTGAAGTCCGCCTCCAAAGAAAATGCTTTGACTATTAAACCTGAATCAAATGAAATCTCAAAGGATGAATTGGCATTTGTTCGTCTTTCATTCACTGATACAAATGGAGAAATCAAACCTTTAAATGAAGGTGAGATTAAAGTTGAAGTTAAAGGTGGAAAATTGATTTCCTTTGGTAGTGCAAATCCTTATTGCAAGGAAGGATACCATAATGATACTAGCAAGACTAATTATGGTGTAACTATGGCTGTAATTAAGCCTAATGGTGATTCTAACATTGTTATTAAAGCATCTGGACTAGGCTTAGAATCAACAAAGACTATTGAAGTTAAGTAAGACTGTTTAGCTAAGCTGAGAAGCTTAGCTTTTTAAGTCTAACAAGTTCCAAAATATGAAAATAAGGAGGTTATTTATGAACAACCCATTTTCAACTACTTTTGGACTTGAGCCTAATAATTTTATAAAATGAGTGGATGAAAGCAATAAAATCATTTCTGAATTTTCTTCAGATAATCCACCAAACTATGTTTATTTTTTTACTGGAATTAGAGAATTTAGTAAAACAGTTTTACTATCATTTATTTATAATGAACTTAAAGGAAAAAGAAGTGGTCTTAATATGAATTCGAATAATCATGTAGAAGTTTTTAAGATAAGAGAAAGATGTAATTTTGATACTAATAATTTCAGTGTATATAGAGATAAACTCATTAAAAAAGGAGTTATTAAATCTAGCTCTTATGGATTTATAGAATTTACATTGTCAAGATTAAATGAATTCTTAAGACTTAAATAATTACTTCTTATTTTTAGTCATTAAATCTGTAGCTAGTTTTCTATCCATCGAGGCATCGATTTGAGGGTACCTCAAATCGTTTCTTTCTATACATTCAAGAAATTCTTTGGAATGAAACTTATCATTGATATCTGGGAATGCGATATGAACAGCTTCAAATTCCTCTAAAGAACATTGATCTAAGAATTTTATTGTTTCTTTTAAATCTTTAGACAAGATTTCTATTATTTCATCTAAGTTTTTATTCCAAGCTTCATTATCGCCTTCAAGATAGAAACCTTTTGATTTTCTGATCAATTCATCTAATTTTCCCTTTTCAAAGGAACTAGATTTATGTTCTTTATATGCAGCTTTAGCTAATGTAACATATTGATTTGCGTTGAAGTTTGAAAATCTGGTATCGCATCTTTCGATAGCATCGATAAATTCTTTTGATTGGAAATGTCTAGATAGGTCCTCGAACAAATCCATAACACCTCTGAATTCGGATCTATTACATGTATCTAGAAATTCAATTGTATCTTGAAGATTCTCTGATAATATCGCTAGTCTTTCAGCATGGTTCTTATTCCAAGAATCATCGTTCCGAGGATCTATTGTCCTGTATTCAGTGATTAAATCACGCAATTTGTTTAAATCTTTTAGCATAATAAATCCTCCCAACTTTAAATATCATACAAGATTAACTGAAGATTATAAAAAATAAAATCTCGGTGGTAAACACCGAGATCGGTTTCTTATTTGGTTATAATCTATTTCGAATTATAAACACCGATTTTTAAATCAGTTTCGATAGGTAATGAGCCAGCGTGATGAGATAACATATCATATGGAGAATATAAATCCCCTAATGCTTTATTAGATGTTCCAATCAAATAATAATCTCCTATTAGTTTATTAGTTGTTTCATTAGGTTCGGCATATCCAAAAACATGTTCTTTGAGGATTTCTTCTTTTGTATAAAGAGCAAAATCGTTTGAGAAATATTTGTTATATGCTTTAATGAAATCTTGTTCTCTTCCTTCTTTTACTCTAAAAGAAGCAAATCTAGCTTCAAGCCCGACTCTTCCATCAATTAAAGTATCCATAAAATCAGGATAATTTCTTATATCTACCCATTGGCAGATTATGTGTCCGTGATCGGCTATCGATAAGAACAAGACATCTTTATTTGCCTCTACAATTCTTTTTACACATTTATCAATTTCTTTTACGGAGTGTCTTACTGCTTCTGAATTTACCCCATAGTTATGTAATGTGTGGTCAGGATCAGTCCAATAGGCATAGATGAACTTTAAAGAAGGATCGTTGATATCTTCTTGAAGTTTTGACATGAATCCATGAATATCGGGATGTCCTTTTGGAGTGTTGAAATTGAATCCATCAATTCTATCAGTGCAATGAGAACCTTGAGCTTTGTCAATCAATTCAAAGATACTTTGATATGGTAAATCTCTGGAAGGAACAAAATTAGCAGCTGTATTTAATCCGTGGTTTTTTCCAAAGAACGTATCGACATGCTCATTAGTATCAGGGTTATATAAAGTCCAGCCTAACCATCCTGTTTCAACTGGATATTTTCCAGATAGAACAGCTGTTGTAGCTGCTACAGTAGTAGGTGGATAGACTGTATTTAAATCTAATAAGCCGTGTGAATAAATGAATGGACAGCAGTCTTTAGTCGCTTCTTGAATTTGTTTTCCAAATCCATCGAACAAGAAAAGAACTATCTTTCTTCCTTTGTTCTTTTCTAAAATATCGTCTAAAGGTTTATATGAATCGTGAAATGTTTCTGCGTTGAAATGTTTTAATATCGAGTTTGAAAAATTGACTTGTGATGCATCTTTTGACAATGGACGAATTCTCATTATTTTTTTACTCCTTATGAGTTTAGTATATAGCAAAGAAAATAATAATTTGTCCTTTAAAATTGGGTTTGGAATATGATTTATTCAAAATTAGAGTCTTCGTAATTAGCCCAATCAAATTCATTTGTTTTTACTAAATAATAATTTTTATTATCTATGTTAAGTCTATATCCTTCTATTTCTTCTAATGAGCAATAGTTTGAAGCTATCTTTTTTCCATCAAGATTAATTTTGAATGATTCGACATAATCTTTATTCAGCTTTATGTTATATGATGAATCTTTAGCAGTGATTTTATAAGTGAGGTTATAAGCTTTATAAAAAATAAAATTAAGCTGAATAAGTATTGTAATCAACATAAATAGTTTAATTATTAGAATAGATTATTAATCCGTCATTCTTATTTTTTTCCCAATATAAGAATATAAAATTGTGAAAATAAATGAATAGATTTATGCAAGCACTATCAAAAATTGGATAAGTGGTAATTTTGAATAGCTTTTCTAAAAGTAAGTATATTAATAAATGCATTTAGAGGTTTTATATTATGGGAATGAAAAAAAGAAATTCTTTTAATCCAAATATATTTAAAGGTGTTGCACACAGAGGACTGCATGATGATAAGAGATTTGAAAATAGTTTGAGTGCTTTTAAAAATGCAATAGATCATGATTTTTGTTTTGAATTAGATATTCACTTAACTACTGATAATCAATTAGTCGTATGTCATGATTCCGATTTGAAGAGAGTCACAGGAAAGGAAGGAATAATAGAAGAATTAGATAGTAAGACTTTAAGAGAAAATTATAAATTACTCGATGGAGAAGACATTCCTACACTTCAAGAAGTTTTCGATTTAAATAAAGAAAGAGAAACTATTGTTATCGAACTTAAAGTTTATAAAGATAATTGGGTTAATATTGCTAAGAGATTGATGGATTTCTTATCACAGGTCAAAGACACATCTAAAGTGACATTGATCTCTTTTGATCCTAGAGCTTTAGCTCTTTGTGATGGGAAGAAATTTACCAGAGGTTTCTTAGTTTGCAAAGAGAGAAAAGACATGATTATTTTTGGAAAAGTCTTTGAATATTTGGATATCGAAGATTCTTTGCTGGATGATAAAAAGATTATCAAATACAGAAAAAAAGGCGGAATAGTAAATACTTGGACTATAAGAGATGAAGAAGCTTTGAACAAAGTTAAAGGCAAATGTGATTTTGTAACATTTGAAAATGTATCTAAACAATTAGAAGAAGACTTCAAGAAATAATAAAGATAATAGTCTTAGATCTTAATAAGATTATTTTATGAATGTTCGATTGGATTTTAAAAAACATCAATGTCTTAGTGCTCAAGTTATTCGAGTGTCTTCAATGATGTGATCATATTTATCTTTTTTATCTTTGGAATCATCAAAGCACAGACGATTATCAAAGTGGCAAAGCCTAATAATAAGCTATAGATATATGTTCCGGCATTAACTACTGAGATAGATCCAAAATCTAGATATGATGTGATTATATACAATAGTAATACTCCTAAAGGAATGCCTAATACTTCACCGGTCACACCCATAATTATTATTTCTCTAAACACATAGGTGTAGACTTCTTTTGGTTTATATCCTAATACTTCTAGTGTAGATATCTCTCTTACTCTTTCTGAAACGTTGATATTTACTAAGTTATAAATAACTAATATAGCTAATATTACAGCAAAGATTATGATGAATGAAGCAACTGATTTAAATGTTTCCATTATCGCTGATGTATTCTCCCAATTGGATGCTAAATCTAATAATCCAAATCCAGCCATAACCAATGATATAGAACACATCACAGATAGATTCATCGTTATAGTTTTGGACTTAAATCTAAATATATTTCTAAGAGTTGCTTTGTATCTAAAAGGTAATGGTTTCCAAAAGAAATCTATTCTTTCTATAAGTATCTTTTTACCTATGACAGGTGATTTTGGCCTCAAGGAATCAGCCGGTGTTTCATTTATATCTTTATTTATTTTTACTAATGTAATTATCAGTATAACTAATATGATAATTCCAGATCCTAACAGAGCTCCAGACGGATTAAAATCAGCTTTCATTTTAGGAAAATCTATCACGATGGATTGGAATGTAGGATAGAGGATTGAAGGTAGACCAAATAAGCCACCGATTGATCCTATTATTGCTCCGTTTAAAGAACTTAATAAAGAAAAGAAAACATATCTAAATCTAATCGAATGATTCGAATAACCTAAAGTCTTAAAACAAGCACATAATCCTCTCTCTTCATTTATTAATCTTTCTATTGTTATAGAAGAAACTAAAGCTGCTACAACTATGAAGAATGCTGGGAATATAGTACAGATCGTCTGTACTTTATCTATCGTCGAATTTAAATATTGATAACTTACGCTCTCTTCAACTGTCAGTCCAGCGGCTCTTTTTTCAGTCAACATAGTGATTAATTGATTCTTTCTTTTAACTACTTTGTTCACATAGTCGTCAGAGAAATAATCTATATCGTCATCATGACTCAATTGAATATAGATATCAGGACCTATGAACAACGTATCTCCTGATATATAACTCATAGCTCTTTTGCTATTCATGTAGAAAATATCATGAACATCTTTTTGAGTTGTTTGACTCTTGTCTTTCTCAATTGAATTATTCATTGGATTATGGACTATTCCAACTACAGTGAATGTTGTTGTTCTTTTAGTTCCAATGATAGGAACAGTCGAAGTAACTTCGAATGTGTCTCCAATTTTTCTTTGAGAATTGTCGGGCAATTGTTCGACTGCAACTTCAGTATCTGAAGTGGGTAAATTTCCTTCGACAATACTGATGGGATTTATTTTCATATTTTGATAATTTCTATAGATAATTCTAGTCTCAGTATTATTTATAGTCGTATCATAGAAATAGATTTCTTCCATCCTAGATTCATCTATATCTGGCTGATTAAACAACATGTTTTTTTCTTCTGTTGTAAATCCATTAGCCACTTTTGATTTTAAGATGATATCTGGAAATTTATTTTTAATCATCTCTTGATTGAAAGAGGCTTTGACTGTCGATCCCAAGGTTCCTAAGCCAGAAATCAAAAGTGTTGAGATTAATATAATGCCAAAAACAGCTAGGAATCTTCCTAGGTTATGCCATATACCTCTCCATAATGATTTCCAGTAAGTTCTTCTCATATTTTTTACCACTCTATTTCTTCGATAGGCTTAGGATTGCAGATTTTGTTTTCACTTTCAATCTTTCCGTTTTTTACTTTGATAACTTTGTCTCCCATATCTTTCAACGCTGAGTTATGTGTTACTAAGATTACAGTCTTTCCTTCCTTTTTGGACATATCGTGAAGTAATCTTAGAATCTCTTTTCCTGTCTTATAATCTAAAGCACCGGTAGGCTCGTCGCAAAGGAGGATTTGTGGGTTCTTAGCTATTGCTCTGGCAATAGATACTCTTTGTTGTTCGCCACCAGATAATGTTGTAGGGAATGCACTAGCTCTTTCTTCCAGCCCGACTTTTTCTAATATTTCCATAGGATCATAAGCATCCTTACAAATTTCAGATGCTAGCTCTACATTCTCTAATGCGGTGAGATTAGGCATCAAGTTATAGAATTGAAAAACAAACCCGACTTTGTTTCTTCTATACAAAGTCAATTCTTTCTTTCTCATTCCAACTAAGTCTTCGCCATCTACCACTAGATTTCCGTCTGTAGCACTATCCATTCCACCTAACAAGTTTAATAGTGTAGTTTTACCAGCACCGCTGGGTCCTAATATGATTGTAAAGGAACCTTTATCGATAGAAAAACTTATTTTGTCTATAGCTTTGACTAAAGTTTCACCAGATCCGAAATATCTGCAAAGATCAGTTGCTTGGACCATTACATTTTTGTTTATCATCCCAGTTCCTCCGATTGAATTAATTTTATTTTCAAAATAAGATTATTTATTAGATTATATCTAAACCAATAAAGAAACCATATAACAAATTTGGTTATAATTAAATTATAAAGAATTTAAGCTTAATATTTTAAAATATTTTTTAAGGCTAAGTTTATTTTGACTTACTAAAGGGAGAATTATATGAAAAACATTAAACCTAAGATAATTTCGTTGAGTATATTAGGATTATTACTAACTTCCTGTGGTGAAAGTATAACATCACCAACAGAAAAGCCTAGTGTTCCTTCTTCTACCCCATCAACTCCTTCTGTTAAACCGACGGATTCATCTAAAAAAGATGATGATATCGATGCTAAATGGATAGCCGATACATTTAAGAAGTTAGCGGGTGGTGATAAATTTGCGGTTTCTTATCTATCAGATAACAAGGAATATACTGATTATTTTGCTAATGATTATGTATACTTTGACGCTGAAGGTGCTGGATATGCACTAATAAAAGATGGAAATAATAAGAAGCCATTTTTATACGAGCTAAATAACGATGGTAGCGTGAAATTAGGATTAGCTCAATCCGAAAGTAATACTACTACCTTAGTTAATTCTACTTATGTTAAATATTTGACAAATGACGATTATTCTGAATCTGATTTCACATCTGATAATGGTGATTTTGTAACTACTAACCCATCTATTATTCACACACTATGTGGTTTATCTGGGTGGGGTAGTTATTATTCTTATTTTAATTCAGTAACTATAATTCCCAATGAAGATGAGATAACTTTTATATTAGGATTGCCTGAGCCTAATGCCAGCAACATATCAGAAGATCTAAGAACAGGAACCATTAGTGGTATAGGATCCGTTTCATTAGATAAAGTTGATGAATTTGTAAATTCATATGAGATTCCATCTCAAAAAATAGATGATTCAATTCTTTCTTTATTGATGAATACAACATTCGAATCAAAGACTACAGCAACTTTGAAGTATTTATTTAATGGCAGTGAAACTATCATCGGTAATTATTCTCTTCAGTACGATGATAATCAATTTGATGTCAAACAAAGTTATAGTGGATTTGACAGAGAAAACTATTATGAGAAGAAAGCTATATATGCAGAGGATGGATCACGTAAAGACAGTGTTGCTGAAAGAACTTATGTCGATCACAATAATGTGGTTCAAAAAGCGGAGACGGATAACAAATGGTCTGATATCGTCAAATCGTTAGCACATAGTGTAATCGATACTGAAAAAGATAACATTAGGAAGAACGATGATGGTTCTTTAGTTTATGTCGGTGCCTCAGCGAGTACACTTTTCCAAAGTGTTACCCAATTCTCACCTTTGACTGATTTAGCATACTTAGAATTTAAAACTGATAGTCAGGGAACTATAACAGGAATTGTAGCCACGACTGTTTCTTCGGATTTCTATTCCAATGGAAAAGAAGAAGTTGTCGTATATGATATCGATATTTCATCAAATCCTAGTGAAATAGTAAAGCCTACTGCTTATGCTGATCAAGGAACTGATGGAGCTGATACAGCTAAGATTAAGAATGCGTTTGATTTCTTTTCTAATCCAACAACTAACTTCTCAATCGATGTCACTGAACATTCATCTGATTTAAACATGTCTTTGAGCTATGAAGGAATTTATGATAAAGATGAAGGAATTTATTACTATCATAGCAATAATGATTTGTCTGGAAGTGGATTCTTTGAGAGAGATAATAGGCTTTATGGGTATGTCATGGACTCCAAGGGTACGGCTAGAGTCGAATCTCCTAGTGTTAGTGGACACCTCAGTGATGTTACAACCTTTCATATCTCACCAAATTGTTTCTCTATAGATGGAGATACTATAAGAGATAGAGACATAGCGCTGGACAATCCATTAGATTATATGTTCGTCGGTGAAAGTCAGACTGCTAATGGATATGAAGGAACTGGAATCACTATGAAGTTAGATAGTGAAGGAAGACTTTCGACAATGCAATATTTATCCTATATCGTGAATCCGGTTAATGGAGTCTATTATCCTATTTCAGTCAAGTATACTTATAAATATGGCGATCAAATTAAAGCTGACGATAAAATCAAAGCGGCTTTGGATGGCCTTGATTATGTGAAACCAACAACTTGGTCTGAAGAAACGGCTGTTATCGATGCTCAAGCTAAAGTGCTGTTTGGCGAGGATTTCGATTTAGATTCTGTCTTCCCTTATGTATATAAAGAATGGCTTACTACTAATTGGAATCCTGATTTAGATAGCACTAACGGAACTATAACGATAAGAGCTTATATAGGAACTGATTTCTCTTCGATCAGTGATGAAGAGAAGGCAAGTTTCTATACAGAGTTTATTAGAAAGCTTAAAGATGCTGGTTATAGTGAGGTCAGTAATGATTCGACTTCAGGAACAATTGTATTATCTAAGGAAGGAGTTCCATTCACTGTAATAGTAAATACTAAAGACTATGATTTCAAAAAGTCGATCATCATAACTAAAACACAGGAGGATTAATCAATATGAAAAAAATTAAAATTCTATCTTTGTTAGCTGTTGTTACTACTTTAGCTTCTTGTGGTGCAAATCCATCATCTAATTCTACGACTCCAACGACTCCCAGTACCCCATCAAACAATAGTTCGCAAACCACTAAGCCTACATCTGAAAAGTCTGAAAAGAAGAATATGAGCATTTCTGATGTTTATAACTATGTTTATGACTTGGCTTCTAGAGAGTATTTAGCATCACATGAAGATGTCAAAACAACATCAGTCAATAGTTATTCATCTAAAGTAAAGTCTATTTCTTTAGATATTTATAACGATAAAACATCTTATGGAACTGGAACTGTTGTCGAGACTAACAATTCAACAAGTGAAGTAAGTAAAGAAGACACATTCAAATATAGAGCCAAATCACAAAAAGAGAAGGTGAAAATTGAAGATTCAATCAAAGAACTCAATTTCTTATATATGGTTGAATCATATGAAAATGATTCATTCTACACAAGCGGATTCTCAGATGCCTTAGGAAGATTGGCTGTGGTTAAGAACACTAACGAAGCTACGGACTTAGGTCTTGCTACAGGTCAGTACATTTTGGAAAAGAACTTAGATACTTATGTAACTTCTAATGCCGTAAATTCGGTGTATAAGTTCATCGATGAAAATATCGTCAACAATGAATCCTTGAAGATTTCAAGTTTATCTTTTGAATATTACGATGATAAGGATGGTAATACTACTTATAGTTTCTCAACTGAGTATAAATATGATAATAGCGATGTTGATGTCAGCACTGGAACTGTAGTCGATATAGATGTTTTGTTTACTGTCAATAATGATGAGAACATGACTTCATTTAAAACATCATATAAAGTAGTAGAAGGGGACACCAGCGGTGATTCGAGCTTAGCCTATATTAAGAATGATATCAATGAAGGGACGATAACATATGGTGAAAAACAAGCTCCATCTACAAAGGCCATAGATGTTAACAATTATTTTATCAATGATGTCACAGATATAGATGTGTTCGATAGAAACACAAATCAACCAACTGCATTGAATAAAGACCAAATTCCTGCTTCTACAACTGCAATTTATGCTAAGCCTAAGACTTATTCACCAGCTACAGCATTAGATGCTGATTTCTCATATTTAATTCCTAAGTCATCTTCTAATACATCTTATGCAACTGTTAATTCTGCTGGAAATGGATTTAACTTAAAGAACGCAAAAGGACAGACTATTACTTTGACCTATGAATGCAATTATAAGAATGAATCAGGAGTCTGGGATTCTAAAGATATTTCAGTAACAATTACAATATCTAAATACGATGATGCTGAATCTATTAAGTTTTCAGAAATTAAAAGCTCTGATCAATCACCAACTAAAGAAGACTCTTATATAAATGAGCTGATTATAGGAAAGACTTATACATTAGATAAAAGCAAAGTTTCAGTCAATCCTTCATCAGCTGATCAAGAAGTAACTATTACTTCATCTGATCCTTCTATCATTAAAGCTGAGAAGAATGCTGATGGTGTCTATGTCTTAACTCCTTTGAGTGAAGGAAGTATAACTTTAACAATTGCCTCTGTACGCAATCCAAAAATTAAAAGAGAAGTAACTTTAAAAGCTTATACACCTATGGCTGCCGACAAAATATCAACCTATTTCATGGGTAAGACATTTGAATATGTATCTTCTTATGGCTATACGAATGTCATTAAATTTAATTCAACAAAAAAGTCTGGAACAATATCAGGAACGGGAAGTAGTGGGGTTACCAAGTTCAATTGGGAATCCACAAAAGCCGGATATATATCATTATATGATTGTGTTCCTGATGGTAATGATGAGTACGAAGATATTGAGGGTAACTTCGGATATTCCAAATCGTTTATTGTGACTGCAGACAAGAACCTTTATGTCGAAAGACCCAAGGATTATGATATGCATTATTTTGTCTTAAAGGTATAATTTATGAAGAAAGCATTTTATTTACTGATAGCCGGAATTGGTATTCTTTCTAGCTGTGGAGATGGAACATCTAATTCGTCTACGATTCCTACAGTTCCATCATCTCCTACTCAACTATCCACTAAGCCATCTAGTACTAATTTTGATGAATTGAGCTTAGAAGATAAAATTGATTATCTAACCAATTATTTAAATCCATATAAGGATAAAATAATATCTTATGAAACTGGATATACTGAAAAATTGACATCGATTTCAAATGGTGGAGTAGAATTATATTCTAAAGACACATTTGAAGCGACTAGATATTCGATTACATCTTCACCATTAATAGTTAGAAGTGGAAAAATTGAAAATGATGAAGAAAAATCAGAGGAATATGATATGCAAATGTATCATGATTCTTCTAAGATCTACCACTTATATAATTATCATGGAGACTCCGGCAAAATAAAAGATTCGACAGATTATAAAGGTGACGATTCAGGTCTTACATTTCAGTTTATCGATTCAATTCTTAATGATTTAGATGGACTTATTGGTTTTGAAGGAAATAATACTGAGGTAAATATAGTATTTGAAGAGGGTGAAACTATTTATCTCAGCTATGAGGCAATACAATACAATCCAGAAAGTAAATCATCGTATATTTCAACTAAAGCTGAGTGGGAATTTGTTTTTAATGGTAATGTCATATCAAAAGTTAAGAATTCTTATGAATTTAAACAAGTAACTGTTGTGACTCAAAGTGTTCATACGGTTACTGAATTGAGTTTTAAATATGAGGATATACAAGAGTTTAACGGGACATTGTATAACCCAAGTGATTTCAGTCAAATTTATTAAAGAAAGGAAAACAAAATGAAAAAAACAAAAGTTTTATTGCTGTTGTCTATTGTTTCTGTCTTAGGATCATGTGCTCGAAATAACACATCTAATACAGGAAAGCCTACTTATACCCCTTCCAGTATCACGGACAACTCAACTAAAGAGCCAGAGGTTGTAAATGTTGAATCTGTATCTATCACTAATAAGATTAGTACATTAAATTTAGATGATGATTACGAGATAGCATATGAAGTCCTACCTGCTAATGCAACTAATAAAAAAGTTTCATTTTCATCATCAAAACCAGACGTAGTTAGTGTAGATAGATCTACAGGTAAACTTACAGCTAATGCATCCGGAACTGCTACCATCACAGTTAAAACTGAAGATGGCGATAAAACTGATTCTTTTGATGTCTTAGTCCCTGTGGCAGTTACTGGAATAAACATTGCTCTAAATGCAAGTAGTGTTTATGTAGGTGATGAAGTCGATTTCACTGTATCAGTTTTACCTGAAGATGCTACAGATAAATCTTATGAATTGACTACCTCTACTGTTGATTTATTATCGATCGAAGGTAAGAAAGTAACGGCTATTAAAGAAGGTCATGCTTCTTTGACAGCAAAAGCAGGATCGATTGAAAAAACTATTAACTTTGATGTGAAAAAGCCAATCGAAAGTGTGGAGTTTGATGAGATTAAAACTGTATTGGAAACAGCTTTGATCAAAGAAAAAACTAATTCAAATGGTGGATCATGGAAACACAAGAAGCTCGATTTAACAACTGAAGAAAAACAATATGATTGGACTGTATACACTGATTCAATTCAAAAGAGAATCACTTCTAGTGAAGGTGAATATGTAGACGATTTAACCTTTATTCAAGCTAATTCCGAATCAAAGAATTATTTACATAATATCATCGATACAACCAGTCAAACAGAAGCAAATAATAAAGTAAAAGAAACTAAAAAGAGTGTTGGAAATGGTTTCTCTGATGTTTTGAAGCAGGATCAAGCAAATAATGCAATTTCTATGATTAGTGAAGATACTGATTATTCCGGCTCATCCGTTTATGGAATAAGCCAATATGCATTGAATTATTTGACTGAAACTTCCAGTAAAGGATTGTCTAACGATAACTCTAAAGAGAAAGCTATAGTTAGAAAAATTGATAATTTGGATAACAATTTTGTTTATAAGATTGAATCTAAGTTTGAAGGTGATACTTCATATTACAATGAAATCTCGTTTGAAATTGGACTTAGTGGAGATAAATTGGTCTCTTTCAAGTTTGATCAAAAAGTTTATAACAGCAATGGATATGATTTCACTGCTCATGCGTTGAAGACTGATGCTACTCCTTATCAAACAGCTGTAGATGATGCTACTTTGAATTATGGAACTAGAGTCGATAGTGATGAGAATAAGTTGGATAAAGATGACTATAAGATTAAAGCATTCACCATTCAATCTATAGGTGACAACAATCAAATAGATTTGAATTACAACGATGGAGTTGCATTTGATTTGAAGACAATTATAACTACTCCAAACAAATATTTAGATGAGTCTTTTACATATCAATCTTCAGATTCTAATGTTATTAGTGTATCAACAATTTCGAAGAAACTCATGGTTAAAGGTGCTGGAACAGCAACCATTACCATGACTTATGAGAATGGTGCATCTGCAACAACCGATATTACAGTTGTATCTCATCCTGTCACTAGTATTAGTATCACTAATACGACTAAAGAATTATATGTCGGTGATACTTTGAATTTGACTGTTCAAGTCAATCCCGATAATGCAAATACTAAAGAATATACAATCGAAGTGACAGAAGGATCCGATGTTGCTACTTTAAGATTAAATTCTGATGGTTCTTATACTTTGGTAGGTAAGAAAGCTGGAACTATTAAAGTTCAAGCTAAGGCTAAAGATAATGATTTTTTATCTGAAGTTGTTGAATTTACAGTCAAGGAAAAACCTGCAGCTGATCTTTCTACTGTTAAGGCAAATATTGTAGGTTATGGACCTTATTCACATAGGCTTGGTGATACATTAACATTGAATGCTAATGGAACAGGATTGATGGAATTCTATAGGGACAATACCTATACTTTTAATTGGGATATAGAAGCAAATACTGATGGAACTTATAAATTGATTTTGAGTAATTTAAATTGTACTGTCAGTGGTGGGTATTATAAGCTTACTCGTAATTATGGAAGTGGCGTGATTTCTGCAAATCTAAAGACTATCGCATTAACTTACTATGATGGTTATGAAGGAGCTATAGAAAATTTAACCGCTGAAAATTATCAATAGTTAAATTAGCAAAATAAAATAATCGAAGTAAAAATAGTGTCTTCTCCAGACACTATTTTATTTTCCATTCTTAATTTATGAAGTTGAAGTGTTTTATTCTTCTATCTTGATTACTGCGTGTGAGTTACCGCTTGAATCTTTAGATACTTCGATTTTCTTTTTGATTCTAGTTTGAAGTAAATCTACATGACTTATTATTCCTACCAAGCAGTTTCCTTGCTCGACAGTTTGGTTTGATAAGACACTCATGATGTCATCGAGACTGTTTTTATCCAATGTTCCAAATCCTTCATCGATATACATACAATCTATATTGATTCCTTCTTTAGTTAAAGCGACAGTATCTCTTAATCCTAAAGCTAAGGATAATGCAGCTTTGAAACTCTCACCTCCTGATAAAGTTATGGATTTCCTAGTCTTTCCATCCGGCGCTAGATTTTGATTATCCCTTATGTTGATTTCAAGTCCAGACAATGCTTTTGCACCATATTCTCCAGCATTTGCTTTTACCATTGAGAAATGATTGTTTGTCATTTCTAATAATCTCTTATTAGCGAAGTGTAGGACTCTTTCCAATTGTTTACCTTGAACATAAACTTCTATTGTTTCTTTAACTCCATCGCAATTACCACCACCGAATACTAAGTTAAGATGATTTAGATTGGTAGCTTGTTTTTGAAGCTTTTCAATAATTGGAAATTCAGATTTTAACTGAGATAAGATCGATTCATTAGTCGAATAGAAACTCGAATATTTAGAATACTTACTGTTATTTATATTGAAGTCATTTTGAATTTGATTTTTCTTTGAAATTATTTCTTCAAGAGATAAGTTCAATCGATTTTCATATTCGGTTATTGAATTAGATAATATTTTTTCTTGTCCTTTTAAACTTGTTATTTCAGTAGTGATTTGATTAACATCATTTCTAGTTTTGTTTAATAAGACTTTATAATCGCTAATCTTCTTTTTTAGACAAACAATGTTCTTTTCTACATCTTCTTTAGACTTGTTTCCTATTTTATTTTTGAGCTCCTCGATATATTTAGTATTTTCTAAAATATGAGCTTTAGAACTAGCTAAATCTGATTCTATTCTACTTATTTCTGAAGTTAATTTGTCTTTCTTAATATTTGAAGCGTCCCTATTTGTTTCCAAAGAAGTCTTATAGCTTTGCATGCTTAATAAGCTCATTTTTCTAGATTCGAAATCTTTTATTTCTTTGGATAATTTATCATTTACTTTTTGATATGATAAATCGATGGATTTGAAATCGGAGTCATATTTCTTTAATTTTGAACTGATAGTTTCAGTCAGTTCCATGATTTGTTTTTGCTCCGAATCTACTTTAGAATCTGCGTATGATGATTCATTTGCTTTTGCATTGTATTCATCTTCTATTTTCTTCATCTCCTCATCAGAAACACTGTTTGTGGATAATTTAGTTGGGTTTGGATGAGAAATAGAACCACAGACAGGGCATGGGTAATTCTCTTTTAGTTCTTTAGCTAAATATCCGGCATAATTGTCAAATCTAACTTTGATCATCCTGTCCTTCTCTTGCTCAAGGATTTCTTTTTTATGTCTAAGTAAATTAGCTTTATCGATTAGTTTGATTAGATTTTCTTTATTTGCTGTCAACTTGGCGATGTCTTCTTTAATTTGTTCTAATTCTTTTTCTTTTTGGAACAAAGGTTTTGATTCTTCATCTATTTTAATGAGTTCTTTAGTAGGATCAGGAGTTAAATTCTTGAGCTCATTGTTTGTATCTTCTAATTGTTTAAGAACAATATCTAATTCATTTTGTTTTTTCTTCGATTGATTATCTAGAAAACCAATAGATGATTCATAATTCTTTTTTTCTTTTTCTTTTGAGGCAAGGTTATCTAAATTGACTAAGTTATTTTTTAAATCTATTAAGTTCTTGTTATCTAATTCTATCTCCTTGTCTTTGCTTTCTAGTTCAGTTAGATTTTTTGAAGACGCTTGTAATTTTGGATTTAAAGAATCGATTTGATTTTTAATGATTTTTAGACTTTCTTTATTGTTGATATAATCCTTTGCTTTCTGTTCATTTCCACTCAAGATTTGAAGCTCTTTTTGTTCTTCATCCATAAGAGATTTAGATTCATTTAAATCTTTTTTGTACTTATCTGTTATTTTTTCTATGAAAGCATAAGCTTCGTCTTGCTTTATATCCGGTGAATTGAAAATGGATTTTTTCTCTTCTACAAGGTCTAAATCTTCTTCATCGACTTTAATATTATTATATTGAATATTTACTTTAGCTGATTCACTCTTTAAATCAGCCTGAGCTTTATTTGCTAAGTCGCTCAATCTTGCTTGAAATTTGTTATAGGAATCTGTTCCAAACAATGAGCGATAGATATCTCTTCTCCCTTTTGTATCTTGATTTAATAAATCTTCAAACTTTCCTTGAGGAATTAAGATTGTCTTTTCAAACTGATCTGCATCTAATCCTATGATATCTTTGATTCTTTTGTTTAATGCTTTACCTCCGCTTTCTAATTGCTCAGGTTTTTCTTCATAGGGATCTAAGCTTAATACATCGAAGAGATGTGATTCAGTAGATCCTTTTTTATTTATGGTTCTATTGACGTGATAGTATTTTCCTTTCTCTTCAAAGATTAAATCTACTATCGTTTTCATTTTATCTGGTGCGTTAATATTTCTAATATCCTTGTCGACAATGTCGACACAGCCTTTTCTACCACTGTTCAGAAACTCTTTATATAAAGCATAGTAAATGGCTTGGAATATTGTTGATTTTCCAGCACCTGTTTCACCATCTACTAAGAATAATCCTTTATCGCCAAGTTTTGTGAAATCAATTTCAGTTTTATCTAAATATGATTGAAAAGCTTGGATTGTTAATTTAATTGGCTTCATTAGTTTTGTCCTCCTTCTTTGTTGGCTTCTATAAAGATTTCCGCTAATAATTTCTTGTTCTCTTCATCTAAGTCTTTATTTGTTTTCTCCCTATAGTATTCACAGATAAAATCTATAGGTCTTTTATCAGCTAAAGATGTATCTAAATTCATCTTTTGCTGCAATGTATCATTTGGAAATTCTATATCCACTATTCTCTTGTAATAAGGAGTTAATTTATTTTTAGCTTCAATAGGAGTTTTATCATCATCCACTATCAAATAAACGTAATCATTTTCATTTGGATTAGTATTAGTTAATTCAGATAGTAGTCCTTCTATTTTTACAAAAGGATGCAAAGGCTTGATAGGATCAAGTTTGACTTCTATATTACCTTTTTCCTTTAAATCTATTATCACTACTGATTTATCAGGGCCGTCGATTTCGGATGTTTTATATTTAAGTAAAGAACCTGAATACCTAATGGTTTCTCTACTTATTTTTTGAGGCTTATGAATATGTCCTAAAGCTACATAATCAAAATTCTGGAATTTATCCAAACTAATAATTCCAACCCCTGCGACATTTTTCTCATCTCCGTTGCTATAAGAAAAATCTTCCTCGGATCCACCAAATTTAAATCCGGCTACAAATTGATGAGCTAGGATGATATTTCTTTGTGAAGTATCTATATTTTCTCTCTTTATGATTTCATCCATAGCTAAATCATAATTTTCCAATCCTTTTTCAAGTTTAAGATTGCTTTTAACAATAAACGGAGTAAAGAATGGTAGCATGTAGAAATTTACTGGGCCATATTTATCGTTTAATGAAACCTTCCTCATTGGAGAATTGAATTCACCTTCTACAAAGTATCCTTTTCCTAGAATTTCTTTGTAAGCAGATAACCTAATACCTGAATCATGGTTTCCTGATATAGCTATTACTTTTATATTTTTATCTAATAATTGCTTTAAAAAGGAAACATACATTTTGATAGCTTCTTCAGATGGGTTAGGTCTATCAAAAACATCACCGCTAATTAGAACAACCTCAACTCTTTCTCTTATCGCTGTATCGACAACCTGATTTAAGACATATTCAGTGTCTTCTTTTAAATCATAGGTTCCTATATATTTACCTATATGTAAATCTGATGTATGTAGTATTTTCATATCAAGCCTCCTAAGTACATATATATTTTCACTCACAAATCAAGAAAAATAAGAATAATTTTATAAATGAGCATTATTTTACACATTCATAAAAAACTAATAATATTATATTTTTTAAATTTTATATGGAATTTATTTCTTAAACAATGTAATATAAGATGATTATTTATATATTTTGTTTTATATTATTAGACCCGGAGACTTTTATAGGTAATGACTAAAAAAGAGAGAAAGGATAGACTTTTGGCCTTAATTAAATCCAAAGGTTATGTTTCCTTAGAAGAAATAGCAAAAGATTTGGATATGTCTGAATCTACGGTAAGACGTGACATCGTAGAGATGGATAAAGAAGGTCTATTGGTAAGAGAAAGAGGCGGAGCATCTAGTATAAAGACAGCAGCTTTCTTTTTGGCAGATCAAAAACTTGTGGTAAGAGAGAGAATGAACGCCGAGAACAAGCTTTTGATAGCTAAGAGAGCAATCAATCTCATCAGGCCTGATTCAACTATTTATATCGATGCTGGTTCTAGCACTTTGACATTAGCTAATAATTTACCTACCGATTTAAGGATTACCGTTGTAACTAATTCTCTTTCTATTGCTAGAACTGTATCAGAGAAAGGAATTAATACTTATTTAATTGGTGGAGCCTTAAAAATTACTACTGATGCTACAGTTGGACCTATGGCAGAGGAAGAAATTTCAAAATTTCATTTTAAGCAAGCCTTTATGGGAGCTAATGCTGTGGATAAATTCTATGGATTCATGACTCCTGATTATGCTGAAGCTAATTTTAAGAAGAAAGCTATTCAAATGACCGAGGAAACGATATTTTTGATAGATGGATCTAAGTTTAATACAAAATCAGTAGTTACTTTCGCTCCTTTAAAAGGAGCTAAAGTAATCACTGATTTCATAGATACTAAAGAAGAATTCACTGATTTAATTCTTTTGGAGGTAAATCAAAATGACAATTAGAACTTTGACTTTGTCACCCGCTTTGGATTATTCCTTAACAGTTAAGGATAAATTGACTATTGGTGCTATCAATAGAACTACTAAGGAATCATTTGCACCTGGTGGAAAAGGAATAAATGTTTCCATCATTTTGAAGAGATTGGGATATACATCTATCGCTTTGGGCTTTTTGTCTGGGTTTACTGGTGAATATGTAGAAAAGCTTTTAGCAAAAGAAGGGCTTCAAACTGATTTTATTCATATCGCTGGAATAACGCGTATCAATGTTAAGATCGATGGAAAAGTTGAGACTGCAATCAATGGCTCTGGGCCTAACGCTACTGATGATGATTTGGAGAAACTATTTAAAAAGATTGAGCAGAGTGAAAGTGGTGATATCTTAGTCATGAGTGGACAAATCCCCCCTACTCTTCCTAGTAATACTTATGAAAGAATATTGGAAAGAATATCGGATAGAGATGTTATGACGGTAGTCGACTCTACTGGAAGTCTATTGACAGACTCTTTGAAATTCCATCCTTTCTTAATAAAGCCGAATAAGGAAGAGATGTGCGAGATACTTGGAGTGGATGATTTATTTACTGATGGAGAAATAATTACTGGTGCTAGACATCTTCAAGATATGGGTGCTAAAAATGTCCTTGTTTCTTTAGGAAAACAAGGAGCGTTATTAGTCGATGAAGCAGGTAATATTTATAAGAGATCTGCTCCTATAGGACATGTTAAATCAACTGTTGGAGCTGGCGATTCAATGGTTGCTGGATTTTTAAAAGGCTATTTAGAAACACATGACTATGGTGTTGCTCTAGCTTATGGTGTCGCGATAGGATCAGCCACTGCTTTTGCTAGAAACTTAGCTAGCAGAGATAAGATGCTAGCTGCGATAGAAAAGGTCAAGAAATAAAAAAAGCTCAGTCATGGGACTGAGTTTTTTTAATGTTATTTTATCTTTATTCCATCGAGAATTGAGAGTTGTACAAGGAAGCGTAGAATCCATTTTGATTCATCAAAGAATCATGGTTTCCTTGTTCGATGATATTTCCATCTTTCATAACGAGAATCAAATCAGCATTTCTAATTGTGGAGAGACGATGTGCGATGACAAATGATGTTCTTCCTTTGGTCAATCTATCCATAGACTCTTCAATTTTTTCTTCTGTTCTTGTATCGACGTTTGATGTAGCTTCATCCAAGATCAACAATGGAGCATTCTTAATCATAGCTCTGGCGATTGTAATCAACTGACGCTGACCACCGGAAATCGTATTTCCATCTTCAATATAGTAATCTAGTCCTCCTGGCAAGGTTCTGACATAATGGACCAAGTGAGCATCGTGAATGGCCTGCTGAATTTGTTCGTCAGTAACGTTAGGAGTGTTGTAGACCAGATTTTCACGCAGAGTTCCTGCAAAAACCCAAGTGTCTTGCAAGACCATTCCAAAGACATCTCTAACTTCCTTTCTCTGCATATCTTTTGTAGGAATCCCGTCTATAGATATGCTTCCCCCATTGACTTCATAGAATCTCATTAAGAGGTTGACCATAGTTGTCTTTCCTGCACCTGTAGGTCCGACTATT
>ULVG01000704.1_pt1 | contig 38077 bp, 24 predicted proteins | sample 1959221 | NCBI WGS metagenome assembly ULVG01 (sample SAMEA4835780, study PRJEB28245) | human gut metagenome | biome: gut microbiome; material: fecal sample | place: Denmark | collected 2008
TACCAAATGGGGCACTTTTTCAGTAAAGTGTCTCTTTTTATATGTAATAAAGTCGAATATTTATTTAATTAAACAAAAAGTTGAATTATTAGTTAGTTTTATATCTTATAAATAATAAGACTTAATTAAGAAATGCTAAGGAGTGATTGGTAATGGAATATTCAAATAACTATAGTGGAAATCATGTCGATGTCAGCAAGATGACTATAGAAGAAAGCGTATTATGAAGAGCAAAGAAAAAGACAAGAAGAATACGAAGCATCACAAAGAAGAGAGAAAACTCTTTAGGCTATAGGAATTGGAATTGTCGTCGTCATCGTCATTGCTGTAATAATCGTTGCTTGTGTCAGTTTTAATAACGTTGCAAAGTGAAATACTTTATTTTAGGGTTGGGAGCAGTAGGAACTTCTTTTTTGATGCTGTTAAAAGAAAACGGATTATTTAATCCGTTTGATTTTTATGTTGTCGATAGAAGCAATGATGTTGAAGAAAGGTTCGTCTCTTTAGGTGGACTGAAAGAAAACTTTATAAAAAAAGATATAGATAAGAACAATTACTTATTTATTTTAAAGATACTATTAGAAGGAGATTATTTATTTGATTTCTCTATCGATACTAAAACACTAGTCTTGGTCGAGTATTGCTTAAATCATTGAATACATTATCTTTCTACTGCTGATGGATCGTGGAGGGGCGATAAAGAATGGATAAGTTGTTTTGATCATTATCTAGTTTATAGAGAATTGAGAAAGAAATATAAAAAAAGGATTGAATACTTGTATTATTGAATTTGGAATGAATCCAGGCTTAATTTCTTGTTTTGTAAAAGAATGTATCCATCAAGTTATTTTAAATGATCAATCTCTTTATATTAGGATTTATAGAAAGAAGTTGCTTAAATTATATGAAGAGAAGAAATATGGTCTTATATGCAAGAAAATAAAAGTTAAAGAAGTTCAGGAAGTCGATAACGATGATCAAGTCACAAATATTCCATTTGAAGAGGACACTTTATATTCTACTTGGAATCCATGGTCTTATTATTATGAGACTATCTCATCACCTGAAATTGCCTATGGAACAAAAAAAGAATATCTATCTTACGATAAGATATTCTTGTCGGATTACAAGAATTTGGTCTTAAGTCTTTATAAGGCTGGATTTGAGTATAAAGAAGATATTATATCCCCCTAAGGAGTTGCTCATGGTCATATCTCAACTCATGAAGAGATATTTTCTATTAGGGATATGCTTACTTATAAGCATTATTCTCCGACTATTCATTTCGTATATTCACCTTGTGAATATGCGATGAAATCATTGGAGAATATCAACTATAACAACCCTACTAAATTCCATATAATAAAAAATATGAAATCATAAAAGGTGATGAATCTGTAGGAATAATCTTACAGGGTCTTAGATTTAAAACAAGATATTTTGGAAACTATCTAGATGGCAAAGGCTTAAATACTACTGCCACTATTCTTCAGGTCAGTGCAGGGGTTTACAGTGCGTTTTGTTATATGTTAAAACATACAAGAGAAGGATTATTGTTTCCAAAAGATACTGATGAAAAAGAGATATTAAATTCAGCTAAAAAGTATTTAAAATCATATGATACATTTGTATGTGATTATATTGAAATGTCTCTAGGAAGAAACAAGAAATAATCATTTGTGCTTTATTTCGTTTAGTCTTTTACTTAAATCTTTTGGAGAAAGCAGCTTGGATAAAACAAGATAGAATAATAATACTGAGACAAGAATTATAATCATAGGAATTAAATAAGTTAAATAATAATAATTAAACAATGATAAAGCTGGATAAAAGACAGTTTCTAATGACTTTGCTATTATAAATCCAACAAGACTTCCAAGCCCAAATCCTATCAATAAACTAGATATAATTATTGAGGAAAAGGTTAAAAGGTTATTTTTGATTTGTCTATCTCTAGACATTCCTGATACTCTCAATAATAAGAATATTCTTTTATTCTTGTTATAGAATGAAATAATAATTATCAACATATAAACTGAAATTAATGCAAATGAAGCCCACATTAACATATTCCACGATTGATAACTATCAAATCCTTTATATGGGTATTCCCCTTTTGAATTAATATTAGCTGATGTATCAAATCCTGATGAGTTTTTATTAGTTTCTTCTAGCATTAAGAAAATACTGTTGATATCCGATTTGGATACTAGTTTTCTATTGCTTATAGTATTTTTTATCACATAGCCTGATTCGAAATTGCTATTATTTTCTTTGATAGTAAATCCAGTATTAATCATAAAATTATAAGATACAATAGCTTCGCTAAATTCTGCGTTTTTATGATATTCGTATCCATCATACAAAACAGGATCATATACACCTACAATTTTATAAGAATCAAAATTGTCATTGAATAGTTTATTTACAGCCTTGGATTTGGATAATCCTATTTTTTCAAAGGCGGATATAAATGCATTATATGTGTCCTTAGAAACAATTAGTTCATTATTTGCTTTTGGGTATCGACCTATAATATTTCCTGATTCATCCAAAGATAAATGAACACCATAATCATCATAATTATCATTGTTAGGAATTGATAATATTCCAGATAATGATACTATTGAGTTTCTCATCTCATCATATTCGTAGAGCAAATCCTTTGGATTTGTTGATACTACATAGAATAATGAATTATCGTCTATTCTATCTTTGTTAATCCAATCTTGATCTTCTATATATATTGCTGGAGTTGAATTGAGATAATTATCAAAGGCTATGTTTTCTCTGTTATCTATATTATATGTGTTGTAGAATCCACCAAAAACAATTGATAATGCTGTAAATATAACTAAAAATAAAAAAGTAAATATATATAAAGGTTTGTTAATTTTTAATGAAGAAGCAATTTCTTTAATTAAAGATGGGTTTTCCTTGACTGATGAATTGGAAAACATATTTTTATTTACTTTATTATTTGTTTTAGAATCAACAAGATTTAGTTTGTCGTTTTCTAATTTAATTAGATTGTAATTAGATGGTAAATAGTCTATTGATTCATCATGTGTTATGAATATGACGATATGATCTTTTGTTAGATTGAAAATCATATTCATAATTATTTTTATGCTGTCTAAATCTAGATTTGATGTTATTTCATCAAACAACATTATAGGTTTTAGATTATAAAGACCTCTAGCCAAGGCTAATCTTTGCTTTTCTCCATAAGATAAATTAGAAGCATTCTGATCGACACAGTTTGAAAGGCCTAATTCATTCAGCAATTCAGTCGCTCTGTTTTTATCTTTGTTAGGGTAAGGCAGTAAAATATTATCCAAACAAGTCATGTCATCAAAAACAACACTGTCTTGTGTGAAATAATTAATGTATTCGTCAGTATAAGAAATATTATTTTTCTTATTTATTTCAATTCCATCTAATAATAATTTACCAGAATAATTTAAGTCATTTCCACTTAATATATTTAGTAAGGTACTTTTACCAGCTCCGTTTTTTCCTTTTAAAAGATATAGGTTATCAGATTCAAAAATAAAGGATAAGTTAGAAAAAACAGGTTTGTTTTCATAAGATTTGCTTATATTATTTATTTCTAGTTTCATATGAATTAATCTATGAATTTTGGATTGGAAGGATAGTGACCTAGGTTGGCATAGAAAATAAGTGAATCGCTAATTTCATCATGTCCTTCCCACCAAGTATTATGCCAAGATACAGTTCTTAAATATGCATCGACTTCAAAGACAATGCTTTCTTTATTGAATCCTATTGCATCTTTCTTGACTTCCAATAAGGTATAGGTATTGAGGTTATAACTATTTGTACCTTCTATATGGTATTCAAATCTAAATTGTTCCTCTTTTCCATTACTATTCAATTGTTGAGATAATTTGGGATCATCTGTTGTCTCACTAGTTGACTTGCTATAGGATAAAGATAAACCATGAGTTAAGTCACCTTCTATATAAGCACCACTGCCCATTGAAACACCGGCAGAAAGAGTAGAACTGAAATTATATGTTCCTCCAAAAGAGGTTGTTATAGAAACTTTAGAAGTCGAACTTTTTGGCCAAGCATCTTTTATCACAAATGAAGGACTTGTATTAGAACCCTCGGAAATTTTGCGGGGTAGTATATGTATATATCCGTCTTTTAGATGATGATCTTTATTATATGATGAATCTCCATTTTCAACAGGAACATTGCCAGGAACGAATGTTGAGTTAACATTGATTAAAATTAAATTTGATACACTAGTGAAAGGACAACAATAAACATCGGAATTGTAATAGTAATAACAAGTTTTCTTGGAATTATTTATATGAGGCTTAGAAAAACTGGCAATCAATTTGAAGTCTGATGAATTAGAATAAGACTTCTTTAATTCTTGCTTTATTGTTGAGCTATCATGCTTTTGGAAATATGAATAACTGTAATTTCTAAGGAATGTATTGAAAGAAAGTGTAGCTAAAAGAATTTTGATAAATTTGTATTTCATTTTTAAAACCCCTCTTTAATTTGAGTATTATAGTCAAATTTTGTAGTACAATTTTGGTATTCTTTAAAAGAAAAACGAAGGAAGCATAAATGAATTTAATTGAAATCAATTCAATATCTATCAAATTAAAAAGTAGGATATTATTTGAAAATATATCTTTTTCATGCTCAAAAGGAATATGTCTCATCAAGGGAAAAAGTGGTTGTGGTAAAAGCACGCTTTTAGATGTTATTATGGGATTTAGAAAAGCTGATAGTGGGTCAGTGAAATTGCTTGGCAAGAATATCTATGATATGAGTTTGAAAAAGAGAAGACGATATGCCTTCTCTCTCTATTCATATGCCGGACAAAGGTCTTCTTTGATATATGAGTATTCATTGAAAAAGAATTTAAAGATTTTAAAAAGAAATAAAGAAGAAATAGAGAAAGCAAATCTATTAGCTAAGGAATTAACTTTTAATAGTTTCATGGATAAGGATATCGATCTAATGAGCGGTGGTGAAAGACAAAAAGCTGAGATAATTTCATGCTTGTGTGTAGAAAAACCGATATATGTATTAGATGAACCTTTCAGCTCTATAGATCAAGAATCTAGAAAACAATTAAAAGCTATTTTATTGAATTTATCAAAGAATCATTTAGTAATTGTGGTTGATCATTCAGCCGAGTTAGAAGACATAAAGCCGAATGTTCTCATACTTTTTGCTGAAGAGAAAACTATAATTGAAAACAATCATATTGAAAGTGAACCATCAAAAATCAATTATTGTGAGGTGAAACAAAATAAAAATCCTTTTGTTTTGCTTAAATCTTATTTAAATAATCATAAATTGGATTTTACTATAAAGTCACTTTTGATTTTAGCAATATTTATTTTGTTTGGATTATCTGTAAGCAATAAAACAACTAGTAGTCTCAATCGAATATATAGCGGAGATATGTTAGAAAGAGATCCATTTGAGTATCATAGATTATCTTTTAATGACGATACTAATTTAGATTATTCTATTGAAGAATTAAACGATAATCATATGTATGAAACATCGAGTTTCATCTTTTCTAGAAAAATTAATGATGAGTTTATTTTAGGATATGATTTTAAAAAATATAATTTTTTAACATCAAATGAAACTAATCTTAAAGATGATGTATTCTATTTCACTAATACATCATCTTACCTATTTGATAATTCTTTATATCTAAATAGTAAAAGAATTGAGACTGTCGTGATGGAAGATGATCAATGTCCGGATTATATTGAAGTAAGAAGTGCTTTTGATAAGAAAGATGATTCATTTTTAGTTATGACTTCTAATACTTATAAACAAGTAATGATCAATGGTGGATTTTCAACGATAAAGTTAAATTCAGGGAATCTGTATTCTATTATGAATTCAAGTGTTGTAGATAATAACATCAATTTATCATTGGTAAACAATTTCAATTATCACAATGATTTAGTCATAGATAATAGCGATGGATTTCATATTAAAATTGGTAATTATAAGAAAGGAACTCCTATTTCTATCTCGACAAATGTCGATAATGAAAATGCTAGTCTTTCATCAATTACAACAACCGAAGATGGAGATGGAATTAATTCCATGTCTTTAGATACATATAGATATATCTCTTTGCTGTATTCCGGAAAAAATATGATATCTAATAATTTTTATTATTTGTTAGCTGACAAGCAAACGATAAGAAATATTGTTGAAAATAAAAAGGATGGAGGTATTTCTTTTAATAAAGATCTCATAAAATTCCATTTAGGAGAAGGAGATAATAAGTTTATTTTGTTTTCTTCTCTTTGTGGTGGCTTAACTCTAATTCTTATAATTTATTTGATTGTGAGTAATAGAGGTATTAAAAAATGGACTAATAGTACCTATGATTTCTTTAAATACAATGGATTGGATGAATCGACATATTTTGTTGATCAAATAACGATTGATGTTATTCCTATAATCTTATCCTTGATTATCACAACAATTCTTTACTGCTCTTGCTTTATCAACTTATCTAATTATTTTTTGATGTTTTCTATGTATGGAAATACAAGACCAGAAGGTTTCTATTATTATTCACAAGAGCCGAATAATGCTTATTATGATTCTATTCAAAGTCCTTTAAAAATATATGGATATGAATCTTTATTTTGGTGTATCATAGCTATTGCTATAGTTTTATTTATTGCTTGTATGTTGCTTAAAATTCATAGAAGCAATAATAAAGATAAATAGTTTATAACCTTAAATACATAGGATTGATAGTAATTATGATTAGATTGTTTTTATTAAGCCAAGCATTATTGATTTCTTTGAGTTCAATCAATATTAATGTCTATTCATTTGATTTAAATAAAGATATAAATATAAATTCAAATACTAATATTCCTATCTTTTATGGTGCGACTGAAATAACTATAGATAAAGATTCAGTCGAATCTTTTTCTATCAAAGATTCTAGATTTAGAGTCTTTGCTAAAGACTATGAGGATGGTGACTTAACTCCTTATATACAATGCACTTATAACGATGTGAATCCAACAATCCCGGGTAAATATACACTCACTTATGAAGTTAGCGATAAAGACGGCAATAAAGTTGAATTGAATGTTCCGGTTCATGTGAATGATGAAACTGGTGGAAAATTTGATATTGTCAGGACTATATATTCAATTCCGAAGATGAATAACATGTCTATGACTGGAATGGAGAGGTGCAATAAAGGTGATAGACAAATGTTGGGTGTCTATCTACCAGCTAATTCATCTCTTTCAATCAAAAACATAGATACTGGTTTTGATTCTAATATGACCGTTACTTGTTTTACTAATACTAGAGCTCAAAATAACATATTGAATATTAAATCAAATAACGAATATCAATATATAACCAATATCAGAAACTCAATATCTTACGATTGTGTTCCTTTATTAACTTCACCGAGATTATCGACGGAAGATATCGATAAGACTTTTAAAATTGAAATCAAATATGACAATTCTGTAAAACCTTTGGATTACTATCATTACAAGGATGATGAAGGTCAGTTCAAGTCTGGATGGAATGGTAGCAAAAATAGTTTCGCTGTCATCGATAGCGAAGCTATCATGTTTGTAGCTCCTTTTGAAGACATAGATAAATTGACTAACTATGGAATGACAGAGAAGAAAAAAGCATTTGATACATTGGATGATGCTTTGGATTACTATTTGAATGTTATAAATAGAATGGATCAAATGGCTGGGCTTGTATTTGATTGGTCAGATGAAACTAACAGAAATTATAGAACTAAATATGTGGCGGTAGCAGATAAAGGATATGCCGGGGCTGGTGCATATTACAACGGGGATTTTATTGCTGTTGCTAACCAGACATCTATATCGGCTTTCTTTTCATATGGATGGGGAACATTGCATGAATTAGCCCATGGATATCAAGGCTATTTTGGAAGAGGAGTAGGTGGTGGAGTAAATCTTTGTTTCAATGAAACAGGCAATAATGTTTTGGCATATTATATTCAAAATGATAAGTCATTATATAAAGACTCAGCCAATTGGTTGGGTGACTTATCTATTAAAGAAGATGACTTCAATAAGAAAAGATTGAATGGTCAGTATATATTCCAAAACGATGAAGGAACATATACAAATGTAAATGAGAAATTGTATTTCTTGGTTAATTTATTCAATTCTTTTGAAGGTGAAAAGACTTATGGAAAACTATTTTCTTTCTATAGATCATTAGCTTTTAAATACGGCCCTACTTATTTCAAGGTAACGGATGTATATGCTTTGTTCTTTTTGAAGGAATACAAGGCTGATATACTTCCGTATTTAGATGCATGGAAGTTGGATGTAACACCTAATGTGAGACGCTATGTATTATCTCAAGATTCAAATTCCTATGTCATACTAGGTGATGTTTTAGACACTGATGAATTAAACTCTTATAAATTAATTAATTCTACTTCTTTAAAATATAGCTTAGTAGATGAAGATGAACTGAATTCATTTATGAATTCAGATTCATCATTGTCTTTGAAAATAGAAATAGATGATGACTTCTTGATAATAGGTAAAAAGATAGGAATAAAAAAGAATGGTCGATTGATAGAAACTAAAGTTATTGAATCTAATTTCATTTTGTTTAAAGGATTAAAACATGGTGATTATGAGATAGAGTTTCCTGCTGTCATCGGATATGATAGTAAGGAAGTAGAATCTCTTTATTTGAAGGAAGGCGAGAATACATTTTTCCATTCATATACGAAAATTGAAAGTTTGTTTTATCACCAAACAAAGCTTGGAATTACAGGTGTTTATAATACTTTTGGATTCACATTAACATTGAGTGAAAACAACAAGAAAGGCACAGTTTCGTTAGGTGGGGCTAATTTAGGAAATCAGACTGATGAATGGAAGAATAAGCCTGATGCTGTGTTTGTTTCAGTTACTATAAAAGACTTGGATGATAATGTTGTTAAACAATGGTCTGTTAAAGGTAATGAGTACTTTGCTACTTCTAATGTGCCTTCAGTCTCAATTGACTTAGAATATGGTTATAAAATATCTATTTATACTGAAAGACCTCAGTATGTGAATGTCTATTCAGTTTCTTTAGGATCAAATAATCCTATAGAGGCATATAAGACTACTGATAAGAATATAGAATATGAAGTAACAGAAGATGGACTCAATCTTTTGAATTGTTCAAATTTCGATACTAAAGAAGTTTTATATGAAGTGATAAAGAATACATGGATAGCTGAATTAAGGAATTATCAGAAAGATATTGATGATGAGACTTTATCTAATAAGAGACTAGACTTGACTGAGAAGAATAAAGTTGTTCAAATCTACGGCTATTTAAAAGAAGATGACAGAATTGAATTCGATAATCTTATCAAAAGAATTTATTGTGGTGGATTACCCACTATAACTTCCTCAAGTAAATATTATTCAATAAGTAAGGGAGATGATATAGATTTATATGAGCTTATATCTATATTTGATAGTGAAGACTATCAAATAGAATCAAATTCAAATAATGTATCTATAAATACATCGTTTGATAAAGATAAAGTCGGAACATATAATGTTGAATATACAGTAAAAGATTCAGATGGTAATGAATCTAGCTATATCATCACCATAGAAGTGAAAGAGAAGAATCAATCTAATGATTCTTCAAATGATGATAATCACAAAAACAACGGCAATGATGATAAGCCTGATGATTATGATAATGACAAAGAAAGAGTAAATAGGATCATCCTCGTAGTTTCATCCATTATAGGATGCATATTTATTGCTCTGGTTATTGTGTTTGAATTCTTTAAAATTAGAAAGAAGAACAAAAATAAACATTAGAACAAGTTAGGATTGTTTTTCTTATATTCTTTTACTAATTCTATAGTATCATCGAAATCATGTTCTTTTCTTTGTCTATAGAATCTTTTTAAGTTGTCATCGGTAGGTAAGCCATGGAAGAAGTGTGGATAAGGAAACCATACAAATATTCCATTGTAGTGCCTGATGACGACATCTTTAGGAAGAGGTCCTTTTCTATTCTGCCAATTGTATTTGTAACTGACATACTTAATCTTATTCTTAAATATTTTATTCAAAGCTGTTTGATCTGGAGTCAGATATAGCTTTGAGTTCATCAAAGCTATAGTCTTTTCTAAAAGATCGGTCTTAGATAATTCTTTCATGTTTAAAAGCAGCATTCCAGAATTGATGTTTGGATTTCTATCATCAGGTTTGTTTTTATCTAGAATATCTTTACTTGCAGCCATAAGTTTTCCATCAAATGGAGTCTCATAAAGAGAAGTTATATTTCCATTTACAGCCATGTCTGTATCTAAATAGAGAATTCTATCTAGATTTTTTAAAAGATTTAGTTTATTCACATATAGTCTTATCAATGCATATGGTGAGAATTTAGTCTTTGATGCAAAAGATTTCTCTATCTCGTTATGAATAGACGGATAGTCATCTATATTTACTAGATAAACTTCATTTAAAGAATTGTATTTCTTTAATTCTTTATTTAGAAATTCTACTTGTTCTTTAGTGACACATTCATATTTTTCTTTTATATTGGTGAAGTTACCTGAACCTATATAAAGATTTATATAAGAATCTTTATTTTTCTTTACCAAAGAAAATATAACAAGACATAGATTCTTGAAATACTTCTTGTTAATACAACATAAGATGTTCATTTTATATTTCCTCTTTATATTTGTTGATGTATCTATCTAAGTTGTTAAATATTAAGGGTTTAATGTACTTATAAAATATCACTTTATAGTGAAAGAATAAATATAACTATATATTTTATTATTGATGAAACAAGCATAACTGATAGCAAAGGATATTTAGCAATCCCTAAAAATGAAGAAACTGGGAAATTTGAAATGTATTACAAGCAATTAGGATATTTAGCTATTACATAATCAAATTTAAATTTTGCAATCCGCTCTCCTGACATAAAGAATTAGCATAGCATCTTCATCACCATTCACATTGGTAATGAGAAGCTTTAGACGGGTTGTGTCTTGTCTTTGAAAGAAAGGGATTGACTACTTAGATGATTAGGGATGATTAGAGACTGGAGAAGGAGACTTGGCAGATGCGTTGAGCACAAAGACTCAAGTAGTTCCAAATCTATTGACTTTGGTAGATTCGGGAGCAGAGCTACCTACAGCTACATTGACGGTTGAACTTCCTGTATTTGTCGGAGATACTTCCAAGAGAAGGATGCTTCCTTGAAGTTCATAGTAGAGGCTCTGCAAAGAAATGCTACTCCTAGTAATGCTGGTAGCAATGTCGAATCATTCAATGAATTCGATAGTAAGATTGATTTCAGCTATGGTGATGTTTAGGATGATTATGATATTAGAAGTGATTTTGGCTTTATCTAATAATTACTTTAGACTTGATAAAAAAATAGCAAGTATTGTAAGAAAAATATGATTTTTATAAGTGCAAATAACTATGGTGGTAATACTAATGGAATTAGAGTTAAAAAGACATAATAGAGGCAATTAAATGTAAAAAAATATAATACCTAATGGTTGCTTTTGAATGAGTAAAAATAAGAACATCGCTTTCTTTGATATTAGGCTAACTGAAATTATAATATGAAAGGTGGTGAAACAAAAAAATGCTCCGTTCCAATGGAGCCATGGATGCGCCACAAAGTGACTTATTTGCACGCAACTGTGTGTTAAACAATATTATTATCATATTCTTTGTTGAGATTGTCAAGCTGAGAAAAATAAAAGGGGAGAAAATTGTACAATGGAAGAAAAAGGCATTACATTAGGACTGGATATGGGAACTAATTCTTTGGGTTGGGCGGTAGTGGATAATAGCACAAATGATTTAGTTTCGTATCATGGACATCCCATGTGGGGTGTACGTATGTTCAGTGAATCATCTTCGGCTGAGTATAGAAGAAAGAAAAGAGGAGCCCGTAGAAGATATCAAAGAAGAAGGCAAAGAATATTATTGCTTAGAGAAATTTTCCAAAAGGAAATATGTGATAAAGATCCTTATTTCTTTTATAGAATGGATCAAGCCTTTTATGTTTCTGATGATAGGACTGATGAAGGAAAAGGTTATCTTCTCGAAAATCAAAAGGCCACAAAAGATTTTTATAATAAATATCCTACTATTTGGCATCTTAGATACGATTTAGTTACTAACAAAGAGAAGAAAGACATTAGATTAGTTTATTTGGCAATTCATCATATATTGAAATATAGAGGTAATTTCTTGCACGAAGGTGCTATTGAATTGAGTGCTAAACCAAATGATGAATTGAATATGTTTATCAGCTGTATTTCTTCAACATATGAAGGTAACTTTGAAAAAGAAGAGGATGATGATAATGCAAATTGGGATAAGTATTTTGTTGTCGAGCAAATTAATAATGATAAGTTTATTGATTCATTAATTTCTATAATAGATAACTATTTGGATAGGTCTAAAAAATTAACAGAAGTAGTAGACCCATCAAAAAAAAGATATGAATTATTTGCTGATGAGTTAATACGACTTGTTGGTGAGTCTAAAAATATACTAACTGAATTTTTACCTGATGCTTTATTTAAAGGCACTTTAGATTTAAGCAAGAATCGAATATATAAAGAAATATATAAAAATAAAATTGATTTAGATAAAAAGGATTTAAAAATCATTTTTAATTCAGATGATTTTGAAAATAAAATTTCTAATTTATCTTCAAAACTGAAAGAAATCAGTCCTTTAATAGAAGGACTAATTTATTTAAAGTCAATCTATAATAATTATTATTTTAAAGACTTTATGAAAGGTTTTAGTTATCTTAGTGAAGCTTTCATTAAAAAATATAATGAGAATAAAAAAGATTTAAAAAGTCTTAAGAGCTACTATGATAAGTACTTGAGTGACAAAAAGAATTCTATGTTTAGAGACAATAAAGTTAATAATAACTTTGTTAACTATATAGGACATTATTCTCCAAATGAAAAAAATCCTGATGGAAAATCGTGGAGTGAGGGTGAAATAATAAAAATAGAAAAGAAAAAAAGTGATTATTCGGAATTCTTGAATAAACTAAAAGAAGATTTGGAAAAGTATCCTGAAGCTCAAAAAGAAGCGGATGGTTTCTTAAAAAAGATTGAAGATAATACTCTTTTGCAAAGACTAAATAATGCTAGCAATTCTGTAATTCCTATGCAATTTAATAAAAAGGAATTGGTTGCGATTATAAATAATCAAAAGGAATATTATCCTGATTTATTTACTGACATTAATATTAGACACATCGAACAAATATTTAGTTTTAAGCGGGAATATTTTATAGGTCCTATAGATTTTGATAAAAATAATAAATCAAAATTTAGCTGGGTTGTTCAAAAAGAAACAGCCTTAAATAAAAAGCAAAAGATTTATCCATGGAATTTTTATGATGTAGTTGATAAAAAAGAAACGCAAAAGAATTTTATTCAAAGAATGCTGAATCATTGTACTTATTTAAAAGGGGAAAATGACTATTGTATTCCTTCTTCATCTATTAGTTACCAGGCATTTGTTTGCCTTCAATATGTCAATAAACTTCGTGATTCAAATAATAACCTTATCTCAGTCGATGCTAAGCAACAGTTATTTAAAGACTTATTTTTAAGTAATAAAACGGTCACTGCAAAAGAAATAAAAGAATGGATGTACCAGCATAAACTTGGAAATACAGCTTCTATTCCTACTTGTAACTGCAATATGTCAACTTATATTTCATTTAAAAATTTAAATAAATATAAGGAGCATGAATTCCTTAGACTCGAGCAAATAAAAGAAATAGATGAGATAGTTAAATTGATGATGATTTTCTCTGATAAAGAGACACGAAATGATATTTTAAAAAATGATTATCATTTTGATGATGAAGATATCAAACAAATAAAAGGATTTAACTATAAAAACTGGGGAAGATTATCTGATAGATTTCTAAATGGGATAAAAATTGAATATAACGATGAAGAGTCAAACGAACATCGTGAATATAACTCCTTGAATAATGTTTTATGGTTTACTAATTTTAATCTTAATGAAATATTATTTAATTCTAAATTTAATTTCCATGATGAAATAGAAAAATATAATGAGAATCAAAATATTGATTTTAAAGAAAGTGATGATGATTTCTTGAAAAATTGGATGGAAAAAAATGTATGTGTTTCTCCTATTTGGACAAGATCTTTTGTTCAAACTTATAAGCTGATAAAAGAAGTTAATGAACTGTTAAAAGAAGAGGGAAAAGAAATCTCATATTATTCTGTCGAGTGTACTCGTGAGAATAAGCCTGATAAGAAAGGAAAAGAAACATGCAGTCGATATGATAGATTGCTTAATATATTCAAAGATAAGGGCTTTAATAAAGAAGCAAGAGATCAAGGAGTTAATGTTTCAACCTTAATAAAGTCATTACAAGATAATAAGGATAGCATTAATAATTCTGACCATTTTCTATTGTATTTTCAACAATTAGGAAAAGATATGTATACATTGGAACCAATAACCGATTTAGACGAAATTGGAACCAATAAAGCATATGATATAGATCATATTTATCCTCAATCGATTTTGAAAGACGATTCTATTTCTAACAGGGTTCTTACTAAAAGTACTATTAATAGAGACTTTAAGAAAAACAAATTCTTAAGTGATCCGGATTGTTTATTGAAATTACCAAAAGAAGCCTTTTCCTTTTATAAATTTTTATTTGATAATAGTTTGATATCAAGAACTAAGTATAATAGATTAACTGAAAAAGAAATTCATGTCGATTCATTGGAGTCTTTTATTAATAGACAAAAAGTTGCTACTGATCAATCCACTAAGGCAATTATTGAACTTTTAAAATTCCTTGAAACTAATAAGTACTGCGAAAGAAATAACGAGATGAGTAGAGATGAAGCAAGAAAAGAAGCAGAAAAACATATTATTTACTCAAAAGCAGGAATTGTATCTGATTTTAGAAAGAGATATCAAATATATAAATCAAGAATAGCTAATAATTATCATCATGCACATGATGCTTATTTAAATGCCATGCTAGGTAAGACATTAAAAGATTATTATGATGATAAAAAAATATACTTATTTGGTGATGAACTTAAAAGACGAATACAAAAAGATGGAGAATATACAATAAATCCAGATAATATATTGAGTGAAAGAATTAGAGAGTCTAAAGATCATCGTGTTATATGGGGAGGAATGAAAGAAATTGATTTCATTAAAAATAATATTCAAAATAACTTTGATATTAGAGAAACAATGTATACCTATTATGGTAATACATTGATTGGTGAGGAAACCGTGGAAGGAAAGAAAGGCAAAGGAAAAGAAACAATTAAAAGTTTAACTCCGAATGGAAATAGAATGGATTTGGAAAAATATGGAGGATATAAGCAGGCTTCTTATCCATTTTTCTATTTGATTAAGAAGAATAATGATGAAGCTATGATTTGTCCTGTTAATTCCTTCTATAAAGATGATAGTAAGATTGATCGATTTATTGAAGAAAATTTCTTTACTGAGAAGGAAATAATGAAGAGTAAAGCTAGTAATAAACCATTGTTCACGAAAAAGTTAAAACTGAAAATCAACACTGTTATTTTATCTCCGAAGGATGATACTCAGCATCTAAGGAAGATGTATTTAAAATCTGTAGACACTTTTCCTAACAGACTTAAAGTAACTAATGCTTTTGATAGGAACTTTAATGCTAAGGATATGAAAACTATTCATATGATCACAAAATTCTTAAAAGTTTTTGAGACGAATAAGAATAGAATCGATGTTAATGAAAAGCAAGAGTTAATTATAAAATCTGCTCAAGATTGTGTTATCTCTCGAAAGGATCTATCTGATTTGTATCAACATATTCTTGATATGTGGAACAAGAATCTGTATTTTTGTGAATCGGTACAAACTGTTAGTGAAAAAGTACAGTACAATTTTGGGCCTTGGTTTAATGGTTCTGCTAGTTTTGGAAACAAAGAAGACATTATTAAGGATTATTTGAATAAAATCTATGCATTGAATGAAATGTTAAATTTCCTTCAAACAAATACATCTTTTAAAATTAAAATTAAAAAGGATTATTTAAAAGCTGATAAAAAGGATGACGAAAAGAATAGCAAAAGCAAAGAAGAAACTAATGTAGGTAAAATGACAATTTCGAACAAATTGTGCAAAGGCATGAGAATTGTATCTTATTCGATTACAGGTTTTAAAACTAAGCTTTTATATAAGCAAGAAGAAACTAATAAAGTTAAAAAGTAGGTATTATGTCCTTTAGAAGTCTTGTAATAAATAATAGATGCAAATTGGAATACTCACTTAATTATTTGGTTGTTAATAAAGGGGAAGAGACCAAAAGGGTTCTTTTAGACGAAGTTAAAATGATAATAATCAATTCAACTCAAGTTTCTATAACTTCTGCTTTAATATCAGAATGCATAAATAAGAAGATAAAAATTCTTTTTGGTGATGTTAAACATAATTTAGTGGGTGAAATAACACCATATAAAAACAATTACTATGCTAACAAAAAAATCAAGGAGCAAATTTCTTTCGAAGAGGAAAGAAAGAATTTATTATGGCAGCAGATTGTTAAAATGAAAATTAAAGGACAGGCAGATAATTTAAAGATTATAGGTAAAAGTGATGTGGCAGATCTTCTTTATAGCTATTCAAATGAGGTTGAATTGGGCGACGTAACAAATAGGGAAGGGCTAGCGGCAAAATTATATTTTAGAGCTGCATTTGGGAAGGATTTCTATAGAGATGATGATTCAATAGAAGCCAATACATATTTAAATTATGGTTATACAATTATTCTTTCTAGTTTTAATAGATCCATCAAGGCTTTGGGATACTATACTGAATTAGGAATTCATCATATCGGAGAGACAAATTCCTTTAATTTCTCTTGTGATTTAATGGAGCCTTTAAGACCCTTGGTTGATTTAATAATATTGAGAGAAGAAATAAATATGGAAAACTTCAAACAGGAATTTATTAATATGTTGAGTAAAGTTGTTATCTTTGAAGAATGCCGTACATACTTAGATAATGCTATTGAAGAATATGTTTCTAATTGTGCTCAGTATTTAAAGACTGGAGATGAATCTAAAATTCAATTTATACATTATGGCCTTGAATAGATATATGAGAACGATATTATTTTTTGATTTACCTACTCTTACTGCAAAAGATAGAAAGGAATATAGACATTTTGTTAAGAATTTAATAACAGTAGGATTTTATAGAATTCAAGAGTCTGTCTTTGTGATGATGAATATCAATCCACAAGGTGCTGAATCGGTTATAAAATTAGTTAGATCATTTAAGCCATCGGGTGGCAACATAATGGCTTTGACTGTTACTGAACAACAGTTTGCTAGGATGGATATTATTCTTGGCGAGATGAGTACTGATGTTGTTAATACAATGGATAGGATTATAGAAATATGATACAAATACTATTATCAAAGTTATCTAAAATACATTCTATCAATGCAGGATTAAATCCAATTGTGATTATGGATAAGGCATATTACAGGAACGTATACTATATGTTTGAAGATGAACTCATCATTTCACAAAATAACAGGGAGTTGAAAAAGAATGAAATTGTCATAATTAGAAACCCTTTAGATATAGATTTGAATGATAAAAAAGGGATATCCGGATTATTTAATAATTTGATAGTCAATATTAAAAGAAATCATCGAGATGAATGGAATAAAATAATAACTGATTTTATAAAAATCGTGAATATTAGTGCGGCTGATATTGGTGCGGATATTAATTATGATGTAAATATGTCATCTGATAAGATGTTTCAAGCAATAAATTTATTATATAGCAGAGATAATCCTTACATTCAAAATGTTATAAATTATATTGAGCATATTTTAGACTCTTATAAAATAGAATTGTTTTGTTTTTTTAATATGAAATCTATATTAACTGATAATGAGTATGATCAATTAGCTGTTGAATTTGAAAAGAAAGGGATTAAAGTTGTTGATTTTATTCCGGAATCGACAGAAATTAAAAGAGAGTTAGCCCCACTTTATATTGATGAAGACTTATGTATAATATAAGGGTATTGTTTAAAACACAGGTATTCCACAATAAATGGTTTGAGGTTTGCTAGGTGTGTTAAACAATTAGGGTTCTATACGAGACGATACTTTGCAATACTATGGAAAAGTTTGCTAGGTGTGTTAAACAATTAGGGTTCTATACTCATTCTCGCTATATCCAACATTTGAAATAGTTTGCTAGGTGTGTTAAACAATTAGGGTTCTATACACCTGTCTAAGTCTATATCCAAAGCCCTATGTTTGCTAGGTGTGTTAAACAATTAGGGTTCTATACAATAGCTCCAAGGCATTGAATCTTTGGAGAGTTTGCTAGGTGTGTTAAACAATTAGGGTTCTATACACCACCGCCAAGAGCGTTTGCAAATGACATGTTTGCTAGGTGTGTTAAACAATTAGGGTTCTATACTCAAATGTGTTCAAAAGTCCTTCCTTTTGGAGTTTGCTAGGTGTGTTAAACAATTAGGGTTCTATACTCAATAGATACTATAACAAAGCTTATTTGGGTTTGCTAGGTGTGTTAAACAATTAGGGTTCTATACATAGTTTTCGTACATTCCTAACTTTGAAGTGTTTGCTAGGTGTGTTAAATTGTCAAACCCTTAAAATGTTTTTTGCTATGTTTTATCAGTGATTCCTATCACTGATTTTTTATTTCTACATAAAATCTTTAGCTGTTTCTTTTATGATCTTAGACATCTCTATAGATAAATCGTTTAAGTCACAATTTAATTCATTCTTGAACCATCTTTCATACATATGCATCATTCCACTAGCAAATATATTAAACCTGATTTTAAAACTATTTGATTCTTTTATTTTTTTGTTAGGAATACTCTTATCAGTTTCCATATAACTATAGAAAGATTTACCTAAGGTCAATCTTATGAAAATAAAAGAGATGAAACAACAATTGGTAGATGCTATCAATTCAATTCCAGATGTTCCATCTATTTATCAAGAAAAAGAATAAATAGTCGAGTAGATTTCAATCATTGTTTAATCCCTTAAAGACACACGATTCAATATAAAAATCTCGTCTATGCTTAGGCATAGGCGAGACTATTATCAAGGGGAGGAAATCAAATGATTATTTTTTAGAATTCTTCTTCGTCACTTCCGTTTGCACTGACTTTGACTTCTTTTTCTTTAACTTTGATTTTGTCTAAGGCGATTAAAGCGATGAATACAGCATCTACTGCGACTAATCCACCGATCAAACTGAAATATCCAATCTGTGTTAACATTGCTTCGGCAAACGTACGATTCTCTACCAATAGATTTTTATTTTGTTCCAAAAAGGTAATCTGTGCTTGAAATGTCAAAAACGGTTTTGTCATGGCAATGTCCTCCGGATATGAAAAAAGGAGTTCCCGCAGGAACCCCCCCTGGTCGCAGGCCACGCAGGTATCTGCAACTCGATCGCTAAACACTTTACACAGAAAAATGGGATTTGTCAATCCCATCAACTAGTTATATGACTCAATGTTATGATATGAACGAATCAGTTTCTACATACACAAATTATAATCATTACGAATCCACAATTTTTGAACTCTCTTATTTCAAGAAATTAGGTGACTACGGAAACGGAACCAGGAGATACCGTTGCCTTTACTGCGGCAAAGCGTTCTCCCCACTGACGGGGACTGTATTTGACGTCCATAAGATTCCCGTATCCGAATGGATCGAATACATGATTCACCTCTTCGATTTCCATTTCCTGTCCAGTTCCGCTATTAAGGAAGATATGGATTTCTTAAACGATATTGATAAGGAGAGTTTAACTGATGCTCTTGATACTCGAATATCCACATCTATGTCATTTAAAGTAAAGAATAAGGAAGTTAAAATTGAAACTACTCAAAAATATAATCGGTTTGATACATGTTATCAGACCTTTTTATTTGTCTCGTTTGATATTTTGTTTGTCTTCCTTTTATGAATTTACCGCAAAAGTTGGAAACAAAATGCCACAAATATTGGAACTAAAATACCGCAAAAGTTAGAAACAAAATGTTAACATTGTTATTAAGTTTTGGAATCAGCATCTTGGAGTTTTTATTAGTCTTATTTGAAATAGGAATAATAGATTCTTGTCTCGATGGACTTTATTTTTATGTTCCTTTGCTTTTAATTAAAATCGATTATATTTTGCTCTTGTTGTTATTTGTGATTCTGGTTGGATTAATTCCTTCAATTAGTGCAATAGTAAAGTCTATTACTAAAAAACCAATCAAAGTTATAAATAGTGAAGACTAATAATATTTATTGCTAAAAAATTAATGCTACATTAAGTAATAGTTTGAATTTTTTCAATTATTAGTTAACCTTTCTACGGATTTAAGATTAATTAAAGTAAAAACCTAAATAAATAAGAATATAATTATCTTTGAATGATATAATTATGCGGTTTTCAGCAATAGGAGATTTGAAACGATATGTTCATTAAGAAAAAAGCTTTAATTACCACTGTTTCATTGCTTTCTTTGTTATTGACTAGTTGTGGTCAGAGAGCAAATAGTGGAAACGGTAGCAACACTGGTGATATTCAAGTCGATACAGATGCCAGTGGATTAGCTACGGTTAGAATTTATAAGAATAACGATTATTCTTCCAATGGTAGATTTGTTCCAGCTGATAAGGTGGATCTTGAATTAAATTATAACGATTTGTCTGGAACTCTTTCTAACAACAAGTCAGTCATGCCTTCTTTAGGCGATGCTAATCTTTTAGTAATTCCTGTTCATCTCCCTGGTGGAAATGAATACAAGACTGATAAAGTCAAATCTGATATCGAGAAGGTTTTCTTCGGAGACAAAGATGACTCTTCTTTAGGATTTAAATCGGTCAAGCAATACTATAGTGAAGCAAGTTATGGAAAGTTTAATTTGAGTGGAACAGTCACTGATTGGTTCGATGCCACTACATTAGTCTCTGATGTCAAAGACATAACTTCAGGAACTGAAGGAACGATCGTGAATAAAATATTGAGAGGTGCAGTGGATTGGGCTGGCTCTTCTCAAGGAATAAATCTAAAAGATTTTGATAATAATGAAGATGGAAACATCGACGGTGTTTATTTAGTCTACGATCATTTGGATTGGACGACAGAAAATTACATTCAACACGAATCTAATCCTCAGTTTGATTCTTCTACTTTGAATCAAGCTTTTTGGAATTTCACTTATTGGGATTTCTATTCTGAATCTAAAAATGATAAGCCCGCAACTTCCGGCTTCTCATGGTCTAGTTTCGATATGATGTACACATCATATTGCGAAAGAAATAAAAATGATACTCCGGATTTATCTGACTTATCTAAAATCAAATTAGATTCTCATACATTCATTCATGAGTTTGGTCACCTGCTAGGATTGGATGACTATTATTCTTCATCTGATTCTAGCTATCATCCAGCTGGCGAATCTACTATGATGGATCAAAACATCGGAGATTTGGATTCTTATTCTAAGATGTTGTTGGGATGGGTCACTCCTTATGTCGTGTATGGAACTAGTGAAATCACTATTACAAATGTTTCCAAAAACAGTGGAAATTCAGTAATAGTCATTCCTTCAAACTATGCTGAAATCTCTCAAAGTGTCGAAGATGCAATCAAAGGAAATAGAATCGATAAATTTAGATATACATTCAATCCTTTCAGTGAATATTTAATGATTGACTTGTATACACCTGATGGAAACAATGAACAGGATACTTATGGACCTTACGTTTTTGATAGATCTGCCATGGCAAATAAAGTTGGTGTAAGAATCTATCACATCGATTCTAGAATCTTTAAATGTAAAGTTGTCGATTATATGGGTGGACAAAAGCTTGCCTACGTAGACGGATATGTTTGGGATGGTCAGATGCTCGCTGATGATGAAGCTATATTGATGCCTATATCCAACAATATGAGTGAATCTAAAAATTTCCAATTACCACAAAGTTTCGATTACTTTGACCAAATCAGATTGCTTGAATCCAGTGGAATCAATACTTTTGATAAGAATGGAATGATGACTAATCAAACATTGTATTATTCTGAAAGTAAGCCTTTTGACATCATGTCTTATGGATATCAGTTCTTCAATGGACGTTATACATATGATGATGGAAACGAGCTTCCTTTTAAAGTAAAGGTTCTCAATGTAGAAGATAAAGGAGAGTAAAAATGAAGAAAAATTTATTTGGACTTATCGGATTGTCGATGACTATGTTCTTAGTTGGATGCAATCCATCTAATAATACTAGTCAAACTCCTGACGATAGCATATATAAGCACTCGGTCAGTGTTGAAGTGAGTGGGGCTACTGGTGGAAAGGTAGTGAATCCTGAAAATGTCACCTTGACTGAAAACTTTGATTCATTGACTGATAAGAAGTTCTACAACACTAGAGTTCTCCCTTCTACTGGTGATGTGAACATCCTTGTAGTTCCTTTGATTGTGCCCGGATATGAAACAATCGATATCGATGGTGATGGAATCGATGATAGCGAAAGAGTCAAGTCTGATTTAGACAAAGCTTTCTTCTCTTCTGGAAGAGATGATGTCTATTGCTCGGTTAAAGATTATTACTATCAATCCAGTTATGGAAAATTGAATCTTAGTGGTGAAGTCACAGATTATTGTGAGATCAATGATGACTTGGGATATAGTTACACCAATGCGGCTAACATCACTTTGTCTGATACTTACGATATCGTAAACAAGGTCTGCGATTGGTTGTCTGACACCAAGGGATTTGATTTGACTAAGTACGACAATAACAAAGATGGATACATCGATGGAATATGGTGTATATATTCTTGCCCTAATTATTCTAATGGTGGACCTAAAGGAGACGATAATAACTTTTGGGCTTATACATCATGGGGAAATCAAACCCCTACAAAGGATAGAAAACCCGATGTTTCAAAGCCAATCTATAACTTGTTCGGTTGGGCCAGTTACGACTTCATGTATGAAGGATACGGCATTAACAAAATCGACACACACACTTATATTCATGAGACAGGTCACTTCTTGGGATTGAACGATTATTATTCTGATGTTTCTAGCTATAACCCTATTGGAAAAGTCGATATGATGGATTCAAATATCATCGATCAAAACATGTATTCCAAGATGCTATTGGGTTGGACCAAACCTTATTTGGTGACTGGAAATGCAACTATTGATTTGAAGAGCATGCAAAACGAAAATGCTTTGATAGTTATTCCTGGCGATTCCTATGTCATCAATGACAAGAATGAATTCGATCCTTTCAGTGAATACATTTTAATCGAGTTATACACAAATGAAGGATTGAACTATGATGATTCTAGAAGAAGTGTTTCTGATAGACCTTTAGCTATGAACGATAAGGGTGTGAGAATCTATCATATCGACAATAGAAAATTTGTGGTCGATGTGAAATCAAAGAAAGATGATGGAACTTATACTTCTAAAGAATATAAGACCGGTGATACCATCGATTCTCAACACAAGATTATTCTTCCTATGTCTAACGATAGAGGATCGAGCAGATACAACTATGGATTTGGAGTTGATTCTAATGATAATCTCTTCGATGAAGTTAGAGTTATAGAAGCCAACAATGTCGATTCGTTTAGCAATGGTGGATATCAAACTTCCAAGACTTTGTTCAAGGAAGGATCTTCATTCGATATTGGAACATATAGCAAGTTCTTCATCAACAAGTCATCTGATAAGACTAAAGGTTTGTTAGATACAGGAGATTCTTTCTCCAAGACTATTTCAATAGGAGAGATTAAGTAATATGAAAAGAAATAAAATAATCATCTCTTTAGCATTGCTTTCCTTGTTAAGCTTGACAAGCTGTGGCAATGGCACTTCTATAACCACTCCTTCTGATAAAACGGATAAAAAGCCTATTGACTACAATTCCGGCAGGGGATTAGAAGGAAATCAAGATGCCGATGACGTCATCGATGATAGCGATAGTTTATTGAACGGTTTCTTGAACGGTGTCTCTGGTGTGAGTCGCTACTCTTATGAAGTCACTAGCACGGTTCAAAATAATGAAGGTCATTTCACAGATTACTTTGATTCTAAATGCTGGTACAACTTAGATCACGAAGATGATTCGGCTAGTTTTGGATTGGCCTTGGATGAAAACCATAAATTATTCAAATACTATTTGAATGATGACTATGATCCCACCCCTTCGCTTTATCAGTATACTAAATATACGACTGATGGAGTGACTATCGATGACACGCTGTACGGACCTTTGAACCTAGCTACTGTCGGCATGCTCTCAACTTTGGACGGAATCACTCCTAGCACTGCTGAAGTGTCTATCGGAACTAAAGTAGCGACTAACAAATATATGTTGACTTCATCCGATGTCCTTTCGGTCTTTCAATATATGACCACGTATGGATCATCCATATCTAGCTATATAACTACTTGTTATATCAATATCCTCGATATGGATAGTCTCGAATTTGAGTGTCAAATCGATTTAGGAAGTTACGGATCGATAACTGGCCATTTCACTGATTTGACTGATAAGTCTTCGATTTTGGATAAGACAAAATCAAAGTTGGCTTCAAAGACTTTAAAAGGTGTTGAGAAATATGATGATGTCACTAAATTCATGGATGTTTTGAATCAAAATAATTTCACCATCAAAGGTTATAACATACATATATCTAATGGAAATGAATTGAAAGCTGATCCTTACACTGTTTACTGTACTAATAATTATTTCTATTTTGACTTCAGAGATTCTTCATATCATGACTTTGGATATGTTTTAGTTAAGAAAGGAACAGAAGTTACTTATTATTCTAAGAATGCCGATTACGACTATACAAAAAATCCAAACGATGAATACGATAAGACAAAGTTAGTACCTACTACTAAGACTTTGAATTATGATGCTTGTTATGGATTCACCACTGACAATAATGGAAACTTATTCTTCGATTATTTCCATGGGCCTGTCGAGACAGAGAATACAAAGTACAATGAAGAGTATGAATACTTGAAGGATATTCCTGAAAGTGAGCGTAAAGAGAATGTTCTTTACATCGTCAAGGAAGAAGGAACTAATATCAAAGTCGTATACGAATGGAAGAAGAGCGGAAACGATGAGACATATTCCTGGGCTAGATATTCTGGATGGTATAACGATGTCGGTGCATTCTATGTCAACGATATCCAAGCTACTTTCTACCCTTATAACATGGGAATTACTCAATATGCCGAAGCTTATTTGGAGCAAAGCCTTACTGACAATAACTATTATCATTCCAATAATAGTGAATTGATGTCTGGTTGGGCTAATGGATTATTCGGTTGGGGTTGGCAATCTAGTACCGATTGGATGAGCAGTGTCAAGGATTCCTATATTAAATTGACTAAGGATAGCGATGGAAACATCACTAGCGGTGAAGTTGGATTGAAGATGCAAGCAAATTATCAAGGGACATATGGACTTCACTCGGTCTATTACACCTATAGCAATTTCGGCTCTACTTCTCATACTGTCACTGAGACATTCTTGACTGGATTGGGGGTGAGTTTCTAATGAAATTTAAAAATATTATCGTTTCTTTATCCTTGATTTCCTTGTTGGCTTCTTGCTCCAATGGAACAACAACTCCTGTTCCTACCACTCCTAGCGATAATTCATCCAATACTGGTGATAACGATTACCAACCTGTAGGTGAATTACAAAGATTGATGAAAGAAATAAAGAAGGATTCTAACTTCTCTATCGGATATCATGTAAGTAACTATGACCAAGGTGAATCCGATATGAACTTCTTCTTCACCAATTATTCATTTCAACAAGGAAACAATACTAATTCTCAAGGTATAGCTCAAGGTGATGGATTCATCTATAGATATACATTGGATGACGAAGGAAATGTCGATGCTGGAATTCCTTTGGTCAACTATAACACCGGGGTAAGATATGATGAAATTTATTCATATATCAACGGTGTAGCTAATTTGGATTTGTCCAAACTCCCGACTGAGACTGATGACGATGGATATTATCCTTATGAGTTCGGCCAGGAAGGGAATGAAGCTAATGATTTGGTCATCATGACAGTCTTCCTTAGACAGACTCAAGGTTCCTTGTATCCTAAGTCTCTCAAAATAAAGACGATCGGTGACTCTATCTTGTTCGATTCGGTTCTTTTGACTTATGGAGAATCATCAGACAATCCTTTGGACTTGAGAATTCAATCCAGTGTTTATGATATAAACAGTACGACAAATTCTCAAATCAAATCTTATATAGATTCGGGAAAGACAGCTAAGGATCCATTAAATTTTGATTTCTATAAGGTGTTCAATAAATATTTGAACTGCAACGATAACTATACAATTTCATTAGATGGAACTGGAATGACTAACTTGTCTTCATCTTATAAGCTTAATTACACTGAGAAACGCACCCAAGATGGAATTTTGGATGTTTTTTCTAGTGGGGAGAGAAGTGGTGCGATGATGGATCAAGGATCATTGAATTATTTCAAATTAGATTCAAATGATAAATTGAGCATAATCGGTACTCCTATTGCTGATTCGGATGGCAATTTCTATAAATCCATATACGGAGATTATAGGACCTCTTTCAGCTCATTTGATTTCTCATTGCTGAGTGGATATGTGAAGAATAATGAAGAGAAGATATATTATTTGACTGATAGTCAATTCGTTTATTATTTCGCTCATCTATGTCAAATCAATGTGCAGGATGATTTCAGTGTAGATGGTGTCACTATTCAAATAACAGATGAAGATAAAGCTGAGTTTACTGCTACTTTTGATCTATATAGCAAGAATACTGGAACTAGATATGGTAAATTTAAAGCTAAGTTCTTCGACGTCAACAACACATCAATTCCTGAGGTTACAGATTATTTGTCTGAAGGCGATGAGCCTTCGACTCAAACAAAAGATGATTTGAAGACTGTATTGGATGCCTTTAAAGGAAACAACTATTCTTATGACACTTTGGTGAATAGCAAAGGTATGGCTAAAGTCTTCTATAATCCCTCCTATTATTTCCTTCAAGTATATGGAGATCCTAATACCAATGAAGGATACTTGAAGGACGGTGACCATATTTATTCCTTTGGAGTTCAATATGAGACTGATACAAGCGGACAGATTATATATGATTCAAACAATAATATGATTGTCAAGGAATTTGTTGTGAACAAAGGTACAGATTATGCGGATGATATTCATAATATGAAGCTTCCCGGTATTGGAAAAGTCTATAGCGATGAGAATTCATTGAATTATATGTCTGAATTCTCTAGAGACTTATATGATACTGATAAGTATGACATAGGAACATATGGTGGAATTACATATTGGAATTTAAACGACTATACTTTAAGTCAAAAGTTATTTGATTACGTTTATTCTGGAACTAAATCATTATTGCCTTTAGGTGTTGGAGTTAAAGTTTCAAATAAAGCTAATTCGAAAAAACTGTCTTTGATATTAGCTAGCACTATGTCAGATGGTTCTCAAAGCGGATATGCTGCTTTGACTTACTATGATATCGGAACTACTTCCAATCCAATTATAGAGAAGCAAATTGAGAATTACTTGTCTAACAAGTAATAGAAAGGATTTGATGCTTATGAAAAAAAGAAAATTAATTCCTGCTTTATCTTCTTGGTTATTATTGACTTGCCTTATAGGATGCAACGACAATAATATTAATCCTTCAAACACTAGTGGGAAGCCTTCAACAGGTGTTCCTTCGACCGTGACTCCTACTGATAAAAAGCCTGTCACCAAAGTAGAAATAAATGGAACGAAGACTTTAATAGTCGGAGAAGATACAAAGCTCATAGCTAATACTGAAGTGACCTGGTCTTCTTCAGATGAGACAGTTGCAACTGTCGATGAAACTGGAAAGGTTCATGGTGTAGCTTCAGGTTCTGTTACCATCACTGCTACTTCTATTGAAAATCCTAGTCTTTCAGCTGAATGGGAGATTTCGGTCAGTATGAGAATTCCTTCCAAGGACAAGTTGACCTTCAGTGCTAAGATCGATGGAAATGAAGTCTCTCCTGTCGATGGAAAGTATAGTTTTCCTTTAGGAAAAGAAGTAATACTTACTATTAATTCTCAAGAAGGATTTATGACTCCTAGCGTCACATTCAGCTTGACTCTTCCCAGTGATATCGATCAAACAATATGCAGTGTCGAAAATATTGCAGATACGACTAATTCAGCTGAATTTTTAGGAATAGGTAGCTTTGAAGGTGGAACCTTGACTGCAACTTGCTCTTTTGGAGATAGTGAAAGCAAGAGTATAAAGATGCCGATTCAATTCGATGTCATCGATACTAATGCCGATAACAAAGCTAACTTCTTCAAAAAGTTTGAAGGATGTGAAGCTGTCGAGAAGAATTCGTTGACCAATGCTAAAATTACTGAAGAAACTAAGACTACTGATTTGACTGATGCTTCTATAAATCCTGAGACACAGCAAAAATCCTATAATTATGCTTTGTTTGCCGATGCCGTTTATGTCAATGTGACTGGAGATTCCAAAGAGGATTATTTTGCTGGATCTAGAAATGGTTCTACATATCTTTTCGATTATGACGGCAGCAAGATTGGAACTTTCTATAACTTTGGTAGTTCAGAAAAGTTAGGTGAGTCCTTCGTATTGTTGAATCATGCACCTGTCTATGGATTTGCTAATAGAATCAAAGCTTTGTTCGATTCATCTTATGGATTAGATACTGGTTTGGTCAACTTTGGAAATTATGCAGCATATGCATATTCTACTTTCAAGATAACTGCTGAAAAGGCAGAGGTAGTATCTAATTTCGATTATAGTTCTACACATTATGAATTGAATCTGACGGTGAATTTCGACGGAAGTAAGATTACTTCCTTTAAGTTTACTGAATTGTCTCAAACTTCAAAAAAGAAGATTGAATATAGTCTTGAAGGATCTAACTTCGTTTATGGAGAAAAGAAGATCGATAGTCAAGATAACAACGAATCCTATTTGTCTTTTGATACATTCTATTACAAGACTCTAAATCTAATTTGTTTAGGTGGAACTAATGTCGATTCTGTAGGTGACTACACCAACACTGATAAGTATGGAACTAGTGATGATTTCAACGCTGAAGAGAATGCTTATATTCTTCCTAAATATAAATCGTTGGCAATGCGTATAGATCCAACACTTGGAAATCCTATCATCGATAGCATAACAGTGACTCAAGATAACCAAGATGTGATTGTCTCATCCATAGGTAGCAACGGACTAGTCATTTTCCAACCTAAGACTGAAAGAGTGCAACAAGATGATGGAAGCTATAAGGATGTCGTAAAAGAAGGAACCACAATCTTTACTTTAACTTCAGCAAAGAATAAAGTTTCTACTTCTATAAAAGTCGAATTTAAGACTGAGACTATCAATGCTATAGAAGTCATGGACAACAAGCCTAGCAACAATGACTTTGGTGATGTCTATTTGAATGATAATTCAAATTATTTTACATTAAAAGCTTCACCTAATGATGATCAGACTGAATATGAATATGAAGCTATAGACTCTCAAACTGGTGCTTTACTATCGGATTTGAAAATTGATCACTATGTAGATGGAAACATCGATGGTTTATCTAGCTTCTATTACTATATTGTTGGAAGCAAGGTTGGAACATATAGCTTCAAAATCAGAGTTAAAGGAACTGCTGTTTCTACTAAAGATATCTTTACTATAAACATTAAATCTCCTTTGTCTGATACTGAGATATATAACCATGTAAAGGATAAGACTTATAAGATAACTACAAGTACTTCAGTCCAGACTGTTAAGTTCACATCTAATACAAGTATTGCTTATACTTATAAAAATGAGAGTTCTGGAATAGATCAAACCGAGAATATTGCAGTGACTATCACCGATGGAAAAATCAAGGTTAACGATGTCGAAGAAATTAAGATTACATCTAATAAAATTGACGATACTGTAGATTCAGAAGGCTCTACTTCAAAAACTACATTCACTAGCACTTATAGAGGTCAAAAATTCAACTCATCTTCTAAGTATTATATTGGTGTGATGGCTGAGAATATCAGAGTATCTTCTGACTTTAACACTTTGGGAATATTCTTCATCAACAATTATGGTGGATATGAGAAACAAGAATTTCAAGTGGATAAATCTAGCCAAATTGATATAGATAACCTTCCCTCTTATTTGAATGGAAAGACATTGGTGAATAATGATTTGAGTTTTATTATTGGTGCAGGTAACTGCACGGTCAGTGTCTCCTTTACTTCGACCCACGCCTCCTTGACAATGGTCAATAATCAGAACACAACTATTGGAACACTTGAGTTTGACTATGCTTACGATTCTACAAGCAAAGAAATAGTTGTTTCAAACAGCACTTCTATTATTGGACCTGCTTCTATGGGTGGCTATTCGTTATCTATCACGGGATTGACTTTGTCGGCGGATAAGTCATCAATCGATATCTCTATTGGAGCCTTATCTCAGTATTCTGAAGAGCCGATGATTTCAGAAGTCACAATAAAATTGTTCTAGCTTTTTGTTTCTTTAAGCTGATAGCCGAGAAAGGCTATCAGTTTTTCTTTTAAGCCTTAATTAAGGATATGGTCAAAAAACATAAAAATGAATGATTAAAAACTATAATTAGATTTTTAAAAGATGATATAATTCTATCAGTTCAAGTAAAAGGACCGTATTAAACATGAAAAAAACATCAAAATTAGCTATTATTTCTTTGCTAGCTGCTATTTCATTAACAGCATGTGGTGGTCAAGAAAGTAGTAAACCTTCGTCTACTCCTACCAACAACACCGGTAGTTCTCAGACTCCCAGTAAGCCTTCGACTCCATCGACACCTGAACCTAAGCCTTCTTATGCTATTACAGCTACTGAGGGTGAAGGTTATAAGATTGAGGGATTGCCTAAGACTGCTAAGGAAGGTGAGACAGTCACATTTACACTTACTCTTGATCAAGGAAAGGAAGCAGATTCAGTCAAAGCCGGCGATGTCGATTGCACTTTGAATGATGATGGTTCTTATTCATTCACCATGCCCGGTGAAGCAGTGAATGTTGCTGTCACAGTTAAGAACAAGAAATTCAAAATCAACTCTATCTATTTCGATAGTGGAATGAGTTACTATAGCCCAACACTAAGTTTTAGTGTTGGAGATGAGTTTGAATTTGGTCAGAAAGTAGATTTCACATTGAGCGCTGCAGGTTCCAGTTTTTACGCTTCTACTCTTGGAAGAGAAGCAATCTATATCAATGATGAAGTTATCGATTTGGGTAGCCTTGGCCTTTCTGGTTCAGTAACAACTGTCGAAAATTTGAGCTTCACAATGCCTGCAGAGGATGTCGATATCTATGTCATGCCTAAGGCAGTGGATATGACATCTGGTGATGCTGATAAAAGAGTTAATAAGATTGTTATCGATGAAGCTCCTTCAGAAATCAAGGTTTTCTCTTCTGAAAAATTCTTATATGATTCAACATATAATTATGTTTTCAATAGTCTTTATGTAGCAAGAACCGATTCATATATTGTGACAAAGGTTTCTTATAAGGCAGACAATGTTTCTGAATGGACTGAGTTGGCTTTATCAATGACATGGACAGACAATATCTCTTTTATTTCTTTGAGCAATTTAAATCGTGGTACAGTCACTGGAGATCTTCATTTGAAGATTGAAGGAAAGAAGGTAGCAAGTCACAAATTGACAATTGTCAATGGTGATGTCGTAACCTTTGCTAAACAACCTGCTGCAACTTATGTAGAAGGAGATCCTGTCAGTTTGTCATTTACAGGAGTCGATGCAGACAAGGTTATCAAGTATGATATTCAAGGTGCTGAAAACACAGCATCTTCAACTGCTACTAATATTATATTCGAGATGCCTGGAAATGATGTTACCATCACATTCTCAGCTACCGATAAAGGAAAGATTACTTTTGAAACTATTGAAGGTGTGGAAAGTGCAGTTGCTAAAGATTCTTCCTATTCATACTATGCAAATGAAATTACTTCAGCATACCCTGGAGCTATATTATATGTATACGCAACCGCTAAGGCTGGATATACAATCACTGCTGCGTATATAAACGGAGACAAGGAAAACAAGGTAACAATGGGTAATTATGATACTTGTTTCAAACTTACTATGCCAGAATCGGGTGATGCATTGATAGGATTTGAAGTGGAAAAGAATGGTTCTATCAACATCGAAAATAAAGTTGGAAAAGATGAAAACATAACTGAAATCAAATACTATTCAAGTTCTTATGCTTCATCTTCTTCTGAAAAGACATATAACGGATTTGGTGCAAATGCTGACGTTTATATGTTTGTGAAGGTTAAGGATGGCTATAGTTTAGGTGATGCTACAATTACAAATAATGGAACTAATACTACATGTAAAGTAACTAATAGTTTTAATGGAAGTTATTATAATTTTAAGATGCCTTCTGATGGAAGTGATGTTTCAATCAACATTAATGTCATCCAAAACGGAACTATAACAGTACAAGTAGATTCGACTTATGTTGAGTCTACATCTTTATCCAAGAGTAATTATTCATCAGATAACCTAGCTAATAATGCTATAGGTGCTGGTGAGACCTTCTATGTATTTGTTAAAATGAAGGAAGATGTCAGTGGATATAGTTTAGGCCAAGCACAAATTCAGGGCAAGGATGATACAGCTGTAGACGTTCAAGAAAATTACGGAAATACTTATTACCAGTTCACAATGCCTTCTGATGGTAGTGATGTGACAATTGTTATAAGTATGGTTAAAAATGGAAACATAACAATCGCTGAGAATGCTGGTGTCTCTGAATCTAAAATTTCTACTGGCGCAAGTTGGTTACAAGATGCAAGCAAAGCCAATGATTTTGCTCCCGGTAAGAAATTCTATATTTTAGCTAAACCTGTAGATGGAAAACTTGTTACTAAGGCTAGTATGAGTGATGGTACTGAATTCAAAGCCACTGAAGTTGAGGCTACATATAATTACGGTGACGGATTCTCTTACTTTAAGTTCACAATGCCTAAAAATGGTGTTGCTAACATCAGCTTCACTACTGCAGATGCAAAGAAGGTCACATTTGATACCGTTGATGGTTTGACCTTCTCCTTTCCTTCAGGTGCTACGAGTGGAACCTCATTTGCTGTCGGCGAAAAGGTTCAAGTAATGGCAACTGCTGGTTATGGTTACACAGTAAAATCTTTAGCTATCAAGGATCATGCTGATGTTCAAGTCGACAAAAAGACTGATGATAATGGAAATACTTATTATGAATTCATCATGCCTGATTATGATGTGACATTAACTGGTAATGTTGAAGCTGGTCAAGTTGTAACCATTTCTGTCTTGGGAACTAAGATGCCTAGTAAAGCTCATGCAGTAACTATTAATGTAAACGGTGTTTCATCAGCACCTTCGTATTCTTACGCTTCAGGTAAGACTGATGTTTCTATTACATGGATTGTTGGTGATACATTGTCATTCACATATACCACCATTGATTATAGAACAGATGATGATATGTATGTAGTAATTACTAAAAAAGATGGATCAGTTAAAGAAGTTCAAATGTCAGCAGGTTACTACAACTACTCAGCAACTGCTACTCTTGAAGCTGATTGGGCTTCTATTTACTTCAGTGTAGGTAGCACACTTACAACTAAGTAATTTAAACTTATATTAGTGCACGCATTTGCGTGCACTTTTTTGTTTTTCTAATATAATAATCAAGAAATGAGGATAGAATTATGAATAAAAAAAAGAAGTTATACTCTATTATTCTTTTAGGTGCTGTATTATTGTCTTCATGTGGTAAGTCGTCTTCTATCAATAGCAATCCTACTACACCATCGATAACTGGTGGTGACAATAGCAATTCAAGTGTGGATAGATATTTAGTGTCTTTTAACAAGGTTATTGACTGCTCTATTCAATTAGATCATTCCGATAACAAGTATAAAGAAGGCGAGTTGGTTTCTATAGTATTGGGTATAAGTAATGAATCTAAAGAATTCGATAGATTCGAATGTGACGATGTATCGATAGAAATCAATAGTTCTACATCAAATCGCATAGAAGCATCTTTTATAATGCCTAAAAAGAATGTGGACATTGATGTGATTCTGAAAGATAAGGATTTAGACTCTTTTAGAATTAAAGAATTGAAGAACTATTCATCTTATGATGCTTCATTAAAAGAAGGAGATAAATTCAAGGCTGGAGATAGTGTTGAACTCATATTGTCAGGATCTTATTTTTCATCATCAGATGAATCTAACACATATATTCAAATAGATGATGAATATTACCATCCTTCATTGGTTGATTCTATCAATGGAACTGCCACCTCTATGAGCCTATCGTTTGTTATGCCCAACAAAGACATATCTATTATTATTTCTACTGGAAACAATCAAATCAGCAACAATGGATTTAAAGTTTCTTTAGATGAAAATGAATATGTCGATTTGATAGCATATAATCCAGAAGAAAAATATACTAGATTCTATGGTAGATTGGTGAGGAAGATTGGATACAAAGTGACATCTGTTCAATATAAGATAGGAGCTGATGGTCAATGGACTGATAACTATTCTTTGTTTGATATCAGCAATATTTGTAATTTATATATATTGAATATAACAGCAGATGTTGAAATAAAAGTTATAGGTGAATTTACAGGCGTTAAGACGATAACATATATAAATGAAGATGCCATTATTCCTACTACTAGTTTATATTATGAAGGAACTGAAGGCGACACTTATAGTGTCTCCTTCAAGTCTCATCCTAAATATACTTTGACTGGCAAGCCGACATTTGAAGGTGTGGAAGTAAATGATGACGACGTCACAGACTCTTATTTTAAATTGACCATAGGTCTATCTGATATAACTATTACTTTCCCAGCAAAAATAAATAATAAAATCACTGTATTAGATAACGATGATCTTGATTCTTATGTTATCAAAAAGAACAATATAGAAACTGATTATTGTGCTCCATTAGCCATTTTTAATTTCTATCCTACTATGAAGAGAGGAAAAGTTATTACTGCCGCTAGAACTATAGATTCTAACGGAACAAAGGGTAGTTGGTGTTATCCCTCTGATGACAGTTATGGTGTTCAATCTATCGAAATGAGAATGCCTAAATCTGGAGACTGTCAGATAGAAATAAATACTGCTGATGGATTCACTATAGATATAGACAAAATAGATCATGGTTCTATGACTATTAATAGAGATACATTTAGAAAAGACGATAGAGTCTATTTTACAATCCAAACAGAATCAAATTTTTATAGATTTAATAAATTGATAGATTCAGAAACAGGTAAGACTATAGAGACTACCATGAATGAGAATAGCGGATACTTCACTATGCCTGAGAAGTCCTTGAAGCTCAAGGCCATAATAGTTGAAGTAGAAAAAGCTGATGTCAATTTAATTGGAGATTTGGATAAATTCGAGTCCATTGAGATTCAAGGAAATAAATCTTTAACTAGAATGAATAAAGATAAAACCTTAGGAACATTTATTGTTGGAGAATACATAACTATACTACCGGTAACTTTAAAATCACAGTATCAAGATGATTATATTGTTACTGTTAAAAAGATAGTCAATGGAAAAGAAGAAGAGATTAAATCTAGTAATGGATCATATTTATTTTCGGTAGAAGAAGGACTTACTGCTATAGTTATGTCAGTAGAAGAAAAAGCACAAGTAAAAAGCTTTAAAGCTACTATCAATAAGCCTGATGGTGTAAAACTAACGTTTAAAGTCAATCATAAGTCAGTTGCTTCTTTAGATGATACTTTGATTCCTGGTGCTGATGGGAAAGCAAGACTAGAGATATTTGTAAATGGATATGCAAAGCCAGCGGATTATAATGTTCAAGTGTTGGATAATAAAAACAATGAAGTTATAGCCGAGTCTGGAATGATTAGTGTCGCTTATATGATTTATAGCGATATTACGGTCAACATAACAGCTAAATAAATGTGAGGATTCTATATGAAGAAATTTAAACTAATTGCTTTGATTTTGTTATTAGGTAGTGTTGCATCGTGTGGAAAAGAATCTATTAGCAATTCGACCATATCTTCCACTTCGGATAGAAAAACTGATATATCATCGACAAAGAAGACAGAAACAATCGATGATAAATTCGATAAGTTGTTGTCTGATATGGCTTATGGATATAGATTTAAAACTACTGCCACAACATTGACTAGTGATGGATACTCAAATTATTGTCTTGATATAGGTGTAAAGGATAATGGATATGAGTTCATTAGATATGATTCAAAACAAAATCAAGAAGCAGATAGAAATTCTGTATATGTAGAATATTTCTATTCTTACGATCCGGAAGTTCTCACTCCTTTAGTATCTATGCCTATGTTAGATATTTCTAATAAGATAGATTATTATCCTTATACTATCAATGGCAAAAATCTCGAATGGTACGACTCAGGATATCAGAATATGTTCACATATTTTGAAAAGGATAATTATTTAGATGATGAGGGTACTTATACACTGGATGTCGAGGATGATTATGTTAAAACATATCTTCCTTTATTAGCCACTCAGTTTTTGCATGAATACACCAGAACTATCAAAGAATTTTCTTTCATCTATAACAAGGATAATGATGGATTTGATGTAAATATAGTGTTCAATCCTATCACCGGATCTTTCTCTAATACTGAATTAGAGATTCAAGGTCAAGTAATTCCAGGTGATGATTTTGAATTTAAACAAGCTGAATATACTAAGACTGGTGAAGAAAAAGAAGAGTTGAACCAAGTCTTTTCTAAATTAAAGAATAATAAGTATTCTTTTGTAGATACCACTTATTCAATTGATGAAAACAGCAATAAGACAGTCGAATCGAAATATTCAGGTAAAACAGATGGATCTAGTTTGATACTTGAATCGGAGACTTCAACGTCAAAGATGAATTTCTTATATAAGAATGTCGGAAACAATCAAATCCAACAAGCCAATAAACTTGGAAATGATTATTATGCTTATGGATCAGTTATCAATTCATCTATAACACCATTACTTCCATCATTTTATATGTCTTCTATATTCTTTAATAAGACTGATGATAATAAGTATGTATATGATGGTAGAGCAAATTTCTTAAAGACGAAAACTTATAATTTTTCAGGTGAAGGCTTAGCTGTTACTTCGATGAATGTAACTTTCGATGATGATTCAGTATTGTTTGAAATTGGATTTGATAAATCAACAAATATAGAAGAGATCAAGTATACTTTCTTGAATGAATCTAATATAGCTGATAGTATAGAAATAAAAACTGATTGTTCTGATGTTAAATTATCGACTTTACTCGAAGGTTATTCTAAGGCACTGATTGGATTAGAAGAATTAATTGGTGGAAAAGATAACTTGAATCTCATTCCAGTAGTTGGAGGAAGACAATCTGTAGCAGGTCTTTATTATTCCGATGGAGTCGATGGTGATGGTGAAGAAACAAAAGAGAAGTATTATGGAATAGAATATAGGTTGATTGGAATAATTGGATTAGAACAAATAAATCTATATGAGACTAAATTGATAGGAGCCGGTTTCATAGCTACTAAAACTCAAGGAACTCATTTCTCTGGTGATTTGTTCACAAAAGAAATTCAAGTCAATGGTGATACTAAGACATTGAGATTGGAAGTTGCGTCAGGAACCACTTATCAGACATTAGCCATTGCAATAGATGTAGCATAAAAAAAAGGGGCTGTTGCAAAATCCTGATCCAAAATCA
>ULVG01038810.1_pt1 | contig 37749 bp, 30 predicted proteins | sample 1959221 | NCBI WGS metagenome assembly ULVG01 (sample SAMEA4835780, study PRJEB28245) | human gut metagenome | biome: gut microbiome; material: fecal sample | place: Denmark | collected 2008
TTTTTGCAATCCGCAACGTCAAGTACGGGCATTCCGTAAATGGGCGTGCCTTCCGCAGTGTTTGCGGCGGGGTTCAGAACGTCGTTTGCGCCGATGACAATCGTTGCGTCCGCCGTCTTGAACTCGGGGTTGATGTCGTCCATTTCGTACAAATCTTCGTAGTCAACGTCCGCCTCGCAGAGCAATACGTTCATGTGCCCGGGCATACGTCCCGCAACGGGGTGAATTGCATATTTCACTTTCGTGCCGCCCGCGGCGAGCTTATCCGCAAGTTGTTTTACAAGATGCTGTGCCTGCGCGATAGCCATGCCGTATCCGGGAACGATAATGACTTCTTTTGCGCCGTTAAGGCTTGCAGCGTAGTTGGTTTCGGTCTTGACTTCGACAGGTTTTGCCTCCGTCTTTTCGGCCTTGACTTCCGTAGTGGTTTCAACGGGTTTGTCCATATCTGCGATAAACTTTTGCAGGGTTTCCTGTGCGTTGCCGAGATACAGATGCACGCCGTTTTCGCGGGTATAAATGGGGTTATCTACGCCCGCATAGCCGGGTTTTAAGTCATAGTTGAAGATAAAGATGTTTTTGCAATCCGCAACGTCAAGTACGGGCATTCCGTAAATCGGCGTGCCTTCCGCAGTGTTTGCGGCAGGGTTCAGAACGTCGTTTGCACCGATTACTATCGTTGCGTCCGCCGTCTTGAACTCGGGATTGATATCGTCCATTTCAAACAAGTCTTCGTACTCCACGTTGGCTTCGCACAAAAGAACGTTCATATGCCCCGGCATACGTCCCGCGACGGGGTGGATTGCGTATTTTACTTTCGTTCCGTTTGCCGTGAGTTTATCCGCAAGTTGTTTTACAAGGTGTTGCGCCTGCGCGATAGCCATGCCGTATCCGGGAACGATGATGACTTCTTTCGCGTTGTTCAAAGTTGCGGCATAGTTGATTTCCGTCTTGACAACGGGTTTTTCTTCCGCCTTGACTTCCTTTTTCACTTCGGAGGGTTTCGCTTCCGCCTTGACTTCGACCTTTTCGGGGGCGGTTCTTTGAGCATTGTCGTTGGACGACGTGCCGCCGAGAAGGATTGCGCCGAGTTTTCTGTTCATCGCCTTGCACATGATTTGCGTCAGCAGAAGTCCCGACGCGCCGACGATACCGCCGACCGCAACGAGCAACAAGTCGTTGATTGCAAGACCTGCGATTGCGCCGGCAACACCAGAAAGGCTGTTAAGCAGCGAAATCGTAATGGGCATATCCGCGCCGCCTACGCGAATCGCGAAAATGTATCCGAAGAATCCCGAAATTACGAACAGCAATGCGATCATAATCCCGCAAAATGCTTTCAGGTCGATACCGAGAGCAATTTTGCCGCTGCCCGAAAGAGCCGCAATTGCCGCAAAGACAACGATAAGCGCAAGCGTCAGGCAAAGGCTGCCGACGGTCATCGCCTGATGTCCTTTGTAAACGACGGGTTTTTGCGGAAGAATCTTGTGAAGTTTGCCGGCTGCGACAAGGCTGCCGATAAGGGTAATCATACCGACCGCAAACGCAAGAACCGACGTCGTTGTCGAGAACGCGTCAAAGCCCGTGCCTACGCCGAGCATCGCAAACGCGCCGACGATTGCCGAAGCCGCGCCGCCCAGACCGTTAAGAAGAGCGACCATTTGCGGCATCTGAATCATTTTGACTTTCTTTGCAAGGACAATACCCGCAACCGCGCCGAGCGCAAGCCCGATATAGAGCGTCCATACCGCCGCAATGTGGCTTGTGCCGTTGCCGTACACGATAATAAGGATAATCGCAAGGAGCATGCAAATCGCGCTGAAACGATTGCCGATTTTACTGTAAGCGACTTTGCCCATCATCGCGATGCCCAAAAGCACGCCAAGCGACAATACGATTGCCATTGCAAGGTAAACCCAATCGCGCGCCGATGTGCCCGCGCCTTTTGCGATGACGTCCATGCAACAGATTACCGCAAGGAGTCCTGCGCCCGCAACTGCCGACGCCGCGTAAATCACGGTTTGCCCTTTCGCCTTCTTTTTCGCAATCATGCCGAGCATACGGTCGGTGACCATAAAGCCGCCGACGACGTTGACCATCGCGAGAGCGATTGCAAGAGAACCGAATATCGCGGAAAGCACGATGCCCGCCGTACCGAGTTTGAAAAGCGAGGCACTTGCCGACAACGCGCCAAGCACCGTAACGCCCGACAAAGCGTTCATACCCGACATAAGCGGGGTGTGCAACAGCGTCGGAACGTTTGAAATAAGTTTGTAACCGACAAGCGTCGCTACGACGAATACGCCAAGAAGAATCAACTGAAAGTAAATTGCTTTTTCAAGGCCGAAATTGCCCATTGCGAGCGCGCCGGTAATAACAGAGTTTAACGTTGATAACATATTAAATTCCTGCCTGTATCATTATTAAAAATACCCCCTGCCCGAAAGCAGGCAGGGGATTGCCTTTTGTTGATAAAATTATTGTTTCCCTTCCGGGAGATTGCCACGCTTCGCTCGCAATGACAATCTGTTTCACCAATTAAGTGGTGGATTTTCGCCGTTTATGCGGTGGATTTTAACCGTTTAAGCGGCGGATTTTGAATGAGATTTTGACGTTTCTTGCGATGTTCTGAAAATCCTCAATAACAGATTTCAGCATCGCGTTAATATCAAAATTTACATTCATTAAGCGGCGAGATTTAGATGAAGTTCTGACGTTTCTTTTAAGGTTCCGAGTTTTCCAGTGTACTGTTGCGTACACGAAAACTCGGGTTCTTAAAAAACTCAGAAATTCGCTAAATGTCGGCGCTTAAAGTCCCATCGCCTCGCGAGCACCTTTATGTACGATTTCACCGTCAATCGTTACGAGAATGCTTTGTACGATTTCGTCGTTCATGTCGAGTTTAATGCTGCCGTCTTTTGCGAGGAACGCAAGCAGATTGTAGATGTTGTATGCGAAGAGCCAGGTCGAGCTGGTGGGAAGTTGACCGGGGATATTCTTGATACCTTCGATAATGACGTTGTGTTTGATGTCGCGGATACCGGGAGTGGTGATCGCGCAGTTGCCGCCCTGGTCGATGGAAATATCGATAATTGCAGAGCCGGGCTTCATGGAAGCGACCATTTCATCGGTAAGGAGCGTGGGAGCGAGTTGTCCTTGAAGGAGTGCCGAGCAGAAGATGATGTCGGCGTTTTTGACTGCGTCTGCAAGTGCCGCGCGCTCTTTTTCAAGCCATTCTTCGGGAAGACGTTTTGCATATTCGACAACGCCTACGCGACGTACCGCGATTTCTTCGGGAACACCGGTCGGGACGATTTTCGCGCCGAGCGACATTGCCTGTTCGTTTGCGGAAGGACGGATATCGGCAGAATATACTTTCGCGCCGAGACCTTTTGCGGTTGCGACCGCACGAAGACCTGCAACGCCGGTACCGATGACGAGAACGTTTGCGGGTTGGATAACGCCGACTGCCGAGCCGATCAAAGGCATGAATTTGGAGATGTCGTTTGCGCCCATGAGCATGCCCTTATAGCCTGCACAGGTGCTCATCGAGGACAAAGCGTCCATGGATTGTGCGCGGGAGATACGAGGTACGCCGTCAAGGGTAAGACCGATAACGCCTGCCGCCGCCATATCTTTGACCATCTGGTGGTTTACGGGAGACGCGGGGTGAATGAACGTAATAATATATTGACCTTTGTGCATCATCTCGATTTCGTGTTTGCCCTTTTCTTCGTTGAAGAGAGGTTCCTTAACTTTCAGGATAACGTCGGATTTTGCAAAAATTTCTTCGCAATCTTCAAGAATGGTTGCGCCTGCGGCAAGATAATCCTTGTCATGGTAGTGCGAGCCTTCGCCTGCGCCTTTTTCAAAAAGAACGGTCATGCCTGCGGCGACCATTTTCTTTACGGTGTCGGGGATTGCAGCAACACGCGCTTCGTCGTGCATAATTTCCTTGGGGATACCAACTATCATTATTATTTCTCCTTAATTTTCGGCTTTCGCCCTTATTTTATAATTTCGCGCTTTCGCGCATATTTTACTTTTCTTTTTTCGCCTTTATGGGGACGCTGTATTCGTTCTTCGGACTGCTTAAAACGATGCTCGTCTGAGTCTTTGAAACGCCGGGGATACTCTTGATTTCGTTCAGCACGCTTTCAAGCGTTTTCGTATTGTCGGTGACGACTTTCAAAAAGTAATCGAATTCCCCCGCGATATACAGACATTCCGCAATGTGGCGGTTGTCCTTGACCGCGGCGACGAAACCGTCGTTGAACTGCGGATGGTCGATTGCGACGCTTATAAGCGCGGTGACGTCTTTGCCGAGTTTTTCGGGGACGATAATCGCGGCGTAGCCCTTGATAACGCCCGAGTTTTCAAGTTTTTTGATGCGTTCGATAACGGTGGACGTGGACAGCTTGACCTTCTCGGCGATTTCGGACGAATTCGCACGAGCGTTTTTCATAAGACACTGCAAAATTTTTACGTCGGTGTTATCCACGGTTATCTCCTTTTTCCTTACTATTCGATTTTAACATACGTTATATGCGGTGTAAACGAAATTATTGATTTTTTTCCGAATTTTTTACGGAAAAGCGTTCTTGTAACAAAATTTTTTTCGGAAAACCCCAAAAATAACAAAAAATTTCAATATCATTCAAAATATTACGATACAACGTCGCGGGCGCACGAAAAAACGGCCGTCGCCGACCGTTTCGTTTTCGTTATTTGCCGCGCAAGGTTACCGTTTTGTCCGCCTCGTGCAATATTGCGTAATAGGTGTCCGTCCACTTCCCTTTCGTCGGATATTCCATTATTCTTTCCTTGGCGTGCGGGGTGTAATCAGTGCTTAAAATATTCGCGCCGGACTCGATTCCGTTGTTGTACCAGTGGTCTTTCACGACGGCGTATCTGTCCAGCCTTGTTCTGACCATAAAATTATCGCGGTTTATCGCCTGCGCTATACGATCTTTGTGTTTCGTCGGATCGTTCAGAACCACGGTGAACGAGAAACGGGAATAATCCTTGCCTTTTTTCAGGACGGTAGCGTATTCAAGGGCGATATTCATCGCGCTTTTTTGCATATCGGGATCGCGCTGCATGTACGTTTCCAGACTGTCCTTTTCGTGCAACAGGAAAATGATTTTCCCTTTCAGACTTTCAACGGTTGGATAAGCGTTTTTCGCGCGGAATTCGTCAAAGTCGGAAACGCCCGCCGCGTCAAGCAGTTTTTTGGGAGTAACGAGTTTTTCGCCGAAGTTCTCAAACAGCATTTCGTCGAATTTATCAAAGGCTTCGAGGTCGAATTTTTTGCCGCCTTTCGGCTCCACAAGGACGATAATCGGCAAAGCGTTTTCGTTTCTGTCCATCCACATTCTGATTTCTTTAAGACCTTTGTCGAAGTCGATCATCGTGCTGTTCGTTTCCAGCATATCGCTGTGCAGACACTCGATTCTGAACCCGTCGGCGGTTTTCACCTTATTCGCGTCAAGTTCGATACTTCGGATACCGGCGTTGAGCTGTTCGGTAATCGTGTCGAAGATATAATCGTATTGCTTTCCCATTATCGCCGCAAGCGGGCCGTGATAAAAATACTTCGTTTCAGGAGTGAGCCCCGTTTTGTAACTGTTGTGCGACGCGATATACCTTATCTCGTTAAGCTTTGCGCCGAGGACTTCTGCCATATCGGTGCGGGTAAGAAAATCCTCGTCGTTCACCTTTGAAAAGTTTTCGTCGACAGCGTAACGCTGTTCAAGAAGCGCGACGTATTCATTCTGCCAGTCCGCCCAGACGCTTTTCGCGTCCTTTGCCGAAACGGTTGCCGCGATAAATCCCGACAGCGCAACGAGAAAATACGCCGAAAAGCCCCATATAAAAATGACAAGCGCCCATTTTGCGCCCTTTTTCATCGGTTTTTTCGTTCTTTCTTTTTTGTCCATAACATATCCACCCAAAACTATTCTTATATAAATAATTTACCATATAAAATGCGGGTTTGTAAACACGTTTTTTCGGCGGAAAAATATTTTTGGGATTTTTTTCATTTTTCTATCAAAAACTATTGACATCGTCGTTTTTTGTGCTATGATATATATCGTCAGGCGATATACATAAGGAGGCGAAATAAAATGGCAATAAGCGCCGATATGCTGCGCGGTCACACCGAAACGATAATTCTTGCACAGCTTATCAAAAACGACAGTTACGGCTATGAAATAAGCAAGGCGATCGAAGACCTTAGCCACGGCGAACTTGTCCTTAAAGACGCCACCCTTTACACTGCCTTCCGCCGTATGGAACACGACGGGTTTATCGAAAGTTACTGGGGCGAAAGCGACGCCGGCGCAAGACGCAGATATTACCGCATCACAGAAAAGGGCCGCGCCTTTTACAACTTCAACAAAACCAACTGGTTTGACACCATAAAAATAATGAAAGACTTAATCAACGGAGGAACAAAATAATATGTTAATCGACCGCTTCAAAAAGTATCTCGAACAACAATTCCGCGCCATCTCTCCCACAAAAGAGGCAATGGAATACCGCGAAGAAGTTTTGCAAAACCTTCTCGACCGCGCGCAGGAATACAAGATAAAAGGTATGACGGACGAAAACGCCATCTACGACCTGTGCATCGACAGTCTCGGAAACTTCAAAGACACGCTCGTCGATTTTGAAAACCGTCTGGACAACGTAAAGCGCGCTGTGCCCCGCATCGGCGCAAGAGTGCTCACCGGCATCGCAATCGCGCTGTTTGTCGTGATCGTATATCTTTCGGTCAGCTTCGCAACCCGCGCATGGGACAAAACCTGGCTCATTCTTGTGGGCGGCGCGTTTATGGGCATTATCGCAGGCGCGATTTTCGGTATTATCGTCCTTGCGAAAAAGAAAAGACACCTTGCAATCCGCGGTCTGTCGCACGTCATCATCGCGCTTACGTTCACGTTTATATTCCTTATTCTGCAAATACTCGTGCACTTCAAGTACAGCTGGATGACCTTCCTTGTAATGGTGGTCGCAATGCTTATCACCGACACCGCCGAGGCGTATTCTTACAACAGCAAATCAAGGCTTTTCGACCTGCTTATAACCGTTGAAGTAACCGCCGTTATGGTGTACGTAATGCTTGGCGTGGCGCACGTTATCCCGTGGCATCCGTCGTGGCTTCTGCCCGTCGGCGCAGCCCTTCTCGACGTCGTTATCCTTATCGCATCTCTTGTGAGTTATTCAAAGAAAAAGGATAAGGCGGCAGCCGAAAAGAAAGCGCGCATTGACGAAGCGTACTACACAATGTGGAACGACGAAAACAAATAACATAACCTTTATCTCGTAAAAACGATACGATAAAATACTGATTTTGATACTATGAGCAAAACTATAAAAGCCGAAATGTGGGATAAGATGCAATATCTTTTCCGAAACTATTACGACCGTATGGTGCACGCAACCCTGACTTTCGACGGGCTGCTGGACGCCGACGCTCTTAAAAACGTGCTGGTCATAATGTGCGAAAAAGCCCCCGTGCTTCACAGTAGTTTTCACGAGAATCCCGTCAATCCTTACTGGAAGGTGGAGCCTTACACCGTCGACGATATCCTGACAATAAAAGACAGCGACGATCCCGAAAAAGAAGCGTACGATTTTCTGTGTCAGAGTATCCCCGTTTCAAGCAACGTACAGTTTAAGGTGATTGTCCTGAACAAGGACGGAAAATCGACGTTTGCGATGATCGTCAACCATATGTGCTTTGACGGCGGCGACTTCAAATACTTTTTGAAAAAGCTTGCAAAAAACTACAACGCGATTTTAAGCGGCGAAAACCCCACCGACCTTAAACAAGGTACGAGAAGCGCGGAACAGGTTTATACGAAACTCGACGCAGCCGACAAAAAGGTCGCGAAAGGTCTTTACAAAAACATCAGCGCGGTGAAAGACAAACACGTATTTCCACTGACCGAACCCCGTCCCGACGACCACACGATGATCAACATCAGAAAAATCGACCGCGACACTTTCCTTAATATGAAAAACGCGGGAAAACGTTTGGGCGTTACCGTCAACGATATGCTGCTTGCGGCGTACGTGCGCGCGCTTTACGATATTTCGGGCATGCGCGACGACGAAACCCTTTCAATCCCCTGCATGGTCGATTTGCGCCGTCATATCGAAGGCGGCGACGAAGCCGGCGGACTTGCGAATCACACGGGATTTATGCTTTGCACGGTGCATAATAAGGGCGAAACGATCAACGATACGCTTATCAACGTCATGCGTTCCACAAAGAAAAGCAAGCGCGACAAATACATGGGGCTTTACAGCCTGCCTCTTCTGAAACTCGCCTATACCATACTACCCTTTTCGATTTCGGAATTCGCAATCAAAATCGGGTACGACAACCCGCTTATCGGTATGAGCAACATCGGGCTTCTTCCCGTCGATAAACTGACTTTCGGCAATGCGAAACCCGTTGACGGATTTATGACGGGCGCGGTCAAGTACAAACCATTTATGCAGCTTGCGCTCACAACCTTAAACGACGTCGTAACGATGACGATTGCAATCCGCGGCAACGACGATGACAAAAAAATCGTTGAAAAATTCTTTGACCTTATCGTGGAAAACGTGAAAGAATTCGACCGCTTAAACGCAAGATAATTTCCTTCCCCCCTTATATATTTAAGAAACGCCCCGATTTTTCGGGGCGCTTCTTTTTTTCTTCGTTTATTTTACCAGGCGTTTTATCGCCTCTTTCGCGCTGTCAAGGAAGTCCGCGTCAAGCGACTCGACCTTGCCTTCGTCGCAGGCTTTTGCGATGTTTTTGTCAAACGGAATCCGTCCGAGAACTTTCAGGTCGAATTCGGTTGCGACTTCGTCGACCTTGCTGTCGCCGAAAATCGAAAACTCTTTGCCGCAGTCCGGGCATTTGACGTAACTCATATTCTCAACGACGCCCAGCACGGGGATATTCATCATATTTGCCATCTTCACGGCTTTGCCGACAATCATCGACACGAGTTCCTGCGGGCTTGTCACGACGATGATACCGTCGACGTTCAGGCTTTGGAAAACCGTAAGCGGCACGTCGCCCGTTCCGGGAGGCATATCGACGTACATAAAGTCCACGTCGCCCCAGACGCAATCCGTCCAGAACTGTTTCACCATACCCGCGATGACGGGACCGCGCCATACGACGGGATCGTTGCTGTGTTCCAGCAAAAGGTTTGCCGACATAATTTCAATGCCGCCTTTCGATTTCACGGGATAAAAGAAACTGCCGTCGCTGTCGATGGGACCGTTCACGTTAAACATGCGCGGAATCGACGGACCGGTAATATCAGCGTCCAGAATCGCCGTCTTAAACCCTTGTTTTGCCGTAATCGATGCCATAAGCCCCGTTACGAGAGATTTGCCCACGCCGCCTTTTCCCGACACGATGCCGATAACGTGTTTGACCTTCGACAATGCGTTTACGGGGACGGTAAAGTCGGTTTTTTCGCTGCAACTTCCGTGGCTTTCGCAGGAGCTGCAATCGTGCGTACATTCACTCATAAATTCACTTCCTGTTTTCAATATTATTTATCAAAAATTCGATACCGATTTTCAAATCGTCATAAGTATCGTCAAAATTGCCGGTATAATACGGATCCGCGACGTCGCGGGATTGCCCTGCATATTCCAGAAACTTTTTTACCTTATTTTTTTCGTCGGGCGCAAAAAGATTTTTGAGATACGCAACGTTTTTGTCATCCATTCCCAAAAACGAATCGTATTTGTCGTAATCGGTTTTTCTGACCTGTTTCGAATAATGCGGGAACGTCGGGACATCGTGCTCTTTCAGTTTTTTCAGCGCGTCTGGATAAACGGGATTGCCCGCTTCGAGCCCGCACGTCGCGGCGGAGTCGATAACGTATTTTTCCGATATTCCCCTCTTTTTCAAGGCGTCTTTCATCATAAATTCCGCCATTGCGCTGCGGCAGATGTTTCCAAGGCACACAAACATTATTTTCATAAAGTATATGATACCACTTTAATATCGGAAAGTCAACGGCGAACGGTTGACATAAAAGCGCGCGGTGATATAATTTATTCGATTGTATGGAAGAATATATTAAAATTATCGTATATATTTTCGCAGGCATTGGCGCAGGCATAGGCACGGGATTTGCGGGATTGTCCGCCGCCGCGTTTATCGCACCGATGCTTGTCGCATTTCTGGACTTCCCGTCGTACGACGCCATCGGTATCGCGCTGATTTCCGACGTTCTGGCGTCCGCCGTGTCCGCAACCGCTTACGCCGTCGATAAAAACATTGACGTGAAAAAAGGCTCGAAAATGCTTGTCGTCGTTTTGTGCTTTACGGTTCTCGGGAGTTTTCTTGCATCAAAAATCGACAATCACCTTATGGGCAACTTTTCCATTTTCGCAACGTCACTACTCGGGCTTAAATTCATCCTCGTTCCCGTCAACGGCAGAGATCCCTTAAAGGACCGCTTGTACAAAAACAAATGGTGCGACGCGGTGCAAACATTCGCGCTGTCGGCAATGATTGGTATGATTTGCGGATTCGTCGGCGCGGGCGGTGGCATGATGATGCTCCTTGTGCTCACGTCGTTTATGGGATTTCCGCTTAAAAAGGCGGTCGGCACAAGCGTGTTTATCATGACGTTTACCGCGCTTGTCGGGGCGGTATCGCATTTCGGAATCGGCGGTTTGCCCGACACTACGGCAATGATAACCTGCATATTTAGCACGCTCGTTACGGCGCAACTTGCCGCACTTATCGCAAACAAGGTAAAGCCCAAAACGCTTAATATTACCGTCGGCGTGGTGCTTTTAATCCTTGGCATAGTGATGCTTGTTTTGCACTCGTTCTTCTGAAAAACCCCATTAAAAAACCCGCAGATTGCGGGTTTTGTTTTATTCATTATCTTGATTTTGTTTTTCTAACAATTGTTTTAAGTATATCCTTTGTTCGTTTGTGTTGTTGCATATTTTTTCAATATTCCATGCAATTTCAATAATAAACTCAAAAATACAGAACATTAATACAACGCCGAAAATCGCAACAAGGATTGTCGGCTTTTTAAGAATAAGTGCACACAAAACAACCGCCAAAGTACCTAAAACAAAATATACCCATGCAAAAACGTTTGCTGTCTTTTTCCAGTTTCCTTTTCCCGCATGATAATAGTCATCACGGATTTTTTGACCTTCGTCCAGCCGTACGCTTATTGCATTTTTACCTTTTATATTTCTGATCATTTCGTTACATTTTTTGCAGATGTGTTGATTGTCCGCTGTAACGATTTCCATGTTTTTTTCACTTATTTCTTTTCCACAAATTGCACATTTCATTTTTTTCTCCCCCCCCCCCAAAATATCATACGGATTTTTTGGCTTTTCTTTCCGCCTTTTTCGCTTCTCTTTTTTTGAGGACTTCTTCGTGTCTTAAATCGATTTTGTCTTCGATGTCGCCGACGGTCGTCTGGAAGCGCACGTTATACTTTTTATCAAGCGCCCACATCGCCGCAAATACGACGACAAGTATCGACCATACCACCGCAAGCACTTTCCACATTGCGGGCGTTATTCCGCGGTACAGACCGAAGAACGACTGTATGTCGATAAACGACAGCTGTACGAAGTAACACAGCACCAGAAGCGCGATTACGCCCACGAAAAGCACCGCGTGCAACAGATTGAACGGCCAGCACGATTTGAACACGAACAGATATCCCGCAAACACGGTCGCAAGGAAATACAGCGCGTGCTGTTCGTCCGAAGAAAGCCCCGTGAGTATCGTCTGCGTTGTAATTACGATTGCGATAATACCCGCCATTACGGTTACTATGCCGGGCACCGCGTTCATAATGACTTTTGGCAAAAACCTGCCTTCCACCCTGTTTTTATTGGGTTCGAGCGCGAGTATTCCCGACGGAATCCCGATCGTCACGCCGCCAAGCAGCGTAAGGTGTCTTGGCTCGAACGGCAGAATCGACGGCACGATAAGGAACAACAGCGCGATAAGCAAGTTGTATCCCGTCTTCACAAGGAACAACGACGCCGACCTTTCAAGGTTGTTTATGGAACGTCTGCCTTCCGCAACGACTTTCGGCATCGACGCGAAATTGCTGTCAAGAAGCACCAGACTGCTCACGTTCTTCGCGGCGTCCGAGCCCGAAGCCATCGCGATCGAACAGTCGGATTCCTTTAATGCAAGCACGTCGTTGACGCCGTCGCCCGTCATTGCAACGGTGTGTCCGTTTGCTTTCAGGGCTTTTACAAGCAACAATTTCTGATCGGGCAGAACCCTGCCGAATATCGTGTATTTTTCCGCCGCGTCGATGACTTCCTCGTCGGTTTTCAGGGTTGACATATCAATGATACTGTCGCAATCGGAAAGCCCTGCGCGTTTTGCGACGGCGCGCACGGTAACGGGGTTGTCGCCCGAAATGATTTTAACGGTAACACCCTGATCCCTGAAATATTGCAGCGTATCGGGGGCTTCCTTTCTTATTTTATCGGCGATGAATATAAACCCTTCCGCTTTCAGTCCGTCGGGAAGGCTGTGCCCGATAATTTCGACGTCCGACGACGCAAGGACAAGCACCCTGAGCCCTTCTTCCGCCTTTTCGCGCGTGATTGCTTTTATTTCTTCCGCGGTATTAGGGAAAACGAATTCGGGCGCGCCCAGAACGTAACTTCTGCCGTCGATAACCGCGCCGCTCCACTTTCTGTCCGACGAAAACGGCACGACAACACTGACTTCGCCCGCCGCCTCGTACTGCCCGACGTAATTTTTGACCGCCGCCGCCGTTGCGTTTTCGTCCTTGACGGCGTCCGACAGGTTTTTAAGGTGGCGGCAGAACTCGTCTTCCGACAAATCGACGGTTTTTATGCCGTGGATTTCCATACTGCCTTCGGTAATCGTGCCCGTTTTATCAAGACACAGCACGTCAACCCTTGCAAGCGTTTCGACGCAGTACATATCCTGCGCGAGGGTGTGGTGTCTTGCAAGCCTTATTACGCTCAGACAGAACACGACCGACGTAAGCGCGACAAGACCGCTCGGAATCATGCCGACCAACGAGCCGATTGTCGTCAGCACCGTACTGTTCATATCGTTGCCCTGAATGTAATATTTGACTGAAAACAAAGCGATGCCCAGCGGCACAATGACCACAGACATCGTTTTTACGATTTTATTTAACGAATTTTTGATGACCGAAACGGGTTTTTTGAAATACTTCGCGCCGGCGGATATTTTCATTGCGAAGTTATCCATGCCGACGTGCACGACTTTTGCTTTTGCGCGTCCCGATACGACGTAACTTCCCGACATCAGGCTGTCGCCCGCGTTTTTCACGATTGCGTCGGGCTCACCGGTGATAAGGCTTTCGTTGACCTCGATACTGCCTTCGACAACGACCGAATCCGCGCAAATCTGGTGTCCCGCCTGCAATATCGTAACGTCGTCCATAACGACGTCTTTCACGGCGATTTCCTTTTCTTCCCCATTGCGGATAACCCTGACTTTAGGGGCGGAAATAAGCGACAGTTTATCCATCGTGTGCTTTGCGCGAAGTTCCTGCACGATACCGATAAGCGTATTGCAGACGCATAATATCACGAAACCGTAATTGCCCATGCCGTCCTCGTCGAATCCCGAAAACGCCGCGACGATGATTGCCATCACGAAAAACACGAAGTTGAAAAACGTGAAGGTGTTGTCGATAAGTATTCTGAGTACGCTTTTGGTTTTTATTGTTTGCAATCCGTTGACGAGCCCGCCCTTGACGCGCGCTTCGACTTCTTCGGACGTGAGTCCCGTCATGAGATTGCAGTCGGTGTTTTTAATTTCTTCCATACTTTCCACGTTGCGTTAAATTAATTTTATTATTGCATTAAATATACGTTGTTGTCAAGAAATGAAAAAATATCCGCCGACTTTACCGATTTTTTTTCAACGAAAAAGGATAGCGAAAACTCGCTATCCTTCATTATCGTGTTTGTTTTACTTATTTGTTTGAAATCTTTTTGTCAAAGTTTTCAAGCGCGCGGACAGAAATTGCATAGCAATCCGCAAGACAATCTTTGTTAAGGTTGTCGTAACTGTCTTTAAGCGTGTGGTAATAATCTTCCAGAACGTGGTTCAATGCGGTGATACCCGTTGCCCTGAAACCTGCCTGTGCGAACGCTGCGCTGTCGGTTGCTCCGCCGAAGGGAGGAACAAGAGTTTTGTTGCAGGGAATGCCCAGTTCTTTTGCCGCTTCCATAAAGCTGTCGGAAACTTCCTTGTCGGCTTTGACGGTTGCGTTAAGGTCGCGGTAATTTACGCCCAGGAATTTCGGATCGTGAATAGTGTCGAAAGAATAAATCCAGGTGGGAACGTCGTCGAATTCGCCTTTGTGCTGTTCGCACCACGCTTTCGCTCCGCGGAGTCCCGCTTCTTCGGAGCCCGAAAGGATAACGCCGACTTCGGTATGTTCAAGTTCGATACCCTCGTCTTTCATCGCTTTAAGGATCGCGATGCCCATAAGGCAAGCCGTAAGGTTGTCGTTTGCGCCGTCGACCGTCGTGTTCGGATCCCACATGCGGTACATACCGAAATAGAAAGGTACGAATGCAAGGTTCGCGATGCCAAGCCAGAACAGAACGCCGTTTTCGGGTTTAAGAATCATGGGTTTGAAACCGGTGAGTATAGCCGCCGCAAGGTTGCATCCCATAAGGAACAACGCGCCAAGGACAACGATAACGATGTTCGCTTCGTAAACCTTACCGCCGAACTTATTGTTGACGGGCCAGTTCCACGCTGCGTCGGGGTGACCGTTGAAAAATACGCGACCTTTGACTTCGCCCGTGCATTTCTTGATTGCGGTAACGTTCGTGCCCGTCTTTTCGGGGAACAGGAAGTCGAAAGTCTTTTTGTAAAGACCGAATTGCATTATCATTACGTAGAAACCGAAAACGATAAGCGCAAAGCCTAAAATCGGCAGGAAGAAGTATGCGATAAGCCCCGCAAGAACGCAGGTGATCGTGATATAAATCCAGCCGAAAAAGCTGCCGGGATTTTCCTTAAACGATTCAACGTCGGAGCGTTCGCATCCGCAGTCTTTTTTAAGGACGTCAGCCATATACTCGCAAGCGATTCTTTCGCCTTCTTCGCCGGGAGTACGTTTGGGCATATCCTTGCAGATATGGGTGATTTCGTCAACCATATATTGCGCGGCGTCTGCCTTTTTTTCAATCAATTTTGAAAAATTTGCCATAATGTTCTCCTCTTATTTTTTATATTTATATGATAATCATATCATAAAAACGACGCTCTTTTCAAACAAACGACGTCTTTATTTTTTTTACTATACAAACAACCAAAAATATACAGTAAAAACCGCAAAAAACCGTCAGACATCAACGATAATGCCTTCTTTCACGAACTCGCGGGCGTCGCGCGGCGACTTTCCTTTGTATTTCTGGAAGTTGCGGTTGAAACTACGCACGCTGTCGTAACCCGCCTTTTTTGAGATTTCCGCGACGGAAAGCGTGGTCGAATACAACAGATCGGTTGCGTAATTTATGCGGTAAATATTCACGACGTCGGAAAAATTCGCGCCGAAATATTCGTTGAAAACAGCCGAAAGATAATTGTAAGAATATCCCATTTTGTCGGACAGGTCTTTCAGGCTTATGTCTTCCGTGAAGTTGTGCGAAACGTATTTCGCGATTGCGTTCAAAACGTCCACCTTCTTTTTGTCGACGGGGATAAACGCCGTGTGCGTCTCGAACTCCGCAAGAATATGATACAAAACGGCTTTTTGCTTGAACGTGTTGGTAACAAGGGGCATTTTCCTTGTCAGCGATTCCGCAAAATCTATCGAGAAAACGGGAAAAGTCGCGATGTAGCCGTCGTGCTTTTCGTAAAAGTCGGGAACCCAATCCTTTGAAAACTTGCAGATGAAAACGTTGCTGTAATCGGGCGTTTCGTAAGCGTGCGCGAACTTTGGCGGAATTACCATACACTTCCCCGCGCGAAGACGATAAATTCTGTCCAGCACGGTAACGTTTGCAAGCCCGTCGTTGCAGTATAAAAACTCGTACGTTTCGTTGCAATGCATCGGGAAGCATAAGTTCTTTTCAACGTCGAAAGATAAATAATTTTCCCCTGCCTGTTTGTGTTTTTCGAAATCCAACATATCCCACCTACCGTAAATTATGTCTATATTTTACCACCGAATAAGAAAATAATCAAGCCCTCCCGCAAAATAGGAGGGCCTTAACTTATTCTGCTTGTTCTGTTTTTTGTTCGGATTTTGGAATTTCGGCGTTATCGTCGTCCCGTCTGAACCCTTCGACGTCGGAAACGGGAAGAGAGAAAACTATCGCGCCTGCGTCGGTGCCCGCGCCCGCCGTCGTTACGATGGAGCGCATAATGTCCGCTTTCTTTTCCTTTTTCGCAACGATGATAATGATTTCTTTTTCGCTTGCAATCGACACGTTGAAGAATTTCTCGGTGCCCATGCCGCCCGTACCCTTTGCGTGGATAACGGTGCCGCCGCCCGCGCCGGCAGCCCTTGCGGCGTCCATAACTGCGTCGGTATGCCCTTCGTTTGCAATCACGAGAATGAGTTCGTATTCAAAATTTATATCGGGTGCTTTCATATCCTTGTTTCCTCCGTTCAAAAAATTGAGGGTGCTGCCGCCGCCGACGCTTTTAATCGGGACGGAAATCACAATGCCGTTGCCGGGTGCGTCGATGTAAAGACGGCGTCGTTCTTCCGTGATGAGCGACTTCGTTTTGTTTTCGTCCGCGACCGCAAAAAGGATTCTCTTATCGGTGGACTCGATCCCCCACAAATCGCGTATCTTCTGCGACGCGGTGCCGTGGCCGATAAGCGACAGAATCACGGGGATTTCCAGCCGTTGACAAATGTTATTCAGAATCGACAATCCGTTGGGATTGATTACCGAGATTACAAAGTACATATCAGTTCCCCCACAGTTCGATAATATCGTCGTCGCCGTAAACGACTTCGGCTACGCGTTCCGCGCGTTGTTTCTTCTTCTTGTAAACAAGACCGGTGATCTGAATGGAAATAAGCGGCATCATCGCAACGAGTGCGACCGCACCGAAAGCGTCGCTTAATATATTGCCGCCGCGCGCCGAACATACGCCGATGAAAAATTGCAGCATGAACGTCGCAGTCATCGGTCCCGACGCAACCCCGCCCGAGTCGAACGCGATTGCCGTGAATATGTCGGGGACGAAAAACATCAGTATAAGCGCGACGAGATAACCCGGCACGATAAACCAGAGTATCGATATCCCCGTAAGGACGCGGATCATCGAAAGCCCCATCGCCAACGCGATTGCAATCGACAGACTCAGCTTAATCGCTTTTCCGGGGATTGCGCCCGAACTCACGTCTTCGATTTGCTTTTCAAGGACGAATACCGCGGGCTCGGCGGAAATTATGAACCAGCCCATAAGCATCGCCACGGGAATGAGAATATATTGCGTCCAGCCGCTGTACATTTGCTGACCGAGATATAACCCCAGCGGCGAGAAACCGACGTTTACCCCCGTCAAAAACAACACTAAACCCACGTATGTGTAAAGAATACCGATGAGCGTTTTCAAAAAACTCTTTTTGCTCATCTTGAAAGCAGCCACCTGGAAAATCAAAAACAGTACGATAATCGGCGACAGTGCAATCGCCATTTCTTTCATATATGCGGGGAACGCTTTCAGGTATTCCAGCCCCATTTCGGTCGTCGTTTCCGGGATGAACGGAAGGTTCACGTCCGCAACGCCCTGTCCCTTGTAAAAGAACCCCAAAATTAGCACCGCAAGCACCGGCCCTATCGAACATAACGCGACAAGACCGAAACTGTCCGCTTCCGCCTTTTTATCGCTTCGGATATTCGCGACGCCTATGCCGAGCGCAAGGATAAACGGCACCGTCATCGGACCCGTCGTTACCCCGCCCGAGTCGAAAGCAATCGACAAAAAGTTTTTGTCGGCAAACGCCGCAAGCACGAATACGATTATGTAAAACGCAAGAATAAGCCATTTGAGCCTTATGCCCAGAATCGTCCTGAGCATGCACACCGCAAGGAACAACCCTACGCCGACGCCCACCGTAATCAGCAGGACTTTGCCGTCGATGTGCGGCACGGTTTCCGCAAGAACTTGAAGGTCGGGCTCCGCAATCGTTATCGCAACGCCCAGAATAAAGCTCACAAACAAAATAAGCGGCAGGTTTTTCGACTTCGTAAGAGTCGTGCCGATGCGGCTGCCGATCGGCGTCATGGACGTGTCCGCACCAAGCGTGAACAGCCCCATTCCCACGATTATCAGCAACGCGCCGATAAGGAACGACAACAATAAGCCCGTCGGCACAGGTTGTATCGACAGACACATTATCACAACTATGATGATTATCGGCAATGTCGATACGAAAGATTCCCTTATTTTTTCCGTGATAAGGGCGCGCTTCTTATGCACTGCCTGCGCGTCGATTTTATTGAGTTTTTTTGCTACCTTCTTTTTCATTACGTTTCTTATTATACATAAATATAGTCTTTATTGCAAGAATATAATTATTACTTAATATTTACCTAAATTTTATACACTTGTAAGAAAATGCGGTTTTTGAAAAAGACAACAAAAAAGCACGCGGCAAGCGCGTGCTTTCGTTGATAATCAAGGCTTAAAAGAAAGGATTTATTTCGTCTTCGACGATAATCTTGTCAATCATCTCGTAGAAGTCCCATTTCAGGACGTCCCAATATCCGCCGACGGTACCGTGGTCCGTGTTATAGTAGCAAATCGTCGTGGTCTGGCGCGCTTCCGGCAAGGGATAAATCGCGCGGCTGCCTTTCGTGTTGCTTATCGTCTTGTCGCCATTGTAGTTAAGTCCGCCGAGGCATGCGTTGGTGGGCATCGTTCCGTCGCCGTCGCCAAAAAGTATCGCTTTGTGGTCGTAAGAATAATACTCGACGCTGGTTAGCGGTGTGTCGTACTTATGGTTTTTGGTGTCCCACATTTCGTAAGTAACCTTGTTGACCTTAACGGTGTCGGTGTCTTTCGTCACGATTTGAACGCTCTTTTTGGTGTTGTATCCGACGCCCAGACAATAAGTCGTGTTCACGAGTTCGGGCGCGTAAACGTTGGCTTCTTTGTCTTTCACGCTTTCTTTGACGTAGAAGGACTCCCAGTATTCGGGCAGAGTTTTCATGCCGGGTTTAAGTTTGTCGTAAATGCCGTCGACGCCCGGTTTCCAGTCGCTGGTGTGCGCCCAGGGACGCGAACAGTACCATTCGTACATATTCGTCACAGGCTTGCCGTCGACGTACACGGGGCTTTCGTTTTCGCCGTAATAATCGGAATCCGCAAAGGTCTGGAACGGCAGAAGTTGCATTACGGAAGTAAGGTTCTGTGCAAGCGGTCCCGCAAGTTTCTTTATGCCTTCCGAAATCGCGTCGACGCCCAGAACAACGCCGCCGAGGGTGTCGCCGACCGTTCCGTTTACAACGTCGGCAACCGCTCCGATGGGATCGTCAAGATAATAAATCGCGTCAAGAGAGCCCGCCGTTGCAGGCGAGAACGCGCGATACGAGCGAATGATCTGGTTCGGTTTTTTGACGTCGGTTTGTCCGGGGTTTTTCGCTTCCGCGTCCAACCACTTGTTTTGAAGTCTTGCGATATATCCCGCAACGACGGGGCCGCCCATACTGTGCGACGTGAGAATTACTTCTTCCCAGCCGTTGGTCTGAATGAATTGTTCAAGAAGTTCGGAATTGATCCTGTTGTCGATGCGCCAGTCATAGTTGAAAACGACGACGTCCCAGCCCTGTTCTTCGTATCTGGCTTTCAGGTCCAGGCATTGCTGACGATACGCGGCGATTGCGCCGTATTGAATTTTTTCGCCTGCCATGTATGCGCCGTATCCGTCGACGACTTCGCCGGAATCATTATAAAGCGTTGACTTGAACGTGCCGTCCGCGGTTGTGGGGCGAACGTTTGCGGGGCGCAGATTCGGATTGTTGCTTTTGCCCTGCTCGTCAAGCGTGATTTGCCATAATAAGTTTTCGACGGATTCGTCCTTGTACTTCATAATGCCGTCGATTAATTCGTACGTCGTCTTGTCGGTAAGCACCGCCATGACAAGTCCCATCATGTCCCCGCCGGGGAACACCTGCTGGAAATAAACGCCCTCGGCAACGGGATCCCAGATTGCCTCGTTCGTCTTCGTGTCGTACAGCCCGCCCGAAAGCAACGCCGTACAAATGACGACAGCCTTTTTATTCTTCGACGTTTCGCCCGGGGTTTCGCCGCATGCGGTAAGCACGCCAAGGCTCAAAACAACCACCACTATTACAAGCAGAATGCCGATAAGTTTCTTCTTCGCCTTCATATTTTCCTCCTGAAAAAGGGAACACTGACCCTTATACATTACTATAATAACATTACTTTGTGAAAATAACAACAACTTTCGTTTACATTTTTTGCCCGAAACCATTAAAAACCGACAACGAAAAACGGCAATCCCGCCGTTTCGGAATTGCCGTTTCGTCTGCTTTTTGAATTAAATTTCCGTCACCGTAAGAATTGCTTGTCCGGTTGATTTATGAGAAATTGTACTGGGCGTTGTAGATTTCGGCATAGAAGCCGTTCTTTTTAAGCAGTTCTTCGTGAGTGCCCGATTCCACGATGTCGCCGTTTTTGATGACCAAAATCACGTCGGCGTTGACGATTGTCGAAAGCCTGTGGGCGATGACGAAACTGGTTTTCTTACGCATGAGTTTGTCCATTGCGCCCTGTATCAGAAGTTCCGTGCGGGTATCGACCGAGCTTGTCGCTTCGTCCAGAATCAGCAAAGGTCTGTCCGACAAAAACGCCCTTGCGATCGTCAGCAGCTGCTTTTGTCCGCCCGAAAGGTTTGTGAGCGATTCGTTGACGACGGTATCGTAGCCTTCGGGCAGCATCCTTATAAAGCCGTCGGCGTGCGCGGATTTGGCGGCGGCGATAACTTCTTCGCGCGAAACGTTGTCTTTGCCATAAGCGATATTGTCGTAAATCGTGCCGCCGAAAAGCCAGGTATCCTGCAGCACCATCGAGAAACAGCCCCTTACGCTTTCGCGCGAGACTTTGCCCGTGTCCGTGCCGTCGATTATTATTTCGCCGGAGTTCGGATCGTAAAATCGCATAAGAAGATTGACGATTGTGGTTTTGCCCGCGCCCGTAGGCCCGACGATCGCCACCTTTTGCCCTTTTTCGACGTGGATATTCATGTCTTTGATAAGCGGGTTTTCGGGATTATAAGAAAACGCGACGTGGTTGAAGTCGACGACGCCCTGAACATTTTCGGGCATCTCGCCTTCCCTTACGTCCATTTCGGGCTCATCAAGCACCTCGTATACCCTTTTCGATGCCGATGCAACCCTTTGAATACTGCTTATCGCGCCGGCGATTCTTTCAAGCGGGGACGAAAACATTTTTGCGTAAATGACGACGGCGATAATGTCCGCGACACTGACTACGTCGCCGCCGATTTTCATACCTTCGATTGCGAAATACGCGCCGATTAAACATATCGCGACGTAGGCGATATTGTTCGTGAGCGACACGACGGGCGTGATTATCGACGACAGGAACGTCGCCCTTTCTTCCGCCTTGCACATTTCGTCGTTGACGCGCGCGTGCTTTTCTTCCTGGCGGTTTTCCACGTTGTAGCTTTTTATCGTCTGATACCCGGAATACGTTTCCTCGACAACCTGATAAATCTCGCCGGACGATTTGAACATCTTATCGAAATAAGGTTCGCTCTTCTTTGCGATGACGTACGACACGACAACCGAAGCAGGCACAAACGCGATAACAATCAGCGCAAACACCCAGTTTATCGTGAAAATCATAACGATAATCGTCAGAAGTTGCAAAATGCCCATTAAAAGCGTTTCGACAATACTATGTATACTGTTGCCCATTTGCGACACGTCGCCCGTCATTCTGTCAAGAAGTTGCCCCGCTTCCGTCCTGTCGACGTAAGACACGGGCAGGTACTTGATTTTCGTGGACATATCCATGCGAAGTCCCGCCGTAAAGTGCATGCTGACAATCTTGTTCGACGACAGCATTTCGACGTAACTCAGCACCGAATACGCCGTATATATAATGATAAGAAGTATGAGTGTGTTTTTGATTTGTCCGACAAGATCGCCCGTCCCGTTATATGCGTTCATGACGTCCAGAGCATCCGACAAGAACTTGGGCGCGGCGATGTTTGCCGCCATCGTAAGCGCGCTTAATACGCACACCAACACCATGCCCCATTTGATTCTGCCGATTTCTCGGACAAGGCGCAGAATTATGCTTTTCGTTTCGTTTTTCGTCATTTTGTCGCCGCTTCGAAACCGTTTCATACTGTGCCTCCTTCGACCTTTTGCCCCGTCTGCGACTCGTAAATTTCACGATATTGTCTGCACGACGAAAGCAGGTCTTTGTGCGTTCCGCGCCCGACGATGCGCCCTTCGTCCAGGACGAATATTTTGTCCGCCGACGCCGCCGTCGACGCGCGTTGCGTCATTACAATTCTCGTTTTTCCCGAAAGGGTTTTATCGAGGTTTTCCTTGACGTGCGCTTCGGTCAGGAAGTCAAGCGCGGAAAAACTGTCGTCGAAAAGATAAATTGAACCATTTTTAAGCATTGCGCGCGCAATCGACAGACGTTGTTTTTGTCCGCCCGACAGATTACTGCCGCCGCTTAGTATTTCGTAGTCGAGCCCCGTTTCGAGGTTTTCGACAAATCCTTTCAGTTCCGCGACTTTTAGCGCGTCGAACACCTGCTCGTCGGAAGCGTCCGCCGCCGACATTCTGACGTTGCTGCCGATCGTGCCCGAAAATATCGTGGCGTTTTGAAGCACGCACGTCACGTTGTTTCTGACGCGTTTTCCGCTGATTTCCGACACGGATTTTCCGTCGTAGGATATTTCGCCCGAAGTCGGGTTAAAAAACTTCATAATAAGTTTGACAATGCTGCTTTTTCCGCTGCCCGTACCGCCGATGAACGCAACCTTTTCGCCGGGCGCGATATCGAAAGACACGTCGCTCAACGCGTTCTCCGACGCCCCTTCGTATCTGAAATCGACGTGCGAAAATTTAAGTGCGCCCGAAAAAGCGGGCAGGTTTTCGTCGTCGGGTTCTTTTTGAACTTCCGTTTCCAGAATCTCGTTGATACGTCTGCTGTTTACGGCGACTTTCGGCAAAAACGCAAGCATCATCGCAAACATCATAATGCCGTTCATGACAAGCGCGACGTACTGCACGATCGCGATAATATCCGCCCCCGTAACCGCCGACTTTCCGCCCTGCATAAGCTTTGCGCCGACGTACAGGATAAGAATCGTGACAAGGTTAAGCCCCAGCATGATAACCGGCGTAAGAAGCCCCATATTGACGTTGGCTTTTATGATGTTTTTCGCCATGACGAGCGTGGCTTCGTTGGCGCGGTCGCACTCGCGGTCTTCCCTGTTGAACGCGCGGATAACGCGGATACCCGTCAACCTTTCGCGGATAATGCTGTTCTGTTTGTCGATGTATTCGTCGCTCTTTTCCCAAAGAGGCATAATGCGACGCACGACGAAATACAGCACCGTCACGACGACCGGCACGAACGTGAACATGATAAGCGCAAGCCACGGATCGGCAAGAAACGCCAGCGCGCTTCCGCCAAGCACCAGAATGGGAATACTGATGACGCCCTGCATAAGCATACTCGCGCACTCTTCCAGAAGCCAGATATCGTTTGTGCTTCTCGTTATGAGCGCGCCCGTGCCCCAGTGATTGAGCTGGTCGGGATTGAGCGTGTTTACCTTTTTGAAAATTACTTCGCGCAAGGTCTTTGAATATCTGCTGACGACGCCCGCCGAGATTTTGTAGGACAAAATGCCCACGACAAGCCCCATTATCGACACGCCGAGCATTATCCCGGAACACGCAAGCGTAACCGTCATATTCTGCCCGCCGATACCGTATTCCACGATATAACTCATAAGATACGGCAGCGCAAGACTTGCCGCCGAGGTTATCAGCGTCAGAAATACGACAAGCACTATTCTGCCCGCGTCGGGCTTTAACAGACGAAGCAACTTAAACATACTTTGGGATTATACCATATTGCACGCGGCGTTTGCGAGCGTAAAGATAACAAAACAATATATTTAATTATAATTAGGATTTCCCGCAACAAAAAACCGCCTTTTCGGGCGGAATCTTGTCAAAAAGTATTCTTGTTTGTTTTTATGCGAATATGACGAATTGTGCAAGCATCAATATTCCGATTGTCATGCCGAACACCGTGAGAAGTATCGGACCCGCCCACCTGAACCATTTCGGATAAGTTACCGTCGTGAGTCCGAGCGTCAGTAAAAGCGTCGCGTTGGTAGGCATGAATACGTTGACGATGCCGTCGCCGAAAGTGAACGCCAGCACCGCAACCTGCGGATTGATGCCAAGTTGCGAACATATCGCGCCGATCATCGGCATAAGCAGAAACGCCTTTGCGCTCCCCGACGTAATGAACAACTCGAAAATCAGAACGACAAGGTATATTATCAGAATAAGCACCGCGGGGTTTTGCCCTTTTGCCGCGTTTATCGTGTGATACAATATGGTATCCATAACGTGTCCCGCCTCGATAATATAGCGTACGCTGCTGGCGATAAGCACCATTCCCGTTACGGGCAGCAGCGTCAGCGCACCTTTCAGCATTTCTTTTGCAAGGGCTTTGCCTTTAAGTCCGCTGTAAACGCACGCCACCACGCCGCCGATTATGTAAATCACGACGGTAATATACAATATATAATCCGCAAGTTTGAAACTGCCGAGCGCGGGTATATACGCCCCCTGTAAAAATATCGAAAGCACCGCAAAAAACACGATTGCAATCATACAGCCCGCAAAGAATTTGAGAGCCTTTGATTTTCCCGCATCGTATACGAACGGACGATTTTCAAAATCGAAATTTTCTTTCCTTTTCAGATCTTCCTTATATACGGGCGAACGCTGCGGCTTTTTGTCAAGCATTTTCGCATACGGGAACATAAACGCCATAAGTATGACGTAACAAAGCACAAACGTCAGAATCCTTATGCCGATTCCGCTGAACATGGGCACGCCGACAATCGACTGAGCGATACCGACGTTGAACGGGTTTACCACGCCCGCCATAAAACCGAGCCCCGCCGCAAGCACCGAAAACCCAAGCCCTATCAGCGCGTCCCAACCGAGACCATAGCTTAAAATCACCGCAACCGGCACGATGGGTATCACTTCCTCGCTCATGCCCGACGTCGTGCCGAGAAACATAAACGCCAGCGGCAACAAAAACAACAAAAGATATCGCTTATGGCCGTAATTATGACGTATGGATTCCACCATGTAAACAAGCACGTCGGTTTTGTCCAACGCGTTGAATACCGCGCCGATTACGACAAGCATGAACAATATCGCGACAAGCGTCAGCGTGCCGCTGCCGCCAAGCACCAGAAACGGCGAAAGCAGTACTTTCCACCAGGGAAGCCGCCCAAGCGACGGGTCTTCGTGATAATCGCCGCTGATATAAACGTTGCCGTCTGCGTCCGTGCTTCTTTCGTACTGTCCGAGCGGCAACGTGTAGGCAAGCACGATCGACGCAATAATAAGCAGCACGACAACCACGACGGATATAATCACCGACGCTTTGCTTATCGCAAGGATTTTCGGCTTCTTTTGCTGAATCGCAATCGCGTCTTTGCCGTCGAGTATCGCAAACTCGTCCCCGACAGGGGTGTTTTCTTCAATTGTTGCCGCAACCTTTTCGGCAGTTTCCTCGGCGGAATTCACGCCTGTCGAATCTTCCGAAAACGTTTCGTTTTTCTTTTTTCCTTTCATAATTTTATCCGAAAAAATTTAATGAGTTTACTATATCACTATATTCATAAAAACGCAAGAAATATTGCATAAATAATCGTTTTTCATTGCAAATTAATTCTTTTCTCGCATATTTATGCAATTATTCACATTCTACAACAAAAAACCGCCCTAAAAAACACGACTTCTCCCCCCATCCTGCCTTGCAAAGCAACGGAACTGATTTTGCCGTGCAAAATCCCCGCATTGACGACATAGAAAAACAAGTTGAACAGGAGGTTCAACTTGTTTCTCGTTTGGTGGAGATGCGGGGATTTGCCTTACAGCGATTGTTACCGTAGGTCAATCGCGTGCAGACGAAGGGGTTCACACGGCGACGCCGTGTTGCGATTTTTCAAAATCGCAATAAATCCCCGCTTCGGAATAAAAAAAGGAACAGCCTTCGCTGTTCCTTTTTTGTCTTTAACATACGAAAAAGCTACACCAAAGATATTGCCATTATGCTATGTTTTTATAAAAAGCGCAAGAAAAACCAGGAGTATTACCCGGGCTTATTCTCATATTATATCTGTACAGAATATCCCACAGAATAAATAATTTAATTTTATTACCTTTCGTTTGCCAATTCGTTTTCCTCCTTCCTCGTTTTTATAGAAAAGAGCCGGCTCTTATTTGTTAAAACGCCAGTGCGTTTATCTGCTTGCCATCGTTTTCAAACGAAACGAATGCGAAACTGCCCGCCCCGCCCGTTGCTTTCAGCGCATAGACAAAACCGGGATTTTGCTCCATACCGATGAGGGCGTTTGCGGCGGTTGTTCCGATTTTCGCGTTCAGTTCTTCCGCGCTGCCAATTTTTAAGACGACGTCCAGCGTATGGAAGAAATCCGAGGTATCGTCACCCGAAAGGTTGTTGAGCGTAAGATACTTAGGAACGACAGTGTAGGAAATCCCTTCTCCTTTTTCAATGCGAACGACGGAAGTCACATACAACGCATCCGGGACGATACCTTTAAGCAGATTGAAAGGAAAACCTTCCATATCGTTTTTGAACGGAGTAAGATCCAGTTTCACCGTCACGTTCAGGTCGGCGTTGCCCGTTTCTGCGTCGATTTCGGTAAAGGCAATTTGCAAAACGCATACGGAAATTTCTTTATCCGCTATCGTCAGTTCTCCGCCCGTCTGCTGATGAAATACGATTTCGGCAAGAGCACCCGCCTGCCGTTCGGAGAGGAAAACGGGCTTTGCCGTAGCGCCCGACAATGCAAGCGCCGTAAAATCGACGGTGTACCCCTCGTAGCCTTTGCCTTCCTCGTAAAGCACGACGTCGCCCAACTGACTGTCCGTCTGCGATTTCAGATCGGCAAGATCTTCGCTTCGATACGCCGCAGGGAAAGATTCCTGCTCGTTTACAGGTTGACTTAATGTTTTCAACTGTCCTACGGTGCGGAACAAGTCTACGCCTAAATTCACCCGCGCTACGATATACACGCTGATCAGCGCCACGGCTAAAATTCCGATAATTACGATAAGACTGATAATCAGTTTCTTGATTGCGCTCATTTTTTCTCCCGTTTTACTTCTTTTTGAAGATGGCAATGAGGTCGGCGAACTTCTTTTTCTTGATTACGAACCAGAACACCGAAAAACCTCCGACACCCGCTACTGCAACAGAGCCAACCGCGATACCCGCAATCGCGCCGCCCGAAAGTCCCGTCTTTTCGGGTTGCTCGCCGCCGGGTTGTTCGTCACCAAGAGCCTCTACGGGCGCGTTTTCCTTGAATCCGCAGACGGAGCATTCGCGCTCCTTTTCGCCGGCAACTCCCACCTCGGGTTTAACGGTGATCGTCCAATCCCCGAACGCGTGCGCCCCTTCATCGAGTTTTTGACTGCAACCCGTGCAGTTGTGCCAATGTTTGGTTGCGTCAAAGTGCCATTCTGCATCCGGGGCGTGCGTGTCGTGTCCGAGAGCAGGGGTAATGATATATCCGCAGACGGTGCATTTGACGGCTTCGGTTTCGGTGGCTTCGGAGCGGTCGGGCGTGTGGGGAGCGACGTCAACTTTAGTGCCGCAAGAGCATTCGTGCCAATGTCTTGTGCCGTCCGATTGCCAGGTTGCCGAAGTTGCGGAGTGCAACTCGAAGTTGGACCCTATCGTCACATTGGATGCGGGCACGGTAAAGTCGGTTTTGGTTGCGGTGCTATCCGCAAAGGTGCCTTCTCCCGTCTTGGTCCAGTCTTTGAAGTGATAGCCTGCGGGCGCGGCAATCGCCGTGAGATGGACGGTTTCTCCTGCCTTTTTGTAAAGGTCTTCGGTATTTGTGCCTTGCTTGATCGTCACTTTGGAATAGATCTCCAACGTCTTGGTTGCAACCTTTTCGGGATCTCCGTTGGCAACTGCTTTTATGGTGAGAGTGGAAGCGGTTTCGTTTGCGGCAACGGTGAGAACGCCGTCGCTTGAAATGCTCGTGCCTGCCGAGCCGCCTATGACGCTCAATGTGACCGTGTTGTCAAACGCGCCGGTGCCCGAAACGGTTGCTTTGAAGGTGTACGCGCCGTCTCTGACAATGGTGGTGTCGCCCGATGCAAAATCAACCTGAACGCCCGTCACGGTGACGGGAATGGTGGTGTCCTCGGCAACGAGCGTGATTCTGCGCTGTCTTGCTCCACCGACGAGGACCGCCGCCGCCAAATCGGTTGCGTTTCCGTTGACGGTAAACGTGGACCAATAATCGCTGTGCGTCTCATCGTATTCGTAAGAACCGACTGCTTCAAACTCGATTTCAATCGCATATTCGTGGCCTGCGACAAACTTGCTGTCTTTGGGATATTGTCCGCCGTCGGTGTTCAAAGCCTCGTTTGTCAAATCGTACACGCGCCAGAGCGCAACAGTGTATTTTAACGTATCAAGCGACGTGAAAACAAGGTCGTTTGCCGTCAACTGGTCGGTGATTGCGGCAGGAGTCATGTTTGCTTGACTTACTCTTATGTACTTGCCTGCGGGGATCACCGTACCTTCTTCTGCCAAGGCACCGCACACCGAGCAGTATTTGTCGCCGGTGTATCCGTCCGTATCGAAAGTTGCCGCCACGTAACCCGTCAACTCGCCGTTTGTATCGTGCGCGGCTTCGTTGCCGTGGATTGCGCATCCCGTATCTTTGCAGGGATTCCAGTGCGTATGCTCATCGTGTTCCCACGTGGTGGTGTCAAAATCGTGCTCGGTGACGACAAACTTGACGGTTGCGGTTGCTTCAACGCTCGAGCCGCCGTACTGGGAATATTCAGGTGTTCCGCTGAACTTTATCGTGGCGACGTAAGTGCCCGCCGGCAAACCGCTTTCGGGTTTTAGGCTCCAACTCGAAGTATTCTCCTTGCCCCCTTCGATGTAATAAGGGCTAGTATAAAAGCCTAATGCGAAAGCACTTGCGCTTTCACCTTCGAGAGTGATGGAATCGAGGTTGCAGTAGATTTTTCCCGTTCCCGTGTTGACAACGCGTAAGGGAACTTGCGTGACCGAAGAATAGCCCACTCTCACCGTGCCGAAATCCACGGGGTCCACGGTTGCGGTGTACGTGGGGGCGGCAACCGCGCCGATACGTACGGTGATGTCCTTTGAATAGCCGCCTTTGTCCGTCACTTTGACGGTGATTTCCGTGGCTTCGCTTACGCCTCTGATGTTTGGATTGACGTATATTTTATTCAAATCGGTTTCGGTCGAAACAATATCGACGCCGTTTTTATTCCCGTCTGCCGCGCTCACGACGGAGAAGGTATATTCTCCGCTTCCACCGCTTGCAGAAAGCGCAATCGAAGAATAGGCAACGTCACCGCCGTAAACGGAGGCGGGAACGTCGTACTCCGCCTTGTCTTCAAACGTAAGGGGCGGTGCGATTTTGTTGTAAGAGTAATTTTTGAAACTTACGCCATTGGCGCACTTATCCCAAACGTGGACGAGGCAGTCGTCGTTTTCAAAATACTGTTCGCTTGTCAACACCTTTGTCCAGGAAGAAATCATTTCAGCGCCGTTGGCAACAAGTGGAAACGCGGTCAGCGACGAGCCCGAACTTCCGGGGCATACGGAAGTGATTTTTGCATTCGTTCCGATCGAGCAGTCTGGGTACGAAGCATGCGTAAATACGTCTTTCCACGTGTTGTTAGCCGCACCCGAGCCCGTATATTCCATTTTGATATAAACCGTGCCGTTGAGAACAACTTTGCCTTTGGCGAAAATGCCGTAGGTCTGACTGGCGCTGTCACATTGCAGGTCGATATTGAGCGTGGCGTTCTCGCCCACGGTCACGTTGCCTAAACCGATGTTGTCCGTGTTCATGTAAATTGCGTCAACCGAACCGTTTTTTTCTGCCACTTCGCCGTAAACTTTTACGGTGACGGTGCAACTGTCGTCAAACGTCAGATTGCCGTTGTTTTTAGAACTGCCTTCGCCTTCCATTAAAATACCATGCATATACACTTGGTTTGATGCTACTACTTGATAGTCAATGGTAAGCGAACCGTTCCCCTTGAACGTAAGGGTGGAAACGTTGTACGTGTAAATCGCCCTGTTTCCGTACGGCGCGGTGACGGTGATTTTGTTATCGCCGACAAGCACAATATCCACTTTGCCGTTATCGACTCCGCCGATTGAGATTTCTTCGCCGTCGTAGCCGTTGAGAGTAAGCGTACCGTTATAACTCTCGTCGGTATCCCAAGACCAACCCGGGCCGGATTTGTCAATCGAACCGCAAGTGACTTGCAGGTACGGGCTTGCCGACTCCGCATAAACGACGGTAGGCATTATTGCCGTCGCGATTGCAATGCAGGCAATCATGCAGACAAGCAAAAGCAAGCCCGCTATTACGTTTTTCTTTGATTTTGTATTCATATTTTACCTCGTAAATTTATTACCGTTGCGCTCACATTTCGGTGTGCGCGTAAGTTATTTTGCATTCGTTTCGATTACAACTCGATGATGATTGCCGGCACGACACCGACAAAGGTCTTGGTGGCAAGATATTTAGTTGTTTGGTCGAACGGCGGGCAGGAAGTGACGCACGTAACGTAGTTTTTGCCGTCTGCGCCTACTACGATTCCGTCGCGCAACCAATACGGGCAATAATTGTCGCCGTAGCCTTGCAACACTTCTTTATACGCCCCCAGACAGAACGGATACCTGTAACGCCGCGCCGTCCGCAAACGTTCCTTCAACGGTAACGCCGTTTTTGCTTTCAAGCGTGCCGTTCGGCGCGGCAGGCGAACCGTCGCACGCAGCTAACGAAATAGCTATAAGCAAACACAGAATAATTGTAAATATCCATCGAGTGCGAATTTTCATATTTCTATCCTCCCGCAAAAATGTATGCGCAAACGCCTATTCGGGCGTTTGCGCAGATTATTAAGTTTTGTCGTTTTTATCAATTCTGTTTGCAAATCGTTTCGTTCCGTCAGCAAAGACTTGCGCTGACCGTCACTCCCGTTTGCTTGGTTGCGGAATAGATGACGATATAATACGTTCCTGCCGCAGGTTTGCTGTAATAGGTGTCGGTGTCGCCTTCTTTCTTTTCGACAGGGTTGCCGTCTGCGTCAACAAATTGCCAGGTAAGACCGGTTGCGGGAGACGCATCGAGTTGCAAATCATGACCGTAATCTCCGTGCAGAATGTCATCCGTCAACGTAATCGAGTAATATTTGTAAGAGTTGTCCCACAACGTTACGTTTGTTTTCGAGAAGGTTCCGTTACTGTAATCGAGAGCAGTAAAGTCGATTTCGGCAAAGTGTGTGACGATCATCTCGTACTCGCCCGGAGTGACGAAAGGCATTTCAAGATATTTGACGCCGTTGTCCATCAATCCTTTGCGTGTTTGCGCGTCTTCATCGCTCACCGCCATAAATTGACCTGGCGCTTGCGTTTGAAGGCCTTCTTTGACAAGTTGTTTGTTTGCGTCGTAAATCTTTGCTTGCGCATGGTTGGTGTCGGTCTGTTGCAGAGTGCCGTCAACCTTGTTCATATTGATCCAATAGTAGCCGTTGGCAAAACCGCAGTCCTGCACTTCGTAGCGGAAGTAATAGGTGCCTGCCTCGGCCACGGTAAATCTGACTTTCGTCTGCACTTCGGCATCCGATTTCACGAAGTTGACGTCGATATACTCCATGGTGACGGTTTCCGTTTTCGTTTTTTCACAAACTGTGCAGGTGTAGGTCTTCTCGCCGTCGCTCGTAAAGGTGGCTTTCGTTGTGACGGTGCCTTCGTCCCAGGTATGCGCCGCTTTGTCGGCAACGTCCGTGTGTCCGTCGAGTGTGCATTGATGCCAATGCTCGCTTGCGTCGTGCGACCAGGTTGTTGAATAAGTATGCGTTTCGGGAGTTTCTTCGCCTTTGTCTTTGTTGCAAGCAACAAGCATAGTCGCTCCCAAAACGAGCACGAACACAACGCTCAAAATTGCTCTGATTGATTTTTTCATAAGATAACACTCCTATAATTTTTTATTTTTTCGGGGCGTTAGCACCCGTCAAAACCATTTTGCAATTTGCTCAAAGAGAATCCACAACGTCGCACAGGTAATCGGTCTGCACGGACTCGTAGAAGAATACGTCTATAAACCCATTCTCCTTTGCTTGTTTTACTTTTTGAGCAATTTCGGGGTCGGAATCATTGTCGCACAATAACCCAGCTTTCATAGTCGTATTTTTCTTTTTTGAGCGCAAAATCGCTTCCATACGGCGATCTAAAGATTTCTCCGTCGGACGACCGACGTCCATCAAAAGAACGTCAGCAAAAAACGTTTCGCACGCCGTCGCAATCTTGTCGGGGTCTTGCGAAAGCGATTGCTCCACAAAGAAGCCCGCCTTTTTCAATGCGCACGTCACTGCTTCGCACACGAGAGTGTTTTGGATTGCGACAATCACTTTTTTCATTCTTCTTTTTTCTCCATGACTTGCCGACGTCACCCGACGGGGACGGACGATATGCAAGCCGTATAAGTTGACTTTATAATATTTTATAATTTTTCTTTTTGCGCGGGGAGTGTCAAATGACACCCTTTTGACGATTCTTTTAAAAAATCGCGTCGCATATAAAGAAAAATCGACTGCAAATCGCAGTCGATGATTACATTTTGGTTTTTTGTCACGGATTGTCCGCATATGCTTTTGTTCACTTAGATATCGTCTTCCGTCCTATCAAGTATGGTAAGCCCCGATTCTCTTGCGCGCACGGCAAGTTCGGTGCGGCTTCTGAATCCCGTTTTTTCAAGCATATTGGCAACGTGATTGCGCACCCTCTTTTCCGAAATGCCGAGTTTTTCCGCAATTTCCGCGTTCGTGAACCCGCCCGTCATCTCGCGTAAAATTTCAAGTTCTCTCTCCGTCAACTCTCCGCTTTTCGCAAGTCCGAGTTGAATTTCGGGCACGTCGTCGGGATAAACGGATTCGCCGCTCAGCACGCGTTCGATAATCGTTAAAATCGGTTCCGGGCTGAAATCCTTATACCAAAAGCCCTCTACGCCGATCTTTTTCGCCCGTTCTACGTAAGAACATTCGGGCATACTCGTAACGATGATTATTTTTACTTTTTTATTCTGCGCCTTTATTTTTTCCGCCGCGACGAGACCGCTCGCCCCGTTTTTGGTTACCACGTCCATCAACACAAGGTCTACGGCGTGCCTTGCGCAGCAGATGTCCGCAATGGCGGCGTTGTCGATGGATACGGTAAGATTAAATTTAGGTTGCGCCTTTATAATCACCTCGAAAAGTTGCCGCGGCATCGCCTGATCTTCCACGATCATCACGTTGATTTTATCGCTCATCTTCTTTTTCTCCTTTCGGAATACTCACGGAAAGCAGAAACCGCGGAAAACTTTCCGTTTTCATACTACCGCCCGCCATTTCCGTTATTCTACGCAAAGAGGAAAGTCCTCCTCCCTCTACGATTTCCGCTTTCGGCGGTCTGCCGTTATTACCGATTCTTGCCGTAAAAAATGCCCCTTCGTCCGATACCGTTATATAAAGTTCGTCGCCGTCTGCGTGCCTTGCGGTGTTGGTGATACACTCGAACACGGCGTTTGCAAGAATTTTTTCGGCGACGCTCCCTTTCGGCGGGCGCACGCCCGTGTACAATATTTTCACGCCTACGCTTTCCGCCGTTTTTTTAATATCTTCCGCCCTGTCCTCTTCCGTTTCGGGCGAGGAAACAAACGAAACGACGCCGTTCCATTCGCGTATCAACGCCTCTTTGTCGCCTTCCCCCTGCAAAAGCGCTCTTTTGGTTTTCAGAATCAGAGAACCCATACCGTCATGCACCTTCACCCGCGCCGCAAGAGTTTCCCGCTCTTTGGTCACCTCGGTTACCGTTTCGCCGTACTTGCGGAGTCTTACGTTCATTTTCCGGAGTTCCTCGTTCTGTTCTTCGACTTTCTTTTTGAGTGCGAATTCACGGCTGATGTCCGAACCGGACAACTCGTAAACGGTCTTGCCGTCTAAAATATGGTTGATCCGCTTGTAACAACATGCCCTCCCGTCTTTTTTCTCGACGAGCACCGAATCGCCTTCCCGGCTGCAAACGATACCGTCCGCTACTTTGCCTTCGCACATAGCCGACCAGAACGCCGCGCCGTCCGAAAGCGGCATTCCCGTAATTTCTCTGCATTCGTCGCCTATTTTTCCGTTCGTTAAAAGCAGCCGCCCCGTTTCGTCGTAAAAGCACAGCCCTGCGGGCAATACGGAAATCGCGTCTTTGACGGACATAGCGGTAAGAGACGACAACCGCTTTTTTATGACGAGCGCCAGGCACAAACAGACCGACGCAAGCAGTAAAAAAGCCGCCGTAACAACGCACCACGCGGGCAAAAAACAAAACGAACCCGAAAAGTCGCTTCGATTTTTACCTAAATCGCGAATCTGAATGCCGTCCGCCAAAAAGCAGAACGTCAGAACCGCGCATACCGTACAAAGTAATTCCGGCAGAATATACCGCAATTTCAGCCGGTACGAAAGGCTTATCGCAAAACATACCACCCCGACAAACGCCGCAAGCAACAGCAGGATAAGCGTGCCGCGAAAAACGGCTTCGTTGCAATCGACGAACGGTATCATACAATCGCCTCCCTTTCGCCGAACGACAGCGTTGCATACAGCGTTTCGTCCTGTATCTGCAAACGAACCGACGCTCCGAGTTTTTCGCATTCACGGCTTCGCCAATTCTCCGGTATGCTTTCTCTTGCGTTATCGAGGGCTATACGGCAATGCAATAACCCGTTATTAACCGACAGCCGTACAAGACACGCGGAAAGATCGGGAAGCGCGCTCTCTATGCAGTCCTCGAAAAATTCGTACAGAAAAGTAACCTGCCCGATAAGGGCTGTGCCGTCGCCCTCAAAAATCACCGACGCCGCCGCGCCGTAGAAAGAAAGCGCGTCCGTAGATTCGCGTATAGCGTATAAAAGTTCAGATAATTGCACCTGCCCGTTTTTTGCAAGCATTGCAAAATTACTGCGCCGTTTCAGATACACGCCGTAAACGACGGCAAGGCGTAGCGCTTCTTCTTTCTCTTCTTCGCTTATCGCCTTGGCAAAGCATTTTTTTATCTTTTTCAGATGCGGGCGAAACACGGCGAATATCCCTTTGTACAGGTTGTTCTGTTCTTCGATTTTAGAGCGCTGTTCTTTCAGTTTGTTTTCTGCGGCAATCAGGTCGCTCTCCTCCGCAAGCGTTTCGTTTATTTCCGCAAGAGATTCGTTTATTTTATTGATGACCGAATAATCCTCCGTCCAGAACACCTCTCCGCCTCGTATTGCTTTTGCGCGCAGAACAAGGTCTTCTCTCAATTCGGTTTTGCTTCCGTTTGCCGCTTTCATCGCCTGTTCGCGCGTGATTTCGGGCGCGTTTTTCGAGGTTAAAACGACGTTCAGGTCTTTATCGGCAATGCCTGCGGAAACGTCCGCCACGTAAAAAAGTTCTTCGTGATTGACGTTCGACGGGATAAATCCTATTCGGATAAGGCTTTCAAAAACCACAACCACGCTGAAAACAACCGCTTCCGGCATTCTAATAAAAGACGGATCAAACACTTCTCTTAAAACACACAATATAAAACAAGTAACAAAGAGTACGAGAGGTATCCACGCCTTTTTCCGACACCACGAAATGCGACACTTTACGTAAAGCAATACGCCGATAGAAAGATACAATCCAACCATCCACGACAGTATTAAATAGTAACCCCATTCCCATTTGTATTTTTTGTTGGAATACTCCAGACCTTCTGCAAAAGAAAATACTTGCTCGTGAAGATCGTTAGTGAAAACCAATATAATAAGCATCGCCGCGGGCAGGAACAACATATACCATCCTTTTGAAAGCGGTCTTCCTTCTTGGCGCCCCATACCGAGTATCGTTAGAAGCAAAACCACGGGTGCAATGCATTGTGGAATATAATAAGAATACCATAAATACCGAGTAGCGGTTTCTTCGTAAAATACGTGATATTTGAGTAGTCGAATGAGGAGAATCATACCCATAAGCACTATCGCTACGGTTATCCCCGACCTAACGTTTTTATTGGAAACACGACCGATAACGGATGCCGTCCAATACGCGAGGAGACCGAAGAAAATATATTGCGTCAATAACGCAATCGTTGTTTTAACGGACCAATCGGAAATATAATCGTCTACCGTTTGCAGTACACAAGCAGTAAGGAAGAAGAACGCGGCAACTGCGACATATAATAAATCTTTTTTCTTCGACCTTGTCAGATTCATTCTATTACACTCCTTTCCCTTTATATGTTGCCGCCTTGTCGCCTATGCACGAGAATTCCACTATGTCGCCTATGTCACAGTTGAGATATTCGCAAATACGAAGCAGCGTTTCCACAGAAACAGGTTCTTCTTTATATAGTTTCGTAAGCGTATTCGGCGCCAGTTCAACCGCCTTCCTGAGTTCAGAGCCGTTCATCCTTTTATCAATCAGCAATTTCCATAACTTTGAATAACAAATTTTACGCATCGATTCGCTCCTTCTGCTTTTCGTTTAAGTAGTTTATGCTATATCGATTATAACACATTTTTTCTATAAAGACAATAGGTTATCTCTTTGATTTTATAAAATCTCTTATAAAGATGCGATTCATTCCCAAAAAAAATACAAAAGGCAGAGAAGCCCTGTCCCTTTGTTTATATATTTTCTCTAAAACTCTCGTATCGTTTCAAAACAGAAAAACGCCGGAGCATAAATTCCTGCGTTTGACATAAAGTCACGCTATAATCTATCCCTTGGTTCAATCTGTTCAGCAATTCGCAAGTTTTTATCTTCGACGACGGCTGTATGTAATTACGAAACCATTCGTCCAACCACATTCCATATTTCATATTGTTCTCCTTTTCGTTATTACTATAATTATAATTTTTCTTATCACCCTTGGAAAACTACACTCAAACAGCAACAAAAAAGAGAGAACCTAAAAACTTGTTCTCTCTTAAAAATTATTATAAAATTGTAGTACCCTATCGAGCAAAAACGATATGTCGTAAGTTCAAGACCTGTTTTTTGAAAAAAGCGCCGAAATGCAGCTGTTAAATTCAAAGATTTTGTCCAACGACAAAAACACAAGATATAGTAACAAAAAAGCACAAGATACGCGGGTAACTTGTGCTTTTTGGCTGCTGTAGCTTTTTCGTACTACAAAGATGGTGGAGATGCGGGATTTGTAGCAAACATAGTTTGCGTAATAACGGAGCAACGTCGCACACAGTGCTTTTTAAATCGCATTGTCGCAAGCGATAATGCTCACTCGTTTGCTTGTGTGCTCCTTTTCCCCACGGGTACACAGTATCCCGCGGGGTCCCC
>ULVG01032440.1_pt1 | contig 34014 bp, 31 predicted proteins | sample 1959221 | NCBI WGS metagenome assembly ULVG01 (sample SAMEA4835780, study PRJEB28245) | human gut metagenome | biome: gut microbiome; material: fecal sample | place: Denmark | collected 2008
ATTGTTCTTGTGGGGATTTTTGTTTTATATACCCTTCTGTTTTCCTGATTCGGGTTCTTGTTCTGCCATGAAGCACTTTCTGATGGTTCCATGAAGTGCTTTGTAAGCATGTCATACAGTGCTTTGTTACATCCTCATAGAGCACTGTGTTATACTCTCATGAAGTACTGTGTTGCAGCCTATAAAAAGAGTGTGTCACATCAGGAACAATCCACCCTTTGTTCCTGATGTGACACACTCTCTGATTAGTATATCTCTTCTCTGATAAAGTTTTAGCACTTAATGTTCAGCTCGCTCAGAATCTTACGCATAGCCTCAAACGTGGTGATACGTGTAGGAACCAGCGGTAGGCGAAGCTTGTTCTCCACCATCCCCATGGCATTAAGCATGGCTTTCACGCCGGCAGGATTACCGTCCACGAAGAGCAGCTTGAACAGTTCGGCAAACTTGTGGTGAATGGTCAGTGCATTGGCGTAGTCGCCCTGTAGGGCCAGGCGCACCATGCGGCTGAATTCACGCGGGAAGGCATTGCCGATGACCGAGATGACACCCACGGCACCCAGCGTGATGAGCGGGAAGGTGATGCCGTCGTCACCCGAAATAACGTCAAAGTTGGCCGGCTTGTTCTTAATGATATCGTCCATTTGTGTGATGTTGCCCGAAGCCTCTTTGATAGCGATTACGTTCTCGAAATCGCGGGCAATGCGCAAGGTAGTTTCGGCTGTCATGTTCACGCCTGTACGACCCGGCACGTTGTAGAGTACGATGGGTAGCTCTGTGGCTTCGGCAATGGCTTTGTAGTGCTGGTAGATGCCCTCTTGCGAAGGTTTGTTATAGTAAGGCACTACGGAGAGGATGGCGTCTACACCGGTGAAATCGTCATGTTTCAGCGTGTCGACAATGGCACGTGTGTTGTTGCCTCCTACACCCAGCAAAATGGGAACACGTCCGTTGACGCGCTCTATCACCATTCGCTTGATTTTCTTTTTTTCCTCTTCTGTCAGTGTCGGGGTTTCGGCTGTAGTTCCCAGCACGCACAGGAAATCGGCATTGTTCTGGATCAGATAGTCCACCATGCGCATCAGGGCCACGTAGTCCACACTTTCGTCTTCCTTGAAAGGGGTGATCAGCGCAACCCCCATTCCCTTCAATCTTGTACTTATCATGAGTCTTTTGTAATAATCCGTTGTTTAGCAGTTCGCAAATGTACGATTTTTTTCGTTTTGCGCTACAAATATCCGATATAAAAAACGTTTTTACGTGATTTTGTCAGGAAAGCAGGTCCAGAAACTCGTTTTCAGATAGAATGCGGATGCCCAGCTTCTGTGCTTTCTCCAGTTTGGCGGGACCCATGTTGGCTCCGGCCAGGATGAAGCTTGTCTTGGACGAGATGCTGCCCACGTTCTTTCCGCCGTTTCGTTCGATCATTTCCTTGTATTCATCGCGCGAATGGTGCTCGAACACGCCGCTGATAACGATGGACTGTCCCACCAGCTTGTCGGTGTATCCGCTCAGGTCTTCCTCGCTGCGGCTGAACTGCAGACCGGCTTCCTTCAGTCGATCCACCAGGCTGCGGTTCAGCGGGTTGGCGAAGTAGCTGACGATGCTTTGGGCTATTTTTTCGCCGATTTCATCGATGTTTACGAGGGTTTCTAGGGTGGCCTGTTCTACTTCGTCGATGCTCTTGAAGGAGCGGGCTATCTTCTTGGCCACCGTCTCGCCTACAAAGCGGATGCCCAGGGCAAAGAGTACACGCTCGAAGGGTACGCTGCGGCTTGCGGCGATGCCATTGACAATGTTTTCAGCCGATTTCTGCCCCATTCGGTCCAGATCCTTGATGTCGTCCACCGTGAGGCGGTAAAGGTCCGCAGCGTCCTTGATAAGCCCCAGACGGTAGAACATGTCCACGGTCTCGGGCCCCAGTCCGTCGATGTTCATGGCCCGGCGGCTGATGAAGTGCTCTATCTTGCCCTTGATCTGCGGCGGGCAGGCCGTTTCGTTGGGGCAATAGTGGGCCGCCTCGCCTTCGAAACGCACCAGCGGCGTGCCGCACTCGGGGCAGCGGGTGATGAACTTCACTTTCTCGCCCAGCAGCATGCCGCGGGCATCGGTGTCCACACCTGTTATCTTGGGGATGATTTCACCGCCTTTCTCCACATAGACCATGTCGCCGATGTGCAGGTCGAGGCCTTCGATGATGTCGGCGTTGTGGAGCGAGGCGCGTTTTACGACGGTGCCCGACAGCTGCACGGGGTCCAGATTGGCCACCGGCGTGACGGCGCCCGTACGGCCCACCTGGTAGCTCACTTTGTTGAGCCGTGTCAGCGCCCGTTCGGCCTGAAACTTGTAGGCGATGGCCCAGCGGGGCGACTTGGCCGTGTAGCCCAGGTTCTTCTGCTGGCGCAGGCTGTTCACCTTGAGCACGATGCCGTCGGTGGCCACGGGCAGGTTCTTGCGTTCCGTGTCCCAGTAATTGATATAGTCGAACACTTCCTGCAGGGTGCGGGCTTTCTTCATGTGCTCCGAGATCTTGAAGCCCCACTGTGCCGCCTTCTGCAGGCATTCGTAGTGGCCGTCAGCGGGCAGGTCTTCGCCCAGCAGGTAGTAGAGGTAGGCATCGAGCTTGCGCGCGGCCACTACGGAGGAGTTCTGCGACTTCAGCGTGCCCGAGGCGGCGTTGCGCGGATTGGCAAAGAGCGGTTCTTCGCGGGCTTCGCGCTCGCGGTTCAGGGCTTCGAACGACTCCCACGGCATCAGAATCTCGCCGCGTATCTCGAACGTAGAGGGATAGTCGCCGTGCAGCACGAGGGGGATGGTGCGGATGGTTTTCACGTTGTCCGTCACGTCGTCGCCCTTCTCGCCGTCGCCGCGGGTCACGGCGCGCACCAGCTTGCCGTCTTCGTAGGTCAGGGAGATGGACGTGCCGTCGTACTTCAGCTCGCAACAGATTTCAAAGTCCTCGTTCAGGGCCTTTTTCACCCGCTCGTAGAAGTCGGTCACCTCGCTTTCGGAGTAGGTGTTGCCCAGCGAGAGCATGGGATATTTGTGGGCCACCTGCGTGAAGTTCTTGTTCAGGTCGCTGCCCACACGCATCGTGGGCGAGTTCTCGTCGGCATATTCGGGATGCTCCTTCTCCAGGTCCTGCAGTTCGCGCATCAGGTCGTCAAACTCCTTGTCCGTGATTTCGGGAGCGTTCATGACGTAGTAGTTGTAGTTGTGGCGGTGCAGCTCGGCACGCAGCCAGTCTATTCGTTCTTTGGGTGTCATAGTTCGTCTTACAGATAGTTTGCATGCAAAAATACGGGTTTCTCCGTGAAAATCCGTGTAATCTGTGCCAAAATACTATCTTTGCAGAAAAATTGCAAGAAACGTTATGCGCATAGACATTATTACCGTTCTTCCGGAGATGATTGAAGGCTTCTTCAATTGCTCCATCATGAAGCGGGCACAGAACAAGGGCCTGGCCGAAATACATATCCACAACCTGCGCGACTATACCCAGGACAAGTACCGCCGCGTGGACGACTATCCCTTCGGGGGCTTTGCCGGCATGGTGATGAAGATTGAGCCCATCGAACGCTGCATCAACAGCCTGAAGGCCGAACGCGAGTACGATGAAGTGATTTTCACCACACCCGACGGCGAGCAGTTCAACCAGCCCATGGCCAACACCCTGTCGCTGGCGCAGAATCTCATCATCCTGTGCGGCCACTTCAAGGGTATCGACTACCGCATCCGCGAGCACCTCATCACGAAAGAGGTGAGCATCGGCGACTATGTGCTGACGGGTGGAGAACTGGCAGCTGCCGTGATGGCCGACGCCATCGTGCGCATCATTCCCGGCGTAATTTCCGATGAGCAGTCGGCCCTGTCGGACTCGTTCCAGGACAATCTGCTTGCCGCTCCGGTCTATACCCGTCCGGCTGATTACAACGGCTGGAAAGTTCCGGATATTTTACTTTCCGGTCATGAGGCGAAGATCAAGGAATGGGAGTTGCAGCAGTCCATCGAACGAACCCGTCGGTTGCGTCCCGACCTACTGGGAGAATAAAATCTATATGTAAATAAAAAAGAAAAGGACATCGGTCGGCTGATGTCCTTTTTTGTTGTCTTCGATTGCGAAGGGGGTATTTCTGTCAGAGATTATACCTCAAGCGCACCGATAATGTCCGTTACCGACTTGAATCCGTGTCGATTCAGATAGTCGTCGATACCCTCGGCCACCTTGACTGTAACCGTCGGATCGATGAAGTTGGCCGTACCGATTTGGATAGCAGAAGCCCCTGCCAACAGGAATTCCACCGCATCCCGCCAGTTCATGATACCTCCCAGGCCGATGACGGGTATTTTTACCGCCTTGGCCACCTGCCACACCATACGCAGGGCGATGGGCTTCACCGCTGCTCCAGACATGCCTCCGGTCACTGTGGACAGCAACGGGCGGCGTTTTTCGGCATCAATAGCCATACCCAGCAGGGTGTTGATGAGCGAAACGCTGTCTGCACCACCGTTTTCGGCCGCACGCGCTATTTCAGTAATGTCTGTCACGTTGGGCGACAGCTTCACGATGAGCGTTTTTTTATACACCTGACGTACTGCCTTGACCACTTCTTCGGCCCCTTTGGCCGTCACGCCGAAGGCCATGCCACCCTGCTTTACATTGGGGCAGGAAATGTTCAATTCTATGGCAGGAATTTTGTCAAGTTCGTTAATGATGGAGGCCGTTTCGGCATAATCTTCGATGGCCGACCCCGATACGTTCACAATCATGTTGGTCCGAATGTCCTTGATGCAGGGATAGATGTGTTCAACAAAGTAATGTACGCCCTTATTTTGCAGTCCCACAGCGTTTAACATGCCCGAAGGAGTCTCCGCCATGCGCGGATACGGGTTGCCTTCACGTTTGTGAAGGGTAGTTCCCTTTACAATGATACCGCCTATTCGCTCCAAATCGATGAAATCGGCAAATTCTTCGCCGTAACCAAAAGTCCCGGAAGCGGTCATCACGGGATTTTTCATTTGTAATTCACCAATCTTTACACTTAAATCTGCCATAACAGTTTGTTTATATTAAATACGGGACCTTCTTTACATACACACAGGTGGCCTTCATCGGTGTTTTCCACGCAGCAGAGGCAGGCACCTACGCCACAAGCCATCTTGTTCTCCAGAGACACTTCGCAGTCTATACCCTTCGCCTTGGCATAGCGCGCCACGGCCATCATCATCGGCTTGGGACCGCACGTATAAATGTGTTCGAACTTCACCTGCTCCAGGATGGAATGCTGCGTCACAAAGCCCTTTTCGCCGTGACTACCGTCTTCGGTCGTCGTATACACCTCGCCGTAGGCGGCAAACTGGTCGAGCTGCAACAGATCCTTGTCGCTGCGGGCACCCAGCAGGAAGGTGGGCTTGCATCCCCGTTGCTTCAACTGTTCGCCCAGGTAGAGCATCGGTGCCGTACCCACGCCACCACCTACCAAAAGCAGCTTGTCTGAAGGCTTTTCAGGCATTGTGAAGCCATTTCCCAAAGGAAGCACTACATTGATTACATCGCCGGCTTTCGCTTCGCCCAGGCGTTTTGTTCCGTCTCCTACAAGCTGGATCAGGAACCACACCTCGTTGCGCTGTTTGTCCACATAATTAATGGAAATGGGGCGGCGCAGGAATGTGGTGGGCGAGCCGTCCACACGGATTTCAGCGAACTGTCCCGGCAGCATCTCCGGCAGTTCCATCTGGGGGGACGTCAGCTTCAGCAGCACATAGTGAGCGTGCAGGCGGACGTTCTCCGTGACTGTCAAATCTAAGATATATTTTTTCATTACTATAAAAGAATGGATTTCAATCGTTGTGCAAAGATAGTGCAAACCGAGAGAAGTACAAAAGCTGAAAACAACGTTTTCAAGCTTTTTACTTCCGAGGTGCCGCCTGTCTTATCCTCCTTCACGCCGGCTTGAAAGTCTCGTACGTATTGTCGTCGAAGAAAATTCTTATTTCAGTGATTTTCCTAGGCGGCCTTTCCTTGTAGATAATCTCTTGTTTTACAATCTCTTTAGGGGTATTAACCTGTCTTCCTAATGGCATTTCCTTGCGATTTTCCAGTTCATCCGTCCCTTTGGCCGCATTTTCGGCATTCTCAGCGAATAGCGGATAGTCTGCTCCGATGTTTTCGGGAGTAGAAGCGGAAGAGTCGGCATCGTTGCTCATGTTGCCTTGTCCCGTGAGCAACCACTCAAGGTTGATGTCACTATAACGTTGATGAAGTCGGAGGATAACCTCCGTACTGGGATACTTGTTGCGTGGTCCCAAGATGTGCGAGATGGTAGCCTGTGCCACTCCGATGCTTTCGGCAAAAGCTCCGGCGGTCAGCTTTTCCCGTTCCATAATCATTTTAAAGCGATCTTTGATGCTCATATAGGTAGATATTACAAAAGTATTTTCCGTTTATATTGGTTACAAAAGTAAATAATTAAATTTACAATAGCAAATTTAATCATGTGAAGATTGCAACTTTACAAATATACTTCCAATATATCAATTGTAATAATTACATTTGTCATACCACTAAATCTTTTATTAAAAGCTTCTATACCAAACTTTAGTAAAACTCCGTTTTTATCTGATTATAAGATATCTATAGCTAAATAAACGCATGTATATAGCCTGTTTTACATAAGTAATAGCCTTTTTCCTCCTCAAATGAAAGTAACATTGTATTTAATCCGTATATACACTTGGTTAATAATGGATTAAATATGCTTGGACAGATGTTTAACATTGCTCCCTATACAAGCGTAATCCCCTACTTCACTTTATTAAACAAGCATGTAATTGCGTAAATAACATAAGTAAATATTTCGTTCGTGAATATATAATTATAAATATTACACAGGTGAATAAGCTGCATTTCACATATGGAAAATCATCTTGTTGTAAATACAACCATTATAAGCCTTTGAAAGGCTATGCAAACCTTTATCAAATATCCTCCATCGCCTTATGTGATCTACGCCCAATGAAGTTGAAGTTTATTTTGTAAGGATAAGAGATGTCGGATCGAAATTTGCATAGACTGGACTATACTATTGTAATTTCCTGCCCTTATTTCCGTATAAAAGGGACGGTTGGAATGAAATTCTGCATTCTCAGTGCCTTTATTTTCGTATAAGCAATTATAATATAGGAAGTTAACATAGATTTTTACGTTCGTCAACTTCGTCGTTCCAGAAAAAACGGCGGTACATGGAGAAAAAGCCTGCACTTATTTGGCATCAGAAGTCCCAAACGAGAGGTAGCGTGGTGATAAAGAAAGGCAACAAAAACGGATGGCACCGGAAGCCAGCTATCGGCTCCGATACCATCCGTTTTTTCCTCCAACGAACGTGTAACGGTTACACGCCCATTAATGCAATATTTTAAACACCAGTTCTCGAAGAATGTCGCCATCGCTCATTGAACTGTTCTCGACTCCTTTCGAGCGTGCGTCGGCGGTGCGTATCTCTCCGATAATCTGCAACGTCTTTACTCCACTGTAACGGTGCATGGCGCTTAGGTATTCACGGGCTTGCCAGGGTGATTTCAAACCCAAAAAGGTTGCAATACCCTGCTCTGTTTTTTCGGGTGCATAATAGGCCATCATCAGGTTTGAGAAGAAGCCGAAAAGTAAAGATAAAGTCATTTGAATGGGATTATTTTTCGGATTTTCTTCAAAGTATTTTACTATTCTGTTTGCTTTCAGTACATTCTTTTCGACCAAAGCAGCCCGGAGTTCAAAATTGTTGTAATCTTTGCTGATGCCAATGTTTCTCTCCACTTGTTCGGGCGTCACTCTTGTCAAATCTTTTGGCAGTGTAATAATCAGTTTGTCCAGTTCGCCTGTCAGTCGGCTCAAGTCGGTACCCACGAACTCGGCCACCATCTGCGAGGCTTTCGGTTCGATGTCCACACCCTTGCGTTTCAGGTAGGAACTGATGAAGGCAGGCAACTGGGCTTCGCGTACTTTCTTTGATTCAAAGACCACTCCTCCTGCCTTTTCTATTTCGCCTACCAGCTTCTTGCGGCGGTCCAGCGCGCCATGCTTGTGGCAGAGGACGAGAATGGTGGACAGCAGTGGCTTTTGCAGGTAATAGGTCAGCTCCTCCATACCGCGCACAGCCTGGGCCTCCTTGACAATGATAACCTGGTGTTCGGCCATCATCGGATAGCGCTTGGCTGCATTGATGACGGTCGCTATATCCACGTCGGCTCCATACATCACTGTCTGGTTGAACTCCTTTTCCTCGTCGGTCAGCACGTTCTCTTCGATGTAATCGGCTATCAGGTCTATATAGTAATCCTCTTCGCCCATCAGATAGTAGATGGGGCGGTACTGTTTCGCCCGAAGTTCCTTCAGGATATCATCGCACGTCAGTTCCTGCTTTGCCATAGTCTTACCAGTCGAACTTCAGGTGTTTTACGGTCTTCTTCTCGTCGATAATCATGCGGAGCGACTCGATGCCGATTTCCACATGTTCGGCCACGTAGTTTTGCGTTACCATGTTGTCGCTCTTGTCGGTTTTTACGCCTTCGGGAATCATGGGCTGGTCGGATACCAGCAGCAAGGCTCCTGTGGGGATGTGGTTGGCAAACCCACAGCTGAAGAGGGTGGCCGTCTCCATGTCCACCGCCATGGCGCGTGTCTTCCTGAGGTATTCCTTGAACTGGTCGTCGTGCTCCCAGATGCGGCGGTTGGTGGTATAAACGGTTCCCGTCCAGTAGTCACGGGCATGGTCGCGGATGGCCGACGACACGGCACGCTGCAGCATAAAGGCCGGCAGTGCAGGCACTTCGGGCGGGAAATAGTCGTTCGAGGTACCTTCGCCGCGGATGGCCGCGATGGGCAGGATCAGATCCCCTATTCTATTTTTCCGGTTGATACCCCCGCACTTGCCCAGAAACAGGCAAGCCTTGGGTTGGATGGCGCTAAGCAGGTCCATAATGATGGCAGCATTGGGGCTTCCCATGCCGAAATTGATGATGGTGATGCCCTCGGCGCTGGCCGATATCATGTTGGCGTCACGTCCCAGGATGGGCACATTGAACTTCTCGGCAAACAGCTCCACATACTTGTTGAAGTTGGTCAGCAGGATGTATTCGCCGAAGTCTTCCAGCGGGCGTTTGGTGTAACGTGGCAACCAGTTGGCTACAATTTCTTCTTTTGTTTTCATACGATTTCGTTAATCTATAAGGATTAGGATATGGTTCGCAGAAGGGCGTCTTTGCATGGGCCGCCTTTCTGCAAACGCAAAAATACAATAATTCGGGAGACGGGAAAAGAAAATGGCGGAATTTCGTACGCATACGGTGTCATAATTGTGCTATACCTCCGCGTACGGCTGGTTCTTTATTTAATTGCTCAAATGTCGTTTTATGGCTTGCTGCTTCCTGCACACTGAAATAAGTCTTCCCCCTTCAATTTTCTTTTCGATGTCACTCATCATTTTTTGAAGATAGTGCTTGATGTTTCGCGTCTGTTTCCATCAGCAATAATTATTTCTGTAAAAAACATTGTTTTATCGAATTATTTTTTATTTTTGCAGACAAGTGCTGGAAGTAAGCATTTCTGCTGTTTTACGATCTGATTTCTGCCATAGTGAAATAAATCTATCATTATGGAATGAAACTGCTTGAAAAACATTTATCAACAAGAATAAGTATGGGAAAAAGACATTGCAACTTAGGTATTTATTGGAGTAAAGCAGGTCTATTGCTTGTTTTAGCCATGTATGTATGTGCTTGTGGAAACAGACAACGGAATGGCACACCAACGCAAGCTAATGACAGTATCATTGTCGAAGTGCCTCAACAAGTTGGTGTAGGAAGTATCTTGCCTGTTACAGTAACAGGCGAGAGTGACTTTGAGATTAAAAAAGTGCAAATTACGGGCACTTTCCAAAATTCCAGTTCCAGAGGTTATGAACTACGGATATGGACTGCTCCCAAGCGGGATATCAGTGTATTTTCCAGCCAGTATCAACGGCATTGGGGAGATACCAAGGAAGGAATATTATCAACATATGATATCTCAAATTATTATCTTTATATCAAGTATCTGACTGCTGATGACGAACTGATAGCCTGTGAAATGTTTTCACCCTATTCCAATATGTCAGATCTCGTTAACGAAAAATGTGCAAATCCGAAATATTATACTCGGAAGATGCAGACACATCCTGCCGGAGAATGGTGTCATCCGGAAGGTACGTTGGTATATCTGCATACAGATAAGTATATGCTTATCACGCGTATTCACCACATTGAAATAACCAAGAAGTCTTTCTACAACAGATGGCTGAATCAACATTAACTATCAATTTGTGTAATATGAAAACCATTTTTTTACTCACAGTCTTATTTCTATGTGCAGGATGTGGCATGAAAAGTTCTAAAGACGCACAAACTGGAGACGTGTATCAAGAAACTGCTGTCACTCCTCCAAGTACCATAGAACTGATTAAAGAAATCAGTCAGGAAGCCGAACAGATCAGTGAAGCAATCCAAGGAAAATACGGTTCCAATTATGGTCCTGAATTCGAGAAATTTGTGCAGGAACGCAACACTCGAATAGCCGACCTTTTGGAAAGAATCAATGGAAAGGATATTTCGTTCGATGCAGAACCCGATTCTCTTTTCGAGATTACAGGCGCGAAAGTGAAACGTTATGTCCAGTATAAAAATCAATGCTATATAATGCTCACATTTTCTGTACGCCTTAAAAAAGATTTTGTTCCAAGATTCTATTATGCACCTTTTACGGGTAAACCCACTACCCCTCAGATGCCAAAGTTGTACATCAGATGCTGTAATTCGCAAGGCAAATCCATAGAAAGTACGTACAAAAGTTTGTTCGACCAGGAAGAAGCCAAGGGGAAAGTTAGTCCCGGAGAGGTCTATGCAAAGGCTGGTTATGAATGTTCAGATTTGGAACCCGGAATCAGCTTTGAGATTTCTCCTGGGCAACGTTTGACAGACTTTACGTCCATCAAACTATCGATTGTTCACTAAACGCTTAGAGAATGAATGGTACTTAGAAGATTCATGACTATTAACACTGCATTCCCGTTTGTTCCCGTGGTCAGTTCTTCGTTAAGGGTATCTACCATGTGTCTTTCCCGATTTGCGTTAGGGAGCACTCCAGCTTCTCTCTGTCTGTTTAACAATGGTTATAATTCCTTATAAAATAAGTTATGTCTGCTTCCCATTTGAATAGTAGCCTTAGAGGCAGGTTTCAACCCCAAGGGGCTTATGTTTGAAACATAGGGGCCGAATGTTTGAAACATACCCCCTTTGGGTTTGAAACATAAATTATAGGACATCGGAAGAATGTATGGAGACAATAGCTTGGAGAAGGTTAGAATAGTTTACAATTATGTTCGGAGCTCCTACATTTCTTAAACCTGCCCTACCTCATTTAAAACAGCATTTATTCGTACACCCCATTTTTATAGTCCGACAGGTATTGGGAGCAGGTTTTACCGGTCTGCTGCTTGAAGAAACGCATCAGATGGCTCGGATCCGAAAAATGGAATTTGTCGGCCAGCTGGGTGACAGTGCAGTCGGTGAAAAGCAAGTCGTTCTTCAGGGCTTCCAGCAACCTTTGTTTCAACAGGTGGTTGGCAGAAACGCCGAACTGGGCCACTACTGCATTGTTCAGGGTAACGCGGCTGACGTGCATCATCTCGGCATATTCGGCAACCCGCTGTACGTCGTGAATATGCCGTTCGAGCAGGTCCTTGAACTGATAGGCGTAATTGTTCTTGGGTACGTCGACCGGCAGGTGGTAGACCGAAGCGTATTCACGGTTGATTACCAGCAACAAGTAATACAGTAAAGATACAATCAGATTGTAGCTGTCGGCAGTGGGATGTTGCAGTTCCTGCTTGATTTTCCCCAACAGTTGCTTGCATTCCAGAAACAACGGTTCAGAAACGGGTGACAGATAAGGAGGAGTATCTGTCTGGTAGCAATACAGCAATCGATATACGAAAAACTTGTCGGCAATGAACGTGCGCATGAAGTCTTCGCGGAAAATAAGAAAGGTGTAGTCCAAAGCAGCCTCGTCCACGTGCCATTCCTGTTGCTGATGGGGTGACAGAAGCAATGCCATATCATCCTGCAACTCCACTTTACGGAAGTTCAGCAGCACATATCCATTGGCACGGCGAAAGAAATAAAAACTGAAAAAATCCGTCTTGAACGTCTTATGCTCAGTCAAGACACCGCAAATATCCTTGCTCTCGCCTGTGTTGATGTAGAAGTCCACGCCGCATTGCGTTTTGCTGAACGGAACGCTGACCAGCCTTTCTGGGTTGACTATTGCTTTCATTCCTCTTGTTTTTGCTTTCTGCAAATATACACTATTCTTTTATCAAAATGGCATATATTCTTCCCTTTAAGGCATAAGGGCATCGGGAGATTCTTCTGAACTTTGCACCCGACAAACCCATAAAAGCATATCATCATGAACGAAAAAGAAATTGTCCGGTTGGTGCGCAGTGCCACCTTGAAAATCAATTATGCAGGACATACCATCCTTGTTGATTCCGCATTCGTCAACGAGGAAACCCTGAAATCTGCTAAGAGTTCGAGAGCACATCTGGTAATGTCTGTGCGAAACAACGCCCGTCACCACGGGGCAGATATAAGTAGACTGATTATACCAAAGGACGGAGAAAGCATTATGTTATGAGTGTCTGCATCAAATCCCTGATAAAGAATATGAACATCGTGGTAGGCTGCACCATCGGATGCAGCTACTGTTATGCCCGTAACAACTGTCGCCGCTTCCATATCACGGACGACTTTTCCGTACCGGAATATATGAGGCGAAAGCTGCACATCATTGATACGCCCAAGCCTCACGTATGGTTGATGACCGGAATGAGCGACTTCTCCGATTGGAAGCCTGAATGGAACGCAGAGATTTTCGGACGGATGAAAGACAATCCGCAACACGCTTATATTTTCCTGACGAAACGTCCGGATAAGGTTCGTTTTTCTACGGATGACGAAAATGTCTGGATGGGCGTGACAGTCACGCGCAATTCCGAAAAAAAGAGACTGGACGATTTGAGAAGAAACATCAAGGCAAAACACTACCACGTCACTTTTGAACCTATCTTTGATGAAATCGGCGAGATTGATTTTGAGGGCATCGATTGGATTGTCATAGGCACGGAAACAGGGCATCGGAAAGGCAAGGTGGATTCCCGTCCCGAATGGGTGCTTCACATCGCCGACCAAGCCAAAGCACAAGGAATACCCGTGTTTATGAAAGAAGATTTGCTGCCTATCATGGGCGAAGAAAGGATGACTCAAGAACTTCCGGAACAATTTATCAAACGCATACAATGAATACAGAAATTATCAGAACAATCAACGTACAGAGCGTGATGACCAAGTCATCTCTGCCAGTCGGAGGATATTCGGTCAATCCGTATGTGGGCTGCCCACACGCCTGCAAATATTGTTACGCATCGTTCATGAAGCGCTTCACTGGGCATACTGAAGCCTGGGGAACGTTTCTGGACGTCAAGCGCTGGAAGCCCGTCGGCAATCCGCATAAGTATGACGGCCAGCGGATTGTCATCGGTTCGGTGACGGACGGCTACAATCCTTATGAAGCCGAGTTCGGCAATACGCGTCGGCTGCTTGAGGAACTGAGGGGAACGCAGGCTGAAATCATGATCTGCACAAAATCCGATCTGGTCTTGCGCGACCTGGACCTGCTGAAGCGGTTCCCTAAGGTGACCGTTTCGTGGTCGGTCAACACCCTCGACGAGCAGTTCCGCAGCGACATGGACCGTGCCGTGAGCATCGAACGCAGACTGGCAGCCATGCGCCAAACGTACGAGGCGGGCATCCGCACCGTATGCTTCGTTTCGCCCATCTTTCCCGGTATAACCGATGTTAAGGCCATCATAGATCGTGTTAAGGATTTTGCCGACCTCGTCTGGCTGGAGAACCTCAATCTGCGCGGTCAGTTCAAAGGTGTCATCATGGACTACATCCGTGAAAAGCATCCGTCGCTCGTCCCCCTGTACGAAGACATCTACAACCGGAAGCGGTCCGACTACTGGCAGAGCTTGGAGAAGGAAATCTCGGCATACGCTGCAGAGCAGGGCTATCCCTATCGGGTGAACGATCTGCCCTATGGACGTTCGGAAAAAGGAAAGCCCGTACTGGTGAATTACTTCTATCACGAAAAAATACGGCTGAGGAAATGATTATTCCGCACTCATTGTCCTTTCTCTTCCTTCTTCCCGTATTTCCGCTCAAATAGATCCGCATTCCGGTTACCCCACTCTATCATGGCGTCGATAATTGGGATGAGGGTTTGGCCCAGCGGTGTAATGGCATATTCGGAACGTGGCGGCAACTCGGGAAAGATGGTTTTGGACACCAGTCCGTCCTCCACCAGCTCCTTCAGCTGAATGTCCAGCACGCGGGGAGTAGCTTCAGGGAACAGTTTGTGGAGCTCACTGGGACGCAAAGGACGATGACGCAGTTCGTCCAGAATACACGATTTCCATTTGGAATCTATCAGACTCATGGTCAGGCGTAAAGGGCAGTCTAGATCAACGGGAATTTTTCTTTCGTACATGTTTGGGGATTCTATCATTAATTTGGATACAAAGATATGCATAACACTCTAATGCTGGGATATACCGAATAATTTTTCGGTATATGAATAATTTTTCGGTACTTGCACAGCCCGGTCTTACCCCGTACTTTTGCAGCAGTTATTAACCCGTTAAAACGATTGTCATCATGAGAGCAAGTATCGAAGAGTATGAGGCTGTGGAGAAGGCAGCCATGAAGTTTGTGAAAAGTGTAGCCGAAGGCAACAGCAGTTATGCCAAAGAACTGTTCATCGACGAAGCCGTCTTGTTCGGCTATCTGGACGGAAAACTGGAGCACGGCAGTATTCAGCAATTCTATCACAACGTGGACACCGTAGGTGCAGGACAGGATTTCAAGGCGCGCATCGATGTGGTGGATGTAGAAGAAACGCTGGCCGTTGTCCGTGTGCTGGAAGAAAAATGGGGCGGACGCATCGATTTTACCGATTATCTGCTGCTGATGAAGATGGATGGAGAATGGAAGTGTGTGGCCAAAGCTTATAATCAGAATTCCAATACTGTTCGGAAATAAATAAAAAGAAACACTGACGTATTTTTCAAGGACGGAATATTGAATTCCGTCCTTTTTTGTACTTTTGTCTTCTCTACGAATAGTATATTAATGGAAAGAAACTGCCCATGCCTTCACTAAACCTACCCGTATTCGATGCCAAGATTGCCGTACGCGACGGTAAACGAGTGATATTTGACGTCATTCGCCGCCGTTATGTGGCCCTGACTCCCGAGGAGTGGGTGCGCCAGCACTTCGTTCATTTCCTGATAAATCATAAAGGATACCCTCAGGCACTAATGGCCAACGAAGTACAAGTGCAACTGAACGGCACACGAAAGCGATGCGATACCGTACTTTACCGTCGTGACCTGTCAGCACGCATGATTGTAGAGTATAAGGCACCCGAAATACAGATTACTCAAGCCGTTTTCGACCAAATTACACGCTACAATATGGTATTGAAAGTCGATTATCTGATTGTCAGTAATGGTCTCCAGCATTATTGTTGTCGTATGGACTATGTTAATGGAGGATATCAGTTCCTACCCGATGTGCCTGCTTACAACGAACTTTAGCCCTATCTTCCCATGATCTGCTCCATACCTGCTCCGTACATTCTCCGTGAGAAAGTACCTATACGTGGACTTGGTACGGAGCAGGTACGGAGATGGTTCTATGTTTGCCTGTTTTTGCAGGATTTTGCAAGGAAGAACTTTTAAAAATTAGTATGAAAAACGTATGATTTGAAACAAAGAATACTAACTTTGCGCTTGTAACTATCAAAGAAAACACGTTATGGACACAAACCGTTTCTTCAGTAAGGAAGAAAAGCAGATGCTTATACCCCTCTATCGCAAGTTATTACAACTGTCGGGTGACACGTTGCTACCAGGCGACTGCCGTAAATTAAAAGCACATCTTGTGGCCTGTGCCGCTACAGAAGCCCTACAACGCGATGTATTCGGGTTGAATCCAGTCATTAAAAACATGCAGACAGCTGTGATTGTAGCTGAAGAGATAGGTATGCGACGCGCCTCTATCCTGGCTCTGATGCTTCATGAGGTCGTACGGAGTGGGCAATGTACGGCTGAAGATATTCATCGCGAATATGGTGAAGACGTGGCTGGCATTATTCGTGGCCTGATTCGTGTAAATGAACTTTATTCTAAAAGTCCTACCATTGAGTCTGAGAATTTCCGCAATTTACTCCTTTCTTTTGCCGAGGATATGCGCGTTATTCTTATCATGATAGCCGACCGTGTAAATATTATGCGGCAGATTAAAGATGCCGAGAATGACGAAGCACGTCGCCGAGCTGCCAACGAGGCTGCTTATCTGTATGCGCCGTTGGCCCATAAGCTGGGTTTATACAAACTGAAATCTGAACTGGAAGATCTTTCTCTGAAATATACAGAACACGATGTTTATTACCATATCAAGGATAAGCTGAATGCCACCAAGGCTGCACGCGACCGTTATATAGCTGCTTTCATTGCACCGGTACAGAAGAAACTGGAGGAAGCGGGACTAAAGTTCCACATCAAAGGACGCACCAAGTCCATCCACTCCATCTACCAGAAGATGAAGAAACAGAAGTGCCCCTTCGAAGGCGTGTACGATCTGTTTGCCATCCGTGTCATCCTAGACTCTCCGCTGGAGAAGGAGAAACTGGAATGCTGGCAAGCTTACTCCATCGTAACCGACATGTATCAACCCAATCCTAAACGCCTGCGCGACTGGCTTTCCGTACCGAAAAGCAATGGCTACGAGTCGCTGCACATCACCGTCATGGGCCCCGAAGGTAAATGGGTGGAGGTGCAGATACGTACCGAACGCATGGATGAAATAGCCGAACGAGGTTTGGCCGCCCACTGGCGTTACAAAGGTATCAAGGGAGAAAGTGGATTGGACGAATGGCTGACCTCTGTACGCGAAGCGCTCGAGAGTTCGGATAGCGACCTGGAGGCAATGGATCGTTTCAAGCTGGATCTGTATGAGGATGAGGTGTTTGTCTTCACCCCCAAGGGGGACCTCTTTAAGCTGGGTAAGGGTGCCACGGTACTCGATTTTGCCTTCCATATCCACACCAAGTTGGGGTGCAAGTGTATCGGTGCCAAGGTAAACGGACGCAATGTGCAGCTTAAGCAGGTGCTTCAGAGTGGTGATCAGGTGGAAATCATGACTTCGAATACGCAGACGCCCAAGCAGGATTGGCTGAATATCGTTACTACCTCAAAGGCGCGTACCAAGATACGCCAGGCCTTGAAGGAAATGGCATCCCGTCAGACAGCCTTTGCACGCGAGACGCTGGAACGTAAATTCAAAAACCGAAAGATAGAATATGATGAAGCCGTAATGATGCGGCTCATCAAGCGTATGGGTTACAAGGTAGTTACTGAGTTTTATCAGGCTATTGCCGATGGAGCATTGGATGTAAACGACATCATCGACCGCTATCTGGAATTGCAGAAGCGCGAGAACGACATCCGCGAGGAAGTACAGTACCGTAGCGCCGAAGAATATAATCTGCAACCTCAGACGCCGGAAGACGGTTCGGTCAAGGAGGATGTACTCGTTATCGACCAGAACCTGAAAGGCATTGACTTCAAGCTTGCCAAGTGTTGTAATCCTATCTACGGCGATGATGTGTTTGGCTTCGTCAGCGTGACAGGTGGTATTAAGATTCACCGTTGTGACTGTCCCAATGCTGCCGAACTTCATGCCCGTTTCGGCTACCGTATCGTGAAGGCACGCTGGGCCGGTAAGGGCGAAGGCACACAATATCCCATTACCCTTCGTGTGGTAGGCCATGACGACATAGGTATTGTGACCAACATCACTTCCATCATTTCGAAAGAAACGGGTATCACGTTGCGCAGCATCGGCATCAACTCGAACGATGGTCTTTTCTCAGGCACTCTAACCGTCATGGTGGGCGATACAGGACGCCTTGAAGCACTTATCAAGAAACTGCGAACAGTAAAAGGAGTAAAACAAGTGGAGAGAAACTAACTTCTTATATGCATTACGATTATAAAAAACAGCTACGCAGCTTCGGCTATGCCTGGAAAGGTATCCGTAGTTGCGTAGGCAAAGAACAGAACCTCAGTTTTCACCTCATTACCACTGTCTGTGTGGTAACGGCAGGTTGGTGCTTCTGCATCACACGGGGAGAGTGGATTGCTATCGTTCTTTGCATCGGTATGGTGATAGCTGCCGAGCTTTTCAATAGTGCCATCGAACGGTTGGTAGACTTTGTTTCGCCGCAACGCCATCCCATGGCAGGACAGGTAAAAGACATCGCCGCCGGAGCGGTGTTGGTGTGCGCTCTGGCGGCGATTGTCGTCGGGGTGATAATTTTTATACCTTATCTTACCCGTTTCTTCTTATAATAAGGGCGTGTAGCGAAAACGAACATAAGTATTGCCAGTACCAATGCACTCATCGCCAGCGTGTCTTCACCTATCGGCACTTTGTCTTGGCTATTCATGACGCACATAGTCCATGTACCAATTATTAGTCCCCCATCCATCAGCAGGTTGAAAGTCATATTACCTGTAGCTCGCTGGCAATGGTGAGACAATTTGACAAACATTTTCACCCACAACGGAGTCAGCAGCGGAAGTACCAGCATGGGCAACATCCATATCCAACTTATGGACGCAGAAAGGCCTGTCAAAAATGAACCAATAATACCGAATGAAAAAGCCAATATACCGACATTGAGTGCAGGTAGCCAAGCTCGTCCCAGCAGAAACCGATCCAAGCTACATAGCTTCAAACCGATAGGAGCACGGAAAGATACATATACCGTAGTACATAGCAAGATGCCGATGGCACACAGCAGAGCAGATGCATACGACAGCCACGCCAGTGGATAATGGCCGATTCCCCAAGTTCCCGTTGTCAGTCCTGCAACCATACCTACTCGTCCGCAGAAGGCGAAGAGCATGTTTCCTGACGTACGATGGCCCGATAGGGTGATATCGATGCTGATGGTGGTTCCCGCTCCCGATGCCAAGGCAAAGCAGGCTCCTTGAAGCAGGGCAAGCCATGCGTAATGAGCTTCGTAGATATACGATGCCACAGCCATGGTTATGCCAACTCCTGTGTATGATAGCAACAAAATATGTTTCCGCTTAAAGGCGTCGGCCAGATAGGCATGAAAGGGACCTACGAGCAACATCCCAGCTAAAAAAGCCGGATAAATGCACGTTGCATCGTCAGCCAAAGCCATCGGAAGCACGCCAAGCAGCATGTACACCGCGGCATACAGCAGGAAATTGGCGGCACACATAGCCCTAAGCCCATGCGTCAACAAACGGCCATCAATATTGCTCTTTCTCATTGGGGAAGTCTAAGTTCTTCACATCGCTCACGTAGCGGCTGATGGCATCCGTCATCACCGTGTGCAGGTCGGCATAGCGGCGCAGGAAGCGCGGGCGGAACCCGTTGTTCATGCCCAGCATGTCCTGGCACACCAGCACCTGGCCGTCCACCTCACCGCCGGCACCGATACCGATGACGGGGATGGTCAGCTCGCGGGCCACGCGGGCAGCCAGCGCGGCGGGAATCTTCTCCAGCACCAGTGCGAAGCAGCCGGCCTCTTCCAGCAGGTGGGCGTCGCGCACCAGCTTCTCGGCTTCGGCTTCGTCCTTGGCGCGGACGGTGTAGGTGCCATACTTGTTGATGCTCTGCGGCATCAGGCCCAGATGGCCCATCAGGGGGATGCCTGCGCTGAGGATGCGCTTCACGGTGCCGATGATTTCCTCACCGCCCTCCAGCTTCAGCGCGTCGGCATGGCTTTCCTTCATGATGCGGATGGCCGAGGAGAGACCCTCGAGCTCGTTGCCCTGGTAGGAACCGAAAGGCATGTCCACCACCACCATGGCACGCTTCACGCCGCGCACCACCGACTTGCCGTGGTAGATCATCTGGTCCAGCGTGATGGGCAGCGTCGTCACGTTGCCCGCCATGACGTTCGAGGCGGAGTCGCCCACCAGAATCACGTCTACACCCGCACCGTCCACAATCTGTGCCATGGTGTAGTCGTATGCCGTCAGCATTGATATCTTTTCGCCTCTCTGCTTCATCTCTATGAGGCGATGAGTAGTCACTTTACGTGTGTCGTCTGAAATGTATCCAGCCATTTTTACTTAATATTTAAAGGGTTGTTGTTCTGAATAATCGATTACAAAGTTACAGCTTTTTCTTATTGCTTCTTCACTTTCAGCATCTTTTCATAAGTAAAGTCACGGAAGTCATCTATAACAGCATGGCACAGCGGAGTGATGGCTTCACGCGCATTGGTCGTAGCAAGCCCGATGACGTTAGCTCCTGAAGCCATTCCTGCTCGTAAACCATTGAATGAATCCTCGAAAACCCAAGTCGTATCCGGTTCGGATCCAAGTACTTGCATACCCAGCAGAAAACAGTCGGGTGCAGGTTTTGAGGCTGTGAACATTTCTGCTGTCAAAATACGGTCGAACAGACGGTCAAGGTCTGGATGAACGCGACGTACGGCTGCCATTTTCTTATCGTTGGAGCTGGTGACGACAGCCATCGGTACGTTATGACGACGCAAGTCGTCGATAAACTCAAGTACACCGGGAATAAAATCGAATGTCATTTGTTGTTCGAACTGATCGAGGGCAGCGGTAATCTCTTTTTGCCGTTCTGCCATGTTGGGTAAAAATGCTTCGTAAATGTAAGTTAAGGTCTGCCCTTTGATGCGTGTTTCGAGGTCTGTTATACCCAGATAGTCTATACCAATGCGGTGCCAAAAGACACTATATTGCGTTTCGGTATCTATCACCACGCCGTCAAAATCGAAAAGGACAGCGGTATTCGTCTTGTTGTTATCCATAAACTTTTCGTCAAAAATCGGACGCAAAGGTCTGAAAAGTATCCGTATCCTGCAAGTTTTTCTAACTTTAAATAAATAAGGTTATGTTTCAAAGGTAAGAACTCAAAAACCCACTTTCAACTTTGTTCTTCGCTCGGTTTGTACTATCTTTGTTGCGAATAACCCTTATACGACAGCATATGAACAATCCGCACATACTCGGTACCGAACGCATCGGGAAGTTGCTCGTACAATATTCCATCCCCGCCATCATCAGCATGACCATCGTGTCGCTTTACAACATCATCGACAGCATCTTCATCGGTCACGGCGTAGGCCCCATGGCTATTGCGGGCTTGGCCATCACCTTCCCGCTGATGAACCTGACGGCAGCCTTCTGCAACCTTGTTTCGGCGGGTGGCTCTACCATCTCGTCCATCCGCCTGGGGCAGAAGGACATGGAGGGAGTGAACAAGGTGTTGGGCAACACGCTGATGCTTTGCCTGATCAACGCCGTAGTGTTCGGCGGACTGACGTTCATCTTTCTTGACGCCATTCTGCGCTTCTTCGGCGCCAGCGGCGAGACGCTGCCCTATGCCCGCGACTTCATGCAGGTCATCCTGCTGGGAACGCCCATCACCTTCACCATGATTGGGCTGAACCACGTGATGCGCGCCACTGGCCATCCGAAGAAGGCCATGCTGACATCGCTCACCACCGTGGTGTGCAACATCATCCTCGCTCCCATCTTCATTTTCCAGTTCGGTTGGGGCATACGGGGCGCGGCTCTGGCCACGGTCATTTCGCAATTCATCGGAATGTTGTGGGTACTCAACCACTTTCTCCAGCGTTCCAACCCCATCCGCCTGCGACATGGTTTCCAGCGCATGGAGCGGCGCATCGTGGGCAGTATCTTCTCCATCGGCATGTCGCCGTTCCTGATGAACGTCACGGCCTGTGCCATCGTCATCATCATCAATAACAGCCTGCAACGCCACGGGGGCGACATGGCCATCGGTGCCTATGGCATCATCAACCGCCTGCTGATGCTCTACGTTATGGTGGTAATGGGGCTGACGATGGGCATGCAGCCCATTACGGGCTATAACTTCGGAGCACGGCGGCTGGACCGTGTGAAGCAGGTGCTGCGTTTGGGCATCACGGCGGGTGTGTGCATCACCTCGAGCGGTTTCCTCATCTGCGAGCTCTTTCCCCACGCGGTGGCTTCGGTCTTCACGTCGGACGAGGCGCTTATCAACATGGCCGCCCGCGGCGTGCGCATCTGTGTGGCCATCTTCCCCTTCGTGGGGGCGCAGATTGTCATCGGCAATTTCTTCCAGAGCATCGGCATGGCTAAGATCAGTATCTTCATGTCGCTCACGCGCCAGCTGCTCTACCTGCTGCCCTGCCTGCTGGTGTTCCCGCAGTTCATGGGGCTGGACGGCATTTGGACGAGCATGCCCGTGAGCGACTTCTTCGCCTTCGTCACGGCTGTGCTAATTCTTCTGTGGTACGTCCGTCGAAAGCATCTGTTCCATCCGCAGGCCATACAATAACACCATATTTTTCGCCCTATGGGTGTCCTTAGAATAAGCGAGTCCCCCTGCCCTTCCCTCATGGAGAGAAAAGCAGGGGGAACTTTTTTATTCGCTTTTACTCGCTTTTGATGCTCAGCACAGGGTTCTCGTTGGCGATGCGCCAGGCCTTCAGCACGACGACGGCCACAATCAGCACCAGCAGCAGGAGGGCCAGCAGGGCGTACCACGCGGGCGAAAGCAGGCAGCTGTCGGCAAACTGCTGCATCCACTGGCCGGAGACGTACCACGCCGCGGCCATGCCTGCCGCTACGGCCAGGACGGCTATCTTGAGGATGTCCAGCGAGAGCAGGCGCAGGATGTCGGACGCCTCGGCGCCGTTCACCTTGCGGATGGCTATCTCCTTGGAGCGGCGCTGCGTCTCGTCGCTGACGTAGCCGATGAGCCCCATCAGCACGATGAGGATGATGCAGGCGGTGGTGACCCACACGGTGTTGCGGAAGGTGGAGACGCTGGCGTTCTGCTCGCGGCGGATGTCCTGATAGGTAGTGAACTCCAGCGACAGGTCGGGATAGGTGGACTTGACGAAGGCGTTCAGGCGCTTCAGGTTCTCGTCCAGCGGAGCCTTCAGGCGGACGTTGAAGGTGCGGACGCGGTCGTTCAGAATGAAGGCGGTGCAGGTCTGGCTCGCGAAGAAGCCCATGTTGCGCACATTCTCCACCACGCCTGTCACGATGGCTGGTTCTTCCAGTCCTGCCCAGGAGGGGTCGATGGGCAGCTTGCGACCGATGGCGGTGTCGCCCCACTTCAGCGTCTCCACTGTCTTGCGGCCCACCACGGCTTCGCCCCGATGCTGCGGCCAATGGCCTTCCAGCAGTTGGAGGCCTGTCACCTGGGGGAAATCCTTCTCTATTTGCGTGAAGTGCAGGGGGCAGATGAAGTTGCCCTGGTTGTCCAGCAGCCGATAGGTGCTGAAGTGGGCCAGTAGATGGGAGCCACTGCCCGCCACGGCTTCCACATACGGTTCGCGGCGGATGGCGTCGGCCACGCCCTGCGCCCGTCGGATGTCGCCCGTCACCGTCCCCACGGCCAGCCCTTCGGCATGGAAGCCCACACTGCGGGTCATCAGGTCGTGATACTGCCACACGGTAGTCAGCAGCAGACCGCCGATGAAGGACACGCCGATGAACTGCACCGTCAGCAATCCACGCTTCCACGAACGCTTGCCGTCGGTGTAGCGGCGGAACACTTGCGTCACAGGGATGCGGGCATAAATGCGCCCCGGCACCACGCCCGCCACGAGGAAGAGCAGCAGCACCGTGCCCAGCGGCACATAGAGCGTCTGCCAGGTGAAGAGGTCGGTCAGGCGGCTGCCCAACAGCTCTTCCACCTGCTCGCGCAGCAGCCACAGCAGTACGCCGCCGCAAAGGATGGAGGCCGTCACCAGCAGCCCCGTCTCCCAAAGGAACATTGAGAGGATGTGCCAGCCGTCGGCGCCGCTGCACTTGTGCACGCCCACCAGCTTGGCTCGCCGGCTCATGGCGGCCACGGCACGCAGCACGTAGTTCAGGATGGACACGAAGAAGATGGAGAAGCCCAGCACGCCGAGGATGACCAGTCGCCGCGTGCTGTCGGGATAAGAACGGTAAACCTTGTGGATGGGCAGGACGCTGTACTCCGTCACCACGTCGTCGCCCAGGTGCGGGTCAGTGTATTGCTCCACCGCCTGCTGGATGCGGCTGTTCATCGCGTCCACGTCGGCAGGCTGCTTCAGGCGGAACAGCACGCCGTAGAGGTTATTCATGTTCCACGTGCCCCGCCCGTAGGCCCAGTCCAGGGCAGCCATGGAGAGCAGCAGGTCGTGGGGCATGATGCTGTTGCGCGGCACGTCGGCATAGATGCCGCGGATGGTGACGTCGAACAGCTTCTCCACGGAAAGCACCTTGCCGATGGGGCTTTCGTCGCCATAGAGCCGGCGGGCCATGCTTTCGGAGATGAAGGCGTTACCCTGCACCCCTAAGTCCTTGGGGTTGCCCTGCAGCAGGGGAAGGCCGGTGGTGGCGAAGTAGGCCGTGTCGGCAAAGAGGATCTGGATGTCCTCCAACTTTTTCTCGTCCTTGTAGAAGGCAGGCTCCCAAAACAAGTTGGAAGTCAGACTGGCACTCTCCACCAGATCGGGGAAGGCCTCGCTGAGGTCGGCAGCTGCGGGACGGTAGGTGAAGTAATTGTATCCGGCTTCGGGCACTCCCTTGTTCACGTTTCTCATGCGTAGTCTGACGAGCGTATCGGGGTTCGGATAGAAGCGGTCGTAGCTCAGCTCGTAGGCTATCTGCGCGAAGAGCAGCACGCCCATCGCCAGTCCCAGCGTGAGGGAGATGATTTTCTCCGCGGTGCCTCCATGGCCGCGAAGAAGGGTCTGTAGGGTGTAGTATAGGTGTCTCATGGCTTTTACAGGTTTCTGTTGCTTGCCACCACACTGCCATCAAACAGATGCACCGTCCGATGGGCAAAGGAGGCGTCGTGTTGCGAGTGGGTCACCATGATGATGGTGGTGCCCTCGCCGTTCAGTTCGCTCAGCAGCTTGATGACCTCGGCGCCGTTCTTCGAGTCGAGGTTACCTGTGGGCTCGTCGGCGAGGATGAGCTTGGGGTTGGTTACCACGGCACGGGCGATGGCCACACGCTGCTGCTGTCCGCCCGAGAGCTGCTGGGGGAAGTGCTGCGCCCGATGGCTGATGGCCATGCGCTTCAGGATGTCGTTCACGCGCTGCTTGCGTTCGGCGGCCCGAAGGCCCAGATAGGTCAGCGGCAACTCCACGTTCTCGAAGACGTTCAGCTCATCTATCAGGTTGAAGCTCTGGAAGACAAAGCCTATCTTGCCTTTGCGGACGCGGGTGCGGTCCTTCTCGTGCAGGTCGGCCACCTCCTGCCCCAGCAGCTTGTAGCTGCCCGAGGTGGGGTTGTCCAGCAGGCCGAGGATGTTCAGCAGGGTGGACTTGCCACAGCCTGACGGGCCCATGATGGCTACGAATTCGCCCTCGTCTACATGGAGGTTCACTTGGTTCAATGCGACGGTTTCTACTTCCGACGTGCGGAATACTTTACTAAGGTTGTTGATTTCGATCATAATGGTATAAAATGAAGAATTAAGAATGAAGAATGAAGAATTGGGGATGAAGATTTAGGAAAGAAGGATTCGTGCCGCAGGGCAAATTCTTCATTCTTCGTTCTTCATTCTTCATTGAAATAAATTTTATTCGCTCTTGATGCTCAGCACAGGGTTCTCGTTGGCGATGCGCCACGACTTCCATAGCACGCAGCCGGTGATGACGGCCAGCACGGCCACGCCTATCAGCACATAGACAGCGGCCGACATCGAGGCCTGCGCGCTGAACATGTCCATCCACAGGGAGTTGACGTACCACGATGCCGCGACCCCTATCACCACCGCAGGCAAGGCCACATAGAGCACGTCGCGCCCCAGCAGGCGGAGGATGGACGATGCCTCGGCGCCGTTCACCTTGCGGATGGCTATCTCCTTGCTTCGGCGCTGCACCTCGTCGGCTGTATAGCCCAGCAGGCCCATGAGCATGATGAAGAACATCACCACGCCTGCCACGGCGGTGGCGTTGCGGAACACGCGGACGGGGTTGTACAACATATTCATCCCCTCTTCCATCGAAGTGAAGTCGATGGTCTTGTCGGGGAAGGCCTCGGCGGCATCTTTCGTCAGGCGTTGCAGGTTCTCGGCGAAGGGCTCCTTCAGCAGGAAGTGTAGGCCGTTGTTGAACTGCCTGGACATGAAGCCTATGTAGGGCATCGGTTCGGCATAGAAGCCATTTATCTGAAAGTCTTTCAGCACCCCCGTCACGGTAGAGGTCTTGCCCATCGTGTGGACAGTATGGCCCACGGCATCCTTCCCCCACTTCATCAGGTTGACGAAGGTTTCGTTCACCACCACCTCGCTGTTGTCGCGCGGCAGGCGGCCTTCCTTCAGCTTCATGCCCATCAGGTCGTAATAGTTGCTCATGCAGGCGTCGAAGCGGGCGGAGAACAGGCTTTCGCCGTTTTCCCCTGTGATGAAGCAGCCGCTATACCCATCCAGCGGATTGCCGTAAGCGGAGGAAAGGTCTTCCACATAGGGCAGGCTGCGGAAGAAGTTGTAGGCATTGTCGCACTCCTTAGCCGTTTTGAATGGCAGGTAGGTGGCTACGATGCGTTCCGTGCTGAAGCCCATGTCCTTGCTCATGACGAAGTGGTACTGCATCATCACCATGCACATCAGGCCGCAGATGAAGGCCACGCCCGCAAACTGCACGAACAGCAGGGGGCGTTTCCATCCCTTCTTGCCCTCCGTGTAGCGGCGGAACACCTGCGTCACAGGGATGCGCGCAAAGAGGCGGCCGGGCAGTACGCCCCCCACCAGCAGGAGCACGCCCACCGTGGCAGCAGGCACCCACAGGCGGCTGCCTTCGAAGAGGTTCGTCAGCTTGGTGGCGGCCGTATCCTCCACAAAGTCGCGGAAGCCCCACAGCAGGAGGAACATCACGCCCAGCGCCAGCGCGACCACCACCAGCGTCTCCAGCATGAACATGCCGAAGATACCTTCGCCACTGGCTCCGCTGCACTTGTGCACACCCACCATCTTGGCTCTTCGGCTCAGCGAGGAGATGGAGATGAGGGCGTAGTTCAGGGCGGTGATGAAGAGGATGGACAGGCCTAGCGTCAGCATGATGGTGAACATGCGCCGCACGTCGTCCTGCTGGCGGAAGGTGTCGCGCAGGGGCTGCACATAGGCCGTGTAGCTCCAGCTGTCGCGGGCGGGCAGGTATTTCTCGGCCATCTTCTTCATGCGGGCGTTGAGGGCTTCCACATCCACCCCAGGGCGCAGGCGCACGTACTGACAGTAGGAGTCGCCTCCGTCCCACGAATAGTTCATCTGCTTGGCGGCCCAGGCGGGAGGCAGCGAGATGACGGCATCGGCCCCCACGGTCGTATTGTCGGGCAGGTCGGCAAAGGTACCCCGCACGGTCAGATCGCGTTCGTGGTTGTAGCTGATCACCTTTCCGATGGGTTCCTCACCGCCGAACATCCTTTCGGCCAGGCTCTTGCTCAGATAGATGACGTTGGGCTGCTGGAGGTCCTGCACAGGGTTGCCGCTCAGCACCTCGATGCCCATCGTCTGGAAGAAGAGCGAATCGGCACAGATTTTAGACTCGTTGAAGCGGTGGTTGCCATAGTAGAGCGGCCACGATGCCAGATAGCGGTTGGTGCAGGTCGCCATTTCCACCTCTTTGGGAAAGTTTTCGAAGATGGCGCCTGCCAGCGGTCCCATGTTCATGGTTTGCGGCTCGTTCTTCTCATTGTCCAAAATGAACATGGACCACACCTGGTAGAGGCGGTCGTAGTCGCGGAAGCACGTGTCGTAGCTTTGCTCGTAGGCCACGCGGGCAAAGAGCAGGATGCTCATGGCAAGTCCCAGACCGAGGGAGATGACTTTGAAGGGAATGCTCCCCTTCCCTCTGAGCAGGGTCTGGATGACGTAATGGATTTGTCTCATGCGTATAACGTGTTTTTAGTTGTTTTCTACCCATTTATAATGCAGAAAGTGTGCCAAAAATGTTATACGTCTGACAATCAACAGATAAGCTTTCTTCAGCTTGGAACGGAGTGTCTAATTATTGGACACTGGTGTCTAATTATTAGACAACCCGGCCGCAAAAAACAAAAGTGCAGCAAAGCACGCTCAAAAGCGACTTGCTGCACTCTTCTCAACTATTAATTTACAAGAATGTGGTTTTCTTCTCCTTAAAGTATGCTTTTCACTGTCTCAAGCATACCTTTCTCCTGAATAGAGTTCAGGAAGGCAGTCACCATGTCGGTCAGGCCAGGGATGGTGTTCAGGTCGCCATGCTCGCCCCAGATAAGGTCCTTGGCAGCCAGTACTCCTTCGGCCACGCGGCGGGTGTCGCCTGTTGCCCAAAGGTCCTTGAGCAGCTGCATGATTTCGGGTGCGTCGTTGGGCACGATTTCAGCACCGTCGGCACGTACACCGCCCTTGTAGTAGGTGATGATGGCAGCCAAGCCCAATACCAAGCCCTTCGGCAGTTCGCCCTTGCGCTCGAGGTAAGTCTTCAAGCCAGGCAGGTCGCGCGTCTGGAATTTTGGGAAGGAGTTCAACATGATGCTCGTCACCTGATGATCTACGTAGGGGTTGTTGAAACGTTCCAGCACGTCGGCGGCAAACTTCTTCAGCTCGTCCATCGGCAGGTTGAGGGTCTGCATCAGCTCGTCGAACTGCACCTTGTGGATGTACTTGCCGATGACGGGGTGGTTGCAGGCGTCGCGCACGATGTTCACGCCGCTCAGGTAGGCCACGGGCGAGAGGACGGTGTGCGGGCCGTTGAGCAACGTCACTTTTCTTTCATGATAAGGAGCCTCGGACTTCACGAAGAGCACGTTCAAGCCGGCCTTGTTGGCGGGGAACTCTTCGGCCAGTTGGCGCAGAGAGAGGTTCTCGGCGGCCTCGATGACCCACAGGTGGAAGATTTCGGCCTGCACCACGAGGTTGTCGGCGTAGCAGATTTTCTTCTGGATTTGAGCAATCTCCTTGCGAGGGAAGCCCGGCACGATGCGGTCAACGAGTGTGGCGCACACGTAGCAGTATTTCGTGAACCATGTCTTGAACTTTTCGTAGTCGGCGCCGAAGTCATCTTTCCACAGCTCGATGTACTGATAAATGCACTCCTTCAGGTGGTGTCCGTTCAGGAAGATCAGCTCGCAAGGCATGATGATAAGGCCCTTCGTCTTGTCGCCCTTGAAAGTCTTGAAGCGGCGGTAGAGCAACTGGGTCAGCTTGCCTGGATAGGAAGAGGCAGGCGCGTCGGTAAACTTGCAGTTGGGGTCGAAAGCAATGCCGGCTTCGGTCGTGTTGGAGATGACGAAGCGGATTTCAGGCTGGTCGGCCAGGGCCATGAAGGCGGCGTTCTGCGTATAGGGGTTCAAGGCGCGGCTGATGCAGTCTATGCGCGTCAGGGAGTTCACAGCCTCGCCGTTCAGGCGTCCTTGCAGATTGACGTGATAGAGGCAGTCCTGGCCGTTGAGCCATTCTACCATACCCTTCTCGATGGGCTGCACGACTACGACACTGCTGTTGAAGTCGGTCTTCTGGTTCATGTTGTAGATGATCCAGTCTACAAACGCGCGGAGGAAGTTACCTTCGCCAAACTGGATGATTCTTTCGGGTGCTGCGCTCTTGGGAGCCGTCAGCTTGTTCAATGCTTTCATATTCAATGTATATTTTAAAAGTTTTGATATGTATATTTTTTATTCGAACTCGAAATAATAGTCGATGTTTTCCTTGATCAGCACATCGATGGGCATGTATTGTGTCGTCGTGACAGGCCGTTTGAACACCATGTGCGTACACAGGGCCTTCACCCCGCAATAGCCCTGCATGGCAGGTCGTTGCCCTATCAGGTAGTCTACCTCGCCTGTCTTCAGCCGCTCCACGTTCTTCTTCAGCAGGTCGTAGCCCACGAGCCCTTCCATGCGCCGGCCTGTGGCGTGCAGGTAGTCGGCCACCTGATAGACGCGCGAATTGAACACCACGCCCAGCACTGCCTGCGGGCACTGGTCGAAGAATCGGTTGAGCGTACGTCGGTTGGCGTCGGCATCTTTCTTGTCGAGCAGCACGTCGTGGACGGTAAGCCCCACATGGTTTTCAGTCAGGTATTGCATGAATCCCTCCAGCCTGCGTTGCATCTGTATCTCGGCAGGGCTCTGCTTCTGGTTGTTCAAGAAGAGGGCCAGTTCCTGCCCCTGCTTGAAGTGCTGCATCAGTATCTTGGCGGCGATGTATCCACTCATGCGCGAGTCCTGTCCGATGTAGCACAGGGCATGTGTCTGTTCGATGTTGAAGTCGATGAAGGCATAGGGCGTACCTTTCTGCTCGAGGGCAGACGTGAGCTTCAGGGTCTCTTCGCGGAAGTTGGGCGCCAGCAGCACTGCGTCACATTCCTCGCCAAGCACCTGCATACAGGCCTGGCTGTAGGAAGCCTCGTCGGCGTGCAGGTAGTGCAGGTAGCTCACCGTCACGTTGTAAGGCGCCAGTTCCTGCGCGGCGCGGTCGATGCCTCCTGCCACGGCATACCAGTAGTCGTAGGCTATATAATAAGGTATGATACAGACAATGCTGTAGCGTTTCTTCGCCGCCAGGCCGATGGCAAACATGTTGGGCTGGTAGCTGATCTCGTCGAGCACCTTGCGTACTTTCTCCAGGCTGGCCGCCGACACGTCTCCACGATTGTGCAGCACGCGATCCACTGTTCCGGCCGATACACCCGCCATGCGGGCGATGTCTTTTATGGTATAGTTCTTGTTTCCCATCTCTGCTTCGCTTTTTATAGGAATGAAAGGCGGTTTGCCTAAAACTTAAATATTATAAATATTCGTCGCAAAGATACGAAATATTTTGTTTCTCCAAGTAAAATATCTACTTTTGTGTTCGATAACGGTTAATAAAACTAAAATCGCAATCAACCTCTATTCTATTTACAATCAGAGCTATATAAGTATATAGAGAGAAAGTAACATTTTTAGATACTTAAAACACATACGTTATGAAGAAATTTATGGATGAAAACTTCCTGTTGCAGACCGAAACTGCACAGAAGCTCTACCACGAACATGCGGCCAAGATGCCGATTATCGACTACCACTGCCACCTCATCCCCAAGATGGTGGCCGACGACTACCAGTTCAAGTCACTGACCGAAATCTGGCTGGGAGGCGACCACTACAAGTGGCGTGCCATGCGTACCAACGGCGTAGACGAACGCTACTGCACGGGCAAGGACACCACCGACTGGGAGAAGTTCGAGAAATGGGCCGAGACCGTTCCCTATACCATGCGTAACCCGCTGTACCACTGGACCCACCTCGAGCTGAAGACTGCCTTCGGCATTGACAAGGTGCTCAATCCTCAGACCGCCCGCGAAATCTACGACGAGTGCAACGAGAAACTGAAACAGCCCGAATACTCAGCCCGTGGCATGATGCGCCGCTACCATGTAGAGACCGTCTGCACCACAGACGACCCTGTCGACTCGCTCGAATACCACATCCAGACGCGCGAGAGCGGCTTCGAAATCAAGATGCTGCCCGCCTGGCGTCCTGACAAGGCCATGGCTGTCGAAGTGCCTGCCGACTTCCGCGCCTATGTAGAGAAGCTGGCCGAAGTGAGCGGCGTTGCCATCTCCACTTTCGACGACATGATCGCCGCCCTGCGCCGTCGTCACGACTTCTTCGCCCAGCAAGGCTGCCGTCTGTCCGATCACGGCATCGAGGAATTCTATGCCGAAGACTATACCGATGCCGAAATCAAAGCCATCTTCAACAAAGTGTATGGCGGCAAGGAACTGACGCAGGAAGAAATCCTGAAGTTCAAGTCGGCCATGCTCGTCATCTTTGCCGAGATGGACTGGGAGAAAGGCTGGGCACAGCAATACCACTACGGCGCCATCCGTAACAACAACACCAAGATGTTCAAGCTCCTGGGCCCCGACACAGGCTTCGACTCCATCGGCGAGTTCACTACCGCCAAGAAGATGGCCAAGTTCCTCGACCGCCTGAACACCGAAGGCAAGCTGACCAAGACCATCCTCTACAACCTCAACCCCTGCGCCAACGAAGTGATCGCCACCATGCTGGGCAACTTCCAGGACGGCACGTGGCCGGGCAAGATCCAGTTTGGTTCGGGCTGGTGGTTCCTCGACCAAAAGGACGGCATGGAGAAGCAGATGAACGCCCTGTCACTGCTGGGCTTGCTGAGCCGCTTCGTGGGTATGCTCACCGACTCGCGTTCGTTCCTCTCCTACCCGCGCCACGAATACTTCCGCCGCACGCTGTGCAACCTCGTGGGCCGCGACGTGGAGAACGGCGAACTGCCCGCCAGTGAGATGGACCGCATCAACCAGATGATCGAAGACATCTGCTATAACAACGCAAAGAACTACTTCCAGTTCTAAGGCCGGACATCGCTTTTTTTCACCACCGATTACACAGATTGAAACAGAATCCGAGTAATCGGTGGTGTTTTTTATGATGCAAGGCTAGTCTCACTGTAAAAATTAAATGGTTTTGCTATCTTTTGTCTGATAAGGGATTAACGTAACAATCTGAGAGTGAATCTGATAAAATTTTATCTTTGCTTGAAACAAATCATCAGTACTCATGGAAAACAACGGTTACCGTTTCCTTCTTCCAGAAGTATTTCATCATCTCAGATGTAAAGGAAAGCAGCAATGAAATAGTAATTTACCAGGAAGAGAAAATGAATTTCCAGGGAAATACTCGAATATAAAAGTGGAGAGTAAGGGATTTTATGATCCGGTAGTCGTTCAGGATTTTCCGATCCCTAGCAAGAAGCTTTTTCAGAACATCCGCCGTTGCAAATGGATTGTGAAGTAGAATGGACACTATGTAAGCCGCATCTGAAAACTGGTTGCAGAAGGTAGCCGCATGACGCATGAGTTTGCGTCTTTGTTAAAAGATATTAGCACCCTTCCAGTAAGCTGCAAGCTTTTAGGACTTCTCTTTGGAGTAAACTGTGAATTTCTTGAGCGTCAGTACCGCAATTATCTGATCGGTTACATGAACTGGAACCTGCTCTTCCATGCGGAAGAATGGATTCTGTTCGAAAAGAATATCGGTCCGTATGTGAGTATTGATGAAGTCAAGGCGAACTCTATGCAATTCTGATAAACAAGGAGAAAAGAGGAGGTTCGCGGGAAGCACTATCGCAATCATAAAAGGTATGGATGTCAGGACTGTCACATCCGTCCTGTTAAAGCTTTCCAGGCGCAGACGCTTTCAGGTCTGGGAAATAACCCTTGATATGGCTCTGGACATAGAACAGACGACACGTGTCTGCTTTCCGGCCGCACGCCGTGTGATAGATCGTTTCCATGTGCTAAAACTGGCTTATAAGGCGATTCAGGAAATGAGGATAAAAATACGCTGGGAAACCCTGGATGAGGAATCTATGCAAATGGCACACGCCAGGGCATACAGAAAGACATATCATGCTCCGGTCTTTGAGAATAGTGATTCAAGAAAGCAGCTGCTGGCCAGAAGCATCTATCTACTTTACAAAAAAGAATCCTTATGGACCGAATCACAGCGTGTGCGTGCCGGTATTCTCTTCAGGAAATATCCTGAAATAAAGAAAGCATATTATCTTTCGATGAGACTCGGACTGATATATCACCAATGCAGACATAAGGATATCATTAACAAGACCTGCAAGATGGTATGACGAGGTGGGCAAACATCCGCTGACCCCAAATTCAGATATTTCAGACAGAAAAAAGAAACCCATTTAAAACAAAAAAGGCCTGATTTTCAATGAAATCTGACCCTTTGTCGGGGTAGCGGGATTCGAACCCAGGACCCACTGCTC